>OGYX01001821.1_pt1 | contig 14549 bp, 14 predicted proteins | sample 1576601 | NCBI WGS metagenome assembly OGYX01 (sample SAMEA3541561, study PRJEB24748) | human gut metagenome | biome: human gut; feature: human-associated habitat; material: faeces | place: China | collected 2012 | reverse complement strand
ACCGCCGGGAACGGATGCCCCACGCTCGTGAAGAAGCTGCTTTCCTCCGGCAGTGTACCGGAATCAGATACTACAGCAAAGGCGTTCATCTGCAGGCGGTTGTAATCATGGAAGCCCAACTGCTCATGCTGAATTACGCGCTTGTCCAGTTCAAAGCCACCGGCGCCTACTATAAGAAGTTTTGGTTTCATTAGTTGTCACTTCAGCTATTATTATCAGAATTTTACTTGACTTTATATTATTTCTCCTGTATACTCAACTACAAATGTAACATTTACAACTACATAAGCAGGACCTCTCGACTTACGTTGTTAGTATTAAGCTGCAGTACCTATGGTGCTCGAAGATTCCGAGCGCTATAAGTACTGCGTTTTTGTTTTTTGGCATATTTCTTGCACGCGATATATCCTGACTAACTGTCAGTTTATATATTTTCAAACACAAATGTGTTATAATTAATGAAAGGAGTTCTTCTATGGGAACCAAAGACACTACTCAAAAGCGTTTAGAAGACTTTGAGGATATCTTTGCTGATATCAGTAACGTTCTTCTCTATGACGGTGAAGACGTTATCAAGGAAAACGAGCTTGAAACCGTCACTGTTAAAGACACCTACACTGTTGAACAGCAAATCCACGAGGTGGAACGCGATGTAGCTAAAAGGTGGCGGCACCACTCTCTGCACATCTCTTTAATCGGCTTAGAGAATCAAACTGATCCCGATTACAAAATGCCGCTACGCGTCATCTGCTATGACGGCGCTTCCTACAGAGCACAGCTTAACGCAGAGGAGTCTAAGAAAACTTATCCTGTAATTACGCTCGTGCTTTACATGGGTACAGAAAAGCACTGGACTGCCCCTAAACAGCTCACCGATTGCTTTAAGTATGATGAAAGACTAAGCAAGTTTATCAGCAATTATAAGATTAACGTTGTAGAGCTTGCCTGGCTAAGTGACGAGCAGATTTTGAAGTTCAAAACAGAGTTCCGAAATTTCGTTGAGCTACTGCGTGATACGCGCCTTGGCCGAAAACCGCAATACTCCCCTATCCAGCTCAAGCATGTACATGAACTCCTACAGCTTATGCGCGTTATGAGTGGCAATGACGAATATGAACAATTATTAAAACAGACAACAAATAATCTTAAGCAGAAGAAACTCAAAGGAGATGAAATCACTATGAAAAAGATTGTATCGCTTGGTTTTGATGAAGCAAGGGCTGCCGGTTTAGCTGAAGGCGAGGCTCAAGAAAAATTTGCTACCGCTAAGCGTATGCTTGCTCTTGGCAAAAGTCTTCAAGACATTATGCTTATTACTGATTTACCCATGAGTAAAATTCAAGAATTGCAGGCTGAAATCAAGTCTGCATAAAATTGTTTAGTTTTAACACCGCTGTGCGCATCAGCGTGCGGCGGTATTTTGTTTATTTACTCTCCTTTTACTATATTGGCACCATTCTCTATAAAAGACAAGAAATCAAGTACTTCTATATTGCATATTGCCGATAAATTAGCATGTTGTAATGTTAAAACTCACACGAAAACGGTGTCTTAGCTCCAGCGGTAAGTGTTGTTGTATGTATTCTGTCTATAATATACCCATAACAGTAGACACACGAAATAGTGTAGTACCTATAATTTAGACAACCTCACCAACTCTTCTCCTTGCAACGATTGCCTGCTTCCATATGGAAAATTGCCCATGGTCTAGTGCAAATCGTTGCCTACAGCGTTGCGTCATATTCAGCTTTCTCGTTCAGATAGCATGCTTTACAATAATCCAATACCTCCTTAAAGTACTCTACTCCATTCAAATATCCTAGAACCTTTTCCTTCAAATCGTTATAATCATTTTCATTAAATGGTTCTGTATGTTCAACCAGGTAATTCATATCTGGAAATTCAAATCGACTAATATATGCGTCACCATACTTCTGATTCATATATTTGTCATCTTCTACAAATTTCCGAAATACCTCTGAGCTATAGAATTCCATGTTTTTTTGACTCTTTCTTTCCGAAGAATAAGATATTAATCCTTGTCTTATATGGATATTAGTAACTTTAGAACTGTATTTAATTATTAAAGTACTAATTACATCACTTAAACTCATCAACTCTTTTTGACTCAATATATCCTCTATATGATTTGAATCTATGTATTGATTATGAATAACATTATACACATGCTCATTTTGTTTTTTACAGTTAATTATCGAATCATAATAAGCTTGATACATTGGCAACTTTTTATATTTATTAAGGAAATTCTTTGAAAGATATTCATCAACAAAATCTTCACTAAAGCAAGTTGTAGCAAGCTCAAAAGTTCTACTTGCTATTTCTTCATCCATTAGCAGGATTGGAAACGGATCTATTGCCAGTCGCATAATCGCTAATGTCTTTATACTACCTTCAAAAGCATTCTCAAACTCTTTTACGAGATTATTTTTGCTTTCCTCATTATACATGAAACATTCTCTATATACGTAAAATTTATCAAAACCTTGCTTATGTACATACTTATTGGTTTTGTTGCTTAATTCCTGCATTTCAATAAATACTTCTGGCATGTTTTCTTTCATTTCAGCAAAGTTTGTAGCAGTTTTAGTCAAACTATCCAGCATTTTTTTACGCATTGGAAAATGTCTTATATTCATCCAATCAGATAACTTTTCCTCTCGTTCTTGTGAAGGTAATTCTGCAAGGTAAGTTAAGGTCAATGTAATTTCAGTAGCAGAACGTAATAAATAGAATGCACAGTCAAAAAATCCTTCTTCAAATAGTACAACTGCTTTTTTCAGCAATTCTGTTCTTTCCGTAAAAAATATATTAGAAAATTTTATTAATTCAATATCGCCAATCAATGCTTGTGCTAGCTCACATATAGCATCATAATATGCATCTCGTTTTGGCAACAAGGATGCTTTCTTTTGTTCATTGCAACTATTAATAAACTCTTCAAGAAGTTCTTTTCTGTCCATTGATCCAACATCCTCCTTTAGAACAAATACGGAATTTTAAGTTTTCATTTCACGATTTACTTCAGCAATGCATGAATTGCTTTAACCATTGTAATTCCGTAATCAATCAGAAATTCTTTCTGTTCTGCAGAAAAATTCTTTCTGTCCTCGAGTTCTTTATCTGTACAATGCCTGAAACATTGCAGCTTATGTCTGTAGTTTCTTACTGTTGTATCATCAATGAACCCATAACACATATTTGCATATTTTGGTGTTATAAACTTCCCGTCTTTCTTCAAAAGGTTCTCTATGAGATTTACAATTTCAGCAATTTTTTCATCGACTTGCATATTTTCGAAAGATGCCTGCCTGTTGGAGATTGCAATAAACTTTTGATTTATATATTCCCCCACTTCGATGTTGCATATTTTTTGTTCAAATGTAAGACTGGCAACAAGTACTCTTCTAGTATCATAGCGTACTATTCCCTTATCATCCTTGTTTTCTTTTTTTAGACGTGTCCTTATTTCATCGTAAGTAAATGTTTGTGGTTCCTTTGGTGGTCTGGCTAATGCTCTAGGAAATTCTTTTATGACATAACCAAGCGAATGCAAGTAAAATGTCACTAAATAAAATAATACTGTGCTTTTCTCATCAAAATAGAACTCAGGTTGGCATAATTCTCTAAACTTATCTATGGCCTCTTCTTCATCAAAAACATCAAAATCACCATTAATTCCATCAATATAATCGTGAAATTTGTAATGATAGTCTGTTTCCTTAATATTTTGCAAGTAATATTTCTTTAAATCCATCTATTATCGCCTCCCTTAGTTTCGATAAACATTTGTACATAATTTAATTATAGCACTATGTCATTGCTATTACAAACATACAGTCCCGTATGACGAACTACTACAGCAGTCTTCACAATGCAGAATCACGCTACTATTATAAAAGGCTAATGCACTTACATGCACTAGCCTCTACTTATTCGCATTTCCCATACGTTTTTCATAGTACTTTTGCTACTCGCCATTAATGATATCCTGCCACCAGCTTTTGTTTGCAAGATACCATTCAATGGTCTTTTTTATGCCAATAGCAAATTGCGTTTCCGGCCGCCAGCCAAGCTCGTTTTGCAGCTTTGTCGAATCAATGGCATAACGCATATCATGTCCCTTGCGGTCTGCAACATACGTTATCAGGCTTTCAGGCTTGCCTAACTCCTTGCAAATCAGCTTTACGATATCTATATTGCGCATTTCGTTATTGCCGCCAATATTATACACCTCGCCTACTTTGCCCTTATGAATTATCAAATCGACAGCGCGGCAGTGGTCTTCGACATATAGCCAGTCGCGTACGTTCATCCCTGTGCCATAAACCGGCAGCTGCTTGTCCTGCAGCGCATTGACCAGCATTAAAGGAATTAGCTTTTCCGGGAACTGGTACGGACCATAGTTATTGCTGCAGCGAGATATCGTCACAGGCAGGTCGTATGTTCTGTGGTAGGCCATTACCAGCAGTTCTGCGCTCGCCTTGGAGCTGCTGTAGGGTGAACTTGCTCTGAGCGGTGCAGCTTCGGTATAGGGTGCTGCGTCTTCGGCAAGCGTCAGGTCACCATATACCTCATCTGTAGATATCTGGTGGTAGCGCCTGATGCCATATTTACGACAGGCGTCCATGAGTACTGCAGTTCCCATGATATTCGTCTGCAGAAAAATACCGGGATTCTCAATGCTGCGATCCACATGTGATTCCGCTGCAAAATTTACTACTATGTCCGGCTTCTCCTCCTCAAAAAGCCTGTTGACAGCTTCTCTGTCGCAGATATCTGTTTGCACAAAGCGAAAGTCCGGCTTGTCCATTACAGGCTACAGGGTGGCCAGATTCCCTGCTTAGGTTAGCTTATCAAGGCAGATGATGCGATAGTCCGGGTACTTGGCCAGCATGTGAAATATGAAGTTGCTTCCGATAAAACCGGCGCCACCGGTTACGATGATATTAATAAGAATGACCTCCAGAAACGTTAGCTTTTCGTATAAAGCGAACTTTACTTTGTACCTCCCTCAGTTTTTCCAAACATCTATGTATAATTTTATTATAGCACTGCAATATGCTTATTACAATCACACCAGCACTAACACTCTTTCTCCTAACCTACTTTACCTACATCACGCCCATTTTTGTTAAACACCCTATGTTGTATTTTACTGGAGCAAATATTATAATTAATGAAGAACCCTTATACAAAATCGAGCTATTGCGTTAAAAGGAGTGACCACGCTTATGAAAACGCCAGTATGGGTAGTTACCAACGTACAACCACAAAAGAATTATACGCTGATTTTAACTTTTGTCAGCGGTGAAAAAAAGCTTTTTGATGCTCGCCCACTTCTTGCAAAAGCAATCTACAAACCATTGAACAATCTCAGTTTTTTTCTGACAGCCAAGGCTGATTGCGGTTCTGTTGCCTGGAGCAATGAAATTGATATTGCACCGGAATATTTATATGAGTACAGCCTTCCTTTATAGGCTTTTTAAGCTGCTAAAATTTCTCACATAAGATAAACAAAGGAGGGACTCGCAACTATGGATAATTTCAGCAAGCAAATTTATGAGGCTGGCATTAATGACGGAAGAGCTGAAGGCAAGGCTGAAGGTTTAGCTGAAGGCAAAGCTGAAAGCATCAAAAATCTTATGTCTACAATGAATGTCTCCATTGACCAAGCCATGGATATTTTAAAAACACCGCCCGAAGAACACCAGTACTTCAAGGATCTGTTAGCTAAGGAGCAGTAAGCTCCGCCTGTTCAAAAAGCGCCTGCCATTTGGCAAGCGCTTTTTCTATTGCACGATATTCGAGTATAATTCTCAAATACTAAAGCGATCAAAAACACCGGCATCTGCCGTACCCTCGGTACGGCGGACGTCGGTGTTTCACTTTATTCCATATTAGTCTCTTCTGAACAAATCTCTGGTATATACTTTTTTCTGCACATCATCCAGGCAGCTGTCATAGCGGTTAGCAATAATCGCCTGGCTTTCAGCCTTGAACTTCTCCAGGTCGTTTACCACTACGCTGCCAAAGAAGGTTGTACCATCCTCCAGCGTAGGTTCGTAAACAATAACCTTCGCACCCTTGGCCTTAATGCGCTTCATTACGCCTTGAATACTGCTCTGACGGAAGTTGTCAGAGTTGGATTTCATGGTCAGGCGGTATACGCCGATTACAGGCTCTTTGCCTTCCTTCTGTGCATCATATTCAGCATTTGCTTCATAGCCACCGGCGATTTCCAGCACACGCTCAGCGATGAAGTCTTTACGCGTTCTGTTGCTTTCAACAATCGCTTCGATGATGTTTTCCGGTACGTCTGCATAGTTAGCCAGCAGCTGCTTGGTGTCCTTAGGCAGGCAGTAACCGCCATAACCAAAGCTGGGGTTGTTATAATGGCTGCCAATACGCGGATCAAGGCAAACGCCGTTGATAATCTGCTGGGTGTCCAAGCCCTTCATCTCAGCATATGTATCAAGCTCGTTGAAATAGGAAACGCGCAGTGCCAGATAAGTGTTGCTGAACAGCTTAACAGCCTCTGCCTCAGTGAAGCCCATGAATAAGGTGTCAATGTTCTCTTTGATTGCGCCCTCCTGCAGCAGGCCGGCAAAGGTATGCGCAGCCTTCACCAGGCGTTCGTCCTCCAGGTCGGTGCCTACGATAATACGGCTCGGATACAGGTTATCGTACAGCGCCTTGCTTTCACGCAAAAATTCCGGGCTGAAGATGATGTTCTTGCTGCCGGTTTTTTCACGGATGCTCTTGGTGTAGCCAACGGGAATGGTGGATTTGATTACCATGATGGCATTCGGGTTATACTCCATAACCAGCTTGATTACTGTTTCTACAGCGCTAGTGTCGAAAAAGTTCTTTTTGCTGTCGTAGTTGGTCGGTGCAGCGATAATAACAAATTCTGCGTCTTTATAAGCCATTTCTGCATCCAGCGTAGCAACAAGGTTCAGGTCCTTTTCTGTCAGATATTTTTCAATGTAGTCGTCCTGAATCGGGGATTTTTTTTTGTTGATCAGTTCAACCTTCTCCGGGATAATGTCAACAGCCTTTACCTCATTGTGCTGCGCAAGCAGCGTAGCCAGGGAAAGTCCAACGTAACCGGTACCGGCAACGGCAATTTTCATGTTCATCATACTCCTTTTGTTTATATAATCAGCAGTTATAAAATTTCTTGTACCATTCAGCAAATTTGCGCAGACCTTCGCGCAGCGGTGTACTCGGTTTAAAGCCAAAGTCGCGCTCCAGCGGTGTTGTGTCGGCATATGTTACAGGCACATCGCCAGGCTGCATGGGTACAAGCTTTTTGTGTGCTTCGAAGTCATAATCAGCAGGCAGTACTCCTGCGCGCAGCAGCTCTTCCTGCAGGATGGTCACAAAGTCCAGCAGGTTTTCGGGATGGCTGTTGCCAATATTATACACCTTATACGGCGGCAGCGGCAGTCCGTCCTCGCCTACCTTACGCTCAGGCGGTGCCTGCATTACGCGCTTTACGCCTTCTACGATGTCGTCTACGTAGGTGAAGTCTCGCTTGCAATTACCGTAGTTAAAGATTTCAATGGTTTTTCCTGCCAACAGCTTGTTGGTGAAGCCAAAGTAGGCCATGTCCGGGCGGCCTGCAGGACCATATACGGTGAAGAAGCGCAATCCGGTTGAGGGAATGTTGTACAACTTGCTGTAGGCATGTGCCAGCAGCTCGTTGGATTTTTTGGTAGCTGCATACAGCGATACAGGGTTATCTACCTTGTCTTCGGTAGAATACGGCACTTTTTTGTTGGAGCCATATACGCTGGAGCTGGAGGCATATACAAGATGCTCCACGCCATTAGCGCCGTTGTCATAGGAGTGGCGGCAGGCTTCCAGAATGTTGTAAAAGCCAATAAGGTTACTTTCGATGTAGGCATCAGGGTTGGTGATGGAATAGCGCACGCCTGCCTGTGCTGCCAGGTTTACTACTATTTCAGGCTTGTAGTCGGCAAAGATTTTGTCGATGAGTGCTTTGTCAGCCAGGTTGCCTTTGATGAAGGTCCACTGGGAGTCGCTGTGCTCGGCAGCGCTGGCAGCAATCTGCTCCAGACGGTATTCCTTGATGGATACGTCGTAGTAGTCGTTCATGTTGTCCAGACCGATGATTTGCACCGGTGACATGGAGCGCAAAAGCTCCAGGACCAGGTTGCTGCCGATGAAGCCGGCGGCACCGGTTACTAAAATTGTTTGCATGATATACATATCTCCTTACACGAGCATAATAGTATGCTATGCTATATTATACCACTATTGAATAAAATATTCTTTAATACTTTGTAAAAAATTACCTGTTACTATTAATGATTTATAGCGCAGTTGATATTTATTTTGCGCTTTACTGTTAATTCAGCAGAAGTTTTTTAGGGATTTCTTTATTACATATCACTGGCGATGTTTCGCTTTATATGCTAATCTCTGCTTACTCTACAATCCCCTTCAGATATTCCAAAAACTTATCCTTCAGCTCCGGTCTGCGCAGCGCATATTCTACCGTTGCTTCCAGATAGCCTTGCTTGTCGCCCACGTCATAGCGACGGCCAACAAAGTCATAAGCATACATGGCCTGTTCCTTCGCCAGTACCTTCAACGCATCAGTAAGCTGAATTTCACCGCCACGTCCAGGTTCCGTATGCTCCAGGATGGAGAATATCTCCGGCGTGATTACATAACGTCCCAATACCGCCAAACGGCTGGGTGCTTCTTCTACAGCAGGCTTTTCTACCATGTCATTTACTTTATAGATACGCTCTGCATCTGTTGCTTCGCTTGCTACAATGCCATAAGAGGAAACCTTTTCCTGCGGCACTGTTTGGCAGCCAAGCACGCTGGCACCAGTATTGTTATATACGTCCATAAGCTGCTTTAAGCAGGGATATTCATCGTTATAAACAACGTCATCACCTAAGAGCACTGCAAATGGCTCATTGCCTACGAACGCTTTGGCACACAGGATGGCGTGTCCCAATCCTTTGGGTTCCTTTTGGCGGATGTAGTGCAGGTTGATGTTACCAATGTCCCTTACCATCGCCAGCAGCTCGTCCTTGCCATGCTCACGCAGGTTTTGTTCCAGCTCAGGGTTATAGTCAAAGTGGTCTTCGATGGAGCGTTTGTTGTGGCCGGTGATGATCAAAATGTCTTCAATTCCGGAAGCAAGTGCTTCTTCAATGATGTATTGAATTGTAGGTTTATCTACGATTGGCAGCATTTCCTTGGGGCAGGCTTTTGTTGCGGGCAAAAAGCGGGTGCCTAAGCCTGCAGCAGGGATTACAGCTTTGGTTATTTTTTTCATCTTCAACAGCTCCATTTCTTTTGTGATTACTCTTATATCTATTTTTATTTAAGCAGTTCTTTGCTGCTTGCAATCAGGTCTTCAGCAATTTGTTCTGCCTGCGCTTTACTTTCACCAATGGCGTAAATGTAGGTCTTTAATTTGGGTTCTGTACCAGAAGGACGCACAATCACCGAGCATTTATCTTCCAATGTTAATTGCAGCATATTTTCTGCAGGCAGGCCGTTAATGCCTCCAGCATAATCAAGCACAGAGATTACTTTTTTGCCTGCAAGCTCCGCCACTCCCTGACGCAGGTTGTTCATTATCTGCTGCATTTTTGCCAGACCAGTGCTGCCATCAAATTCGTAGCTACAGGTTAAATTTATGCTATAACCATGCTTTTTATACAGCTCTGCCAGCTTTTGCAGGATGCTGACGCCCTGCGTTGCGTAGTAGCTGTACATTTCACATATTAGGAACGCTGCATTTACGCCATCTTTATCACGTACATAAGGTCCGCTTAAATAACCACAGCTTTCTTCAAAGCCAAATATATAATTGCCTGCCATGCCTTTTTGTTCTAACAGGCCAATTTGCTCACCAATATATTTGAAGCCTGTCAATACGTTGATGGTTCTTACACTATAGCTTTGGGCAATTTGTTCTGCCATTGCTGTTGTTACAACAGTTTTTATCATGACTGCAGCTTCCGGCAGCTGGTGGTGCTTACTTCTTTGGCTGCAGATGTAATCTAAGAGGAGTACACCTACCTGGTTGCCTGTCAGGATCTGGTATTCATCGTGCTCGTCCCTTACGGCGATGCCTACGCGGTCGCAATCCGGATCGGTTGCCAGCAAAAGATCAGCGTTGTTGGTTCTGGCGTATTCTATACCGAATTTCAGCGCTTCCGCAAGCTCCGGATTGGGATATGGGCAGGTTGGGAAGTTGCCATCCGGTAATTTCTGTTCCGGTACTATTTTGATGTTGGTGTAGCCTGCTTCTGCCAATATTTGGGTAACTGGCTTTAGTCCTGTGCCGTTCAACGGTGTATATACTATTGAAGCGTCCTTTTGCACTTCTTCGCCAAACAATACGGATTGCTGCTTTACTTCTTTTAAGAAGGCATTATAGACAGCATCATCTATATAGCTGATTTGTTTGCTGGCAAGTGCGGTTTGGAAGTCTGCTTTTTTGACGTCTTTAAAAATATCAAGCTTATTGATTTCTGCAAGGATGCTGTTGGCTGCTTCTGTAGTTATCTGGCAGCCATCTGCGCCATATACCTTATAGCCATTGTATTTTGCAGGATTGTGCGATGCTGTTATCATGATGCCTGCAGCGGCCTTTAAATAACGTGTAGCAAAGGATACTGTCGGTACTGGCATCAGTTCAGGCCAGATATGAACCTTGATGCCGTTAGCAGCAAAGACCTCTGCTGTTATTTCAGCAAATTTGCGGCTGTTGTTTCTGCTGTCATAGCCTATTACGACTGCAGGCTGCGTCTGCTTTTGTTTCAAATAGTTTGCTACGCCCTGCGATGCTCTGGCAACGATGTAGCTGTTCATGCGGTTGCTACCAGCACCCATTACACCACGCAGTCCGGCGGTGCCAAAGGCAAGCTCACAGTAGAAGGTGTCTTCTATTTGTGCTTTGTTATTTTGCATTGCAACAAGCTCTTGATGAAGTTCTTGGTTATCTGCAGTATGCTGCAGCCAAAGGTTGTATTCTTCGTTTATGTTCAATTGCCTTTCAGCTCCTTTTGGTGGTATCTTCATAGCTCAAAATATTTTCTTCTACTATTTCTCCATATTGATAAAACTCAACAAGAATTTGCTTTTTCTCAAAATTAATCTCGTAGTATATTCCCAATCTATATTCATAACTATAGCTGTTTCCATTGTAATTCTGTTTTGTCATCTTCCCAAGTCTATTCCTATCATTTTCCTTATCTTGCTGATTGGCACTACTCTTTTTCATTTCAAGAACGAGTAAATTATCAAGATTCTCTTTACCACGACTATGCACTATAATATCCGGCAAAATATTACTAACAAAGCCATCGTCATTATGTAACTGCTTAATTCTCTTTTTATTCCTATTGAATTCAACATCAGCATAATAGTTATTACAACCGTTTTTCTCCAATTGCTTATTAAGTTCGTGCATTAACGCACCACACAAGCAGCGTTCAGATATATCTTCATATAGTAAGTCTAAATCTTTTTCAATAAATGCTCTGTTGGCTTCCCAAAAGAGAGCTTTCAAATTTTCAAAACCATTCTCATCTCTAGTTATGTCCATAGTCTTTTTCCCAAATAATCTTAACACTCACCTTGATACTGCTAAAACATGCCTTGATTCTATCAATCCTTCAAACACAGCATCTCTAGAGGCTCGCTTTTTACATTCACTTATCAACTTTCATATATAGCAAATTTAAGTTTTTAATTTACTATATATTGTACCAATAGCAAAGCTCCTCATCTTGAAAATTTGAAATCTTTGTCAATTAATTATATTTAGCAATACCTAGATGAATTATCTGCTTCCATTTGCTGCTTTTCCTTATTGGATTTATAAAACCAATCTGGTATTAAGAAGCAATTTGTTCTATGCTCTTTAATCATATATTGAATCTCTACCAGGCTGCTTATTTTTTCTGTTTTCTTTATATACTTATATTTGCTTTCATATGATATTATCTTTTTCCTTATGTTTCCTAACCTCTTTATATCATTTTGCAATGAAAATATATTTGAAGAACAATAATCAAATATTGGTAGAATCCAAGAAATAACTATAAAGATATTAATATTACGGTACCAAGCTAACCCAACAGAAAGCAGAGAAAATAATACTATGATCCCGTATTCTCCACAAATATATTTTTCCCTTAACTCTGTATCCCAGCAAATATTTTCATTTTGGCACTTAAAAATCTCTTTACATGGTTCACAGCTTGAGTGATCACTATACCAATTTCTAAAAGGTGCTAAATTCATAGAAGAAACACTTTTAATATGTTCAACTATCTGCGAATCTGTTAATATGTTTCCCCATTTACCAGATGAAAAAGCACATGCTCTAGAATATAGGCTAACATCAAAATACTGTTGTATCTCAGCAGCTTCTTCTTTTTTAGTATTTACACATCTATCTAGGTATTTACCTATAAATAAAACCCATATGGCAACGAATGATGGTATTGTTGCTAATTCGCTACAGTTGAAAATTGCTAAAACAACCGATATAACTGTAGAAACAAAAACGATATTTCTTTTCCAACTCATTCTGCTTTTAGCCAAAGTATATTTTTCCCTTTGAACATACAGACATTTTTGTAGTATTTCATCATTTTGGCACTCGTAAATGTGCTCAGTCTTCATACTTTGGAAAAGTTGATCCAAAAATCTCACCCCATTTTTGAATAGCTTGCTTATGTTCTCCATCAGCTTCAAGTTGCAATGCAGTTCTCGCTTTTTGGACATCTGCACCTGCTTTTGCAAAAAGAATATCCTTATCATCAAATTCTAACGTATTGATATCTCCCTGTATTCCTTTTAAATCATACACAGGACAATATATATTTCGCTCGATACACTCTAAAGCTGAAATAAACGAACCTCTGATGCCATCTGTACAGAAATTACTTGTCTTTCCATATGTTACCAACATTGTTTCCAATAAATATGATTTTATTGTCGTAGCATTTTTTACTTTGTTCCATTTTCTTATCAGGCGAATCACTTCAAGCAAATTTCCATCATTGTATTTATTAGCTTCTGTAACACAACTTCTATCAATTTTAGGATCAGTCTTCATCCATCTTCCCTCTCCATTAGGAATTAAATAGTAAGAACGCCCATCCAACTCTGGGACAGTATGGAAGCAAGGAACAACATCAAAGGACCATTCCCTTGATATTAAATTTAATGTTACAGCTTGATGGTCTCTTCTTATATCAGAACTACGATAATCGCTGAGGTTTTGCAATTTTTCTCTGAATTTATTTAGAACAGTTTTGCTATTTAACTCTCCGAAATCATTTACGCATGACTTTAACATAAGATTTTCGGAACTTGGAGTTATGCTAATGTCATCATAGCCATTATACTGAGTATATGAGCTGCCACAAGCATGTAAACCTATCATCAAATCGACATCATCTAATTTGCGGCATTTAGTTTTTCTAGCGAATGAACCAAAGTATTCATTGAACTCACTCCATAACCGAAAGAAACCATCTTTACCATCCAAACCAGCAATATTCTCCATTAAATTATCTCTGCTGCTTCTTGCCGCTTTAGTCACATCTGGATCTAGATTAACAACATCTCTCAGGAAAATTTCAAAAGCTTGATTAACTGTCTTAGCCATTTTTTCAGCCTCCTTAAGTTATAATGATTGGGGCGCAACGTTCATAAATAATACCCCTTATGATAATCATTATATCACAGCCGAAAAACTTTTGCTTGTTTTTCGCTTTTTCGTTTATCGAAAAACGTATATAAAAACAGTTTGTTGTTTAGCTAGAACGAAATTTTACATATTTTTCACATATTAGGAAGCAGACAATAATCAAATGCCTAAGCCTGTAACGGGAATTACAACTTTATTATTATTCATCTAGATAGTGCTGTTTCTTTCCTCTTATGGAATTCTCTTACACTTTCCTATTAATATATCCTTCTGTCGCATTCTCCCTATGCTTAATAATACAAGGATTACCAAACACAATTGAATGACTTGGCACATCGCAGTTAACATAACTATTGGGCGCAATCAACACATCATCCCCAATAGTTACCTTACCAACGATAGCAGCGTTTATACCAATCCAAACTTCATTACCGATGACAGGAGTTCCTTGTCTCCCCCCCCGATTTGTTTGTCCAATAAGTACACCACGATGTATGTTTATATTTCTTCCTAAAACGGCATTTGGGTTAATGGTGATGTTATAAGCATGGCCTATATATAAACCTTCACCAATTTGTGTTGTTCTGGATATTTCGATATGACGAATTTCCTTCAGTAATCTAAAGATTACCTTATAAATAAATTGTAATGGAAAAAAACTGGTGCTCTGAACCTTTCTAAAGTACTTTTGAAAAGCCGGCATATCTGATGCTTTTGGATAGCGCATATAGTCTTGTTGTAAAACAGTTTTAGTCATTTATTGCCTCCATCTAAATTTAGGAAAACATCCATGATGCAAATA
>OGYX01001800.1_pt1 | contig 14641 bp, 10 predicted proteins | sample 1576601 | NCBI WGS metagenome assembly OGYX01 (sample SAMEA3541561, study PRJEB24748) | human gut metagenome | biome: human gut; feature: human-associated habitat; material: faeces | place: China | collected 2012 | reverse complement strand
ATAACGCTAACGATAATACATAAGGGCTGACCTACACCAAGATCAGCCCTTTACCCCTAGAACCATTCTGCATCCGGATGTACTTCTACGGACAGATGGTTTATTATTCTAATGATTAGGTCTCGGATCATATTATATGTTTTGAGTGTTACTAGTAATTTTCCGGGTTACTCTACAGGTTTATAATAGCTAATACAACCGGTTCATACGCTCTTCCTATTTCACGTAATCCCCCACTATCATAGCTCGGATGAATTCCGTCTCTTCCATTTTGCAGGACTGTCGTAGTTGCGCTGTATAAGTCACATAGTGATTTTTCAGAAAGCGAACCATATCCATATATGTTATCCATCAGTGCATAAACAGGAACAAGAGTAACATAGTTTCTATAAGGATTTCCCGTATCATCGTTTCCTTCAAACAGTGATATGATCTCTTCGGCAAATGACAATACACTATATTTCTTAGGGCTGTTGTTGTTATTACTACCGCCCGAAAAAGTCATAAGTTCAGCACCATAAATCTCTAAACCAAAAACGATTTTAGTATTCGGATACTGACTGTGAAATTTATCAATTATTCGTTTTGCACGTAACTTGGCTGTCTGTACACTTTCTGAATTTACATCCTCATAAGACTTTACCTCGTTGTATCCCCACTGGAGTATGAAGATGTCAGGAATATCAAATCCCCAATAATCGAAGTAGTATTTGAAATCCAGTTCATCAGTTGACGGATTCCAAAACGGATTATACCTCGCATCATCCGCAGATGTGTATGTAATCGTAGCATCGCCGGCCAAAGTGTTACCATTAGCGGATTGTGTTTTTGTGATTGTACCGCTTGACGGAAAATTCCCTGTTCCTGACGTATCATCTTCCGTACCATCACCATAATTAGGGTCTGAACTGAATTTACCCAATTTGAGTTTACCACTATATCTACCATCATCCCCTGCTGTCAGTCTGAATCCTCTCACCACCCAAGATATATTATTCTGATCCAAGTAAGATGTACCGGGATAGCCTGTAACCGGTAATTCTGTAATCCCCGAAACGGTCAATATCTTTGCTGCCCCTTTGGGTTCCGTGATAAAAGACATGTTTCCACCACTCTGAACCTCACCCCAAATATCTTCGGTATAATTAGATCCGGTAGTTTTAACGCGGTTAATCATGGTTCCGATATAATCAACCGTAACATTATCTTCTTTGAGCAAGTTCTTTAATTCAACTTGCCAGCCACCCAGATCAGATATACTATCCCCACTATCCAATATCTTAACTGTCTTATGGGATGAAGGATTGGCAAGTATATTAAATTTGACTTGCAGCTCTTGCAGCAATTTTCCAAATTTTCGAAGCGTAAGCTTATTATTATAAACAGATGCATTTGCGGGGGTTCCTGACAATTGCCTGTCGAAAACCTTTAACGTGGCATTTGACACCGAGAAATCAAAGCTATCATGGCACGCACTTTTTATAGCCTGCTTATAATAGAGATTATTTTGCCGATTGGCTTTGAAATACAAACTGGACGGCAATACTAATTTTGCCGGGAAAACTTCTTCATTGATAATCTGCTTAACTTCGTCCCGTGTCGTTCCGCCGCCTATGCCTCCGGGTAAACTTTCCTCGCTGATCACATAGTGAAATGGCTCATATTCAGTTGAGGTTAAACCGTACTCAATCTGTCCCTCTGTCTTGTAATTTGAAGCTAAAAATGTCGCTCTGACATAGGCCGTATTACTTTCCAATGTAACGGTTAAGGTCTGTGCATTTTGAATGGAAGTTATGAATTCCTTATTCAAATCGTATTGGCTGAAGTAAATTGGTCCCAATGCAAGGGGATGTGCTGTTATCGTCCTCTTCCCCTCTACGGCTATATAATCGGATGTTACATAAGTGGTGCTATTAGCAACAGTGCCATTCTGACGCAAAAATCCATTATCTGCCTTATCGGGATCAAATAAATTTTTTCCAACCACCACTTTGGGCATTTGACTCTGTAATGTATCCAATGCCGTATTAGTATTATTTATCTCCTTTTCTTGTGCCGCAAACCTTTGCTCATTATCATAATTTTCTGTATATGGCTCATAAGACGTTGTAGTGCTGCCCTCAAAAAACATTGCATCATCAATGACAGCAGTTGATATGCTTAATCTGATATAGGCAGCGTTTGACGGTGAAGTAGTCACGCCTGATTTTGCAGCTTCTTTAATCGCATTGAATTCTTTATCAAACCAGACATTCGATGCACCACCCGTATTCGTGTTTTGGATATAATATGATGTATTTGGATTGACTTTGATATAGTGAGATAAAGACAGGGTCGAATTCGTTTTTAAATTACCTGAAGCATCAATATAATACCCATTTTTTACGGTTAATTTGTTAAACAAGTTCTTACCCAGCGAAACACTTTTCTTATCCGCAATTTGCATTTCAAGTTCTGTTCTGTCGCTTGCCATTTGTGTTTTAAGCTCCGTTTTATCAGTCATCATTTGTGTTTCAATTTTCACAAACTTCTGCTCGTTATCGTAGTTGTCGGTAAATGGCTCATAGGATGTTGCCACATCTCCAAGCTCCATCTGCGCTGCACCCAACTGAGATTTAGATATTGACAGCCTTATATAAGCTGCATTATCAGGGGTGGTAACAGTCTCGTCTTTAATTGATGTCAATGCTTTTAATTTATCATCAAAAATCACGTGATATGCTCCGCCAACACCTGTATTACTGATATGATATTGTGTACTATTTTTTACGCGAATGTAAGTTGTAACACAATATGACGCATTTTGTTTTAAGCTTCCGTTTTGTCCTAGATAATATCCATCTGTCAGATTCAATGGATTTATAATGTTTTTTCCGACAGAGTATTCTTTTTTCCCTGATATTCTAGCGTCTATTTCGGATATTTCTGTAGCCAGACTTTTGCGGCTGATCGGGTTAACCACCGCATCATAGATGGTAGCCGGGTAAATGGTTTGTCCGCCCTTCGTCAACTTGTGCATTTTTACCATAATATTCCTGTTTTTAGCCTAAGTTCCGCCGGAACTTGGACTGTTGTTATTTTATGTAATTATTTATTAACTATTAAAATCACTCAGCACATCATCATACTCCTGATCTGACAGAGATACGCTCTGCACCGCATTGTATGCGGCATAATCCGGATAGGGCATGATCTCTGCTGTGCTCTCATCAGTCTTTCCGGCAACGAGGATAACACCTGTAATCTCCACCGATACAAGATTGCAGATACCATCGGCAAAATCAGCATCAGAAAGATAGTATTCGCGTTTGACCGACAGAGTGCCGGGACGAAGTCCATGCCTGTCAAAAATGACCAACAGACTACCATCATCAAGCCTACGACAGTTCTTGTACCCGTGCCCGTCAAACTCCGCAACAACACATCCCGACAGGACTGTACGGTAAGTGAACCGGAAGGGAGTATTCACATCTCCATTTCGGTTCTTCTCTATAATTTTAAAATCGGACTGATAATTAATTCTCATAATACACTATAATATTGATGTTACATCGTCTATCTCCTCGGCTGTCAAGATGCCGGAAAGGTCAACACTTCCACCGCCTCCGGTTGTTCCTGTAGGACTCCATTTCCCCTTTATCTTGCAATCATATATAGGACCGGGTATGGTATCCCCCACGACAGCCCAGTCGCCTACAACTGGAGATGGGACAGCAGCATGCAATGCTTCTTCCGTAGAAAACAATCCCTTGTTGCGGACACTGTTCTGCTTGACCTTATCAATCTCGGTAGAAGTCTTACTAAAATTGTAGTTAAGCCGATCTGCCGCCTCACTCCAAGTACCTGTTTTATTTATCGAATTAAGTTCCATATCACTTCATTTTATTTGGGCAATTGGTTTTGATCCCATACAATCTCAGAACCTTTAACCATAATTATGCGTCCTCCCATTATCTGGGTCTGATATATATAACCGTCACTTCCTTTTTGCTCGACAACCATACTGTCCGGGCGAAAATACAAAACATCATTACTATTCGGGTCAAACATAGAAACCATGGGAATCAACCCTTTCAGTCCGTATATGCATGATATATCTATCAGGGAGGCGTTCGTATTATCACGCATCTCTATTGAGGGAATTCCATATTCATTTTCCGGCTCAATGCTTATTGTATAGCCATTTGAAGACTTGACTTTTACTTTTCCAACAAATTCAGGATTTCCATCTGCATCCCATTTGATGTTCCCATTGGCAAGCTGCCCGGAACCATCCTCATTCAACAGTATCTTGCCATTGGCTATTTCAACTTTTCCCCGGAAATATCCGCCCAAAGCATAGATATATCCACGAAAAAAAGCATTACCGCCATGAGTAGCGACAAAGTTCGCCATATTCGCCCATTCTTCATCCGTAGGCTGGTAATTAGGATCATTACGAAACCTCATTACGGTTAATATAGCCTGTTGAAGCGTGCCACCTGCCCAGAATGCCACATCATCATCGTCATTGTATATGCCGCTAACTCCAGCTGTGACCTTCTGTAACTTGCCGTTCTTGTAATTACCCAGTTGAATCATATTAGCAAGAATCAGACCACCAAGAATATCCACAGAACCATCTTTGATCGCACTGGCGATATAATTGATTGACTGAAAACCGGCTGTTGCCTTGTCGTTATCCAAAATGGACGGTTTCCAGTCTGTGGCAATGGTCCCTCTTTCTAGTTGAAGGTCACAAATGGTTGCGGTACCACTGAGCATGAAAATACCTGCACCGTTAAAAGCGAATTTGAAAGTGTATCTTTGATAATCGGACGCAAGAGGCTGAGTTGTGCTGAAATCACCACACGAAACAGCCACAGACACACCTTTAGCTTTAAAGGATATAACATAGTTCTCATTTTTAATCAAGGACACGGATTGGGACAAACTACCGATTGCAGCAGAGTACCCAGAGCCGGCAGCACTATCTGCGGATATGGTAGCCACACCCGTCCAATACTTTAATTGCTTGCTATATAATTCGGTATCAGCAGACAATTGAGTATCAGAGGACAATGTCTCACTATCATAATCCCCGGTAAACCCGGAGTTACGCAACAGATTGACACTTCCGACAGCCGCATTGTCTATCGCATCCTGAGCCTTTTGGGCCAGATCGGCAGCCGCCTGTATCTCATCCGGAAGACCTTCCATGTTACGCCATCCGGTGGACCCCTGCTCGATGTGGAACATACCCTTGATATCCACACCGCCTTTCTGGCTATAACGGATATAAGTGCTCTCATCCTTGGCACCGATATAGGCATCACCATACACATTGATATAGGCGTGTCCGGTAGACTTGTCAAAGCCCAGCCCGATAACTTCTTTACCCGCCAAAGAAAATGTATTGATACCTTGATAAAAAGTGATAGAAGGCGAAGTTTCGTTTACTGATGATAAGATTATAGCTGCCTGACGGGTGATATCCGTCAAGTGCCCAAGCCCAATAATATCATCACCGGCAGCCGGAACATCACTGTCCTTATCGGCATTGGTTTTGCTCAAGTCAATATAGTCAGATCCTACACCTGTCACCTCACGCCAATAGTAGCGGTTAGATACATTGTGGGATGTCCCTTCTTTAATGTTAAATTCTTGGGCTAATGCTAATGTACCGACTGTAAATTCGTTATTGATTGTCACTCCATCAACTTCCGACAAAAAGAAACAACGGTAACTCTCATCAAGTTCCTCCACACGGACACACTTCAATCCGGCCGGAGATATGATCTGTTCACCACCAACATGCGTCTTCTTCTTTACTTCAAGCTCGTCAAAGACAGCCTTAATCTTCACATACAAGCGGTCAACAACAGCTTGTGTCGTACCATCTTCCAATACAGTCCAACCATTTCCATTCTTACCCACCAAGAAACCTTTCAAAAAGGTTACAAGGTCAGCAAAGGTATTACCGGCAATTCCATCTGCATAACCTGCTTTAATTTTCTTACCATTGACCAAAAGATATTCGTCCACATAAGATATAAGCTGGAGCAGATCCAGATTCGTATGAGTGTGTCCAATACCTCCACCTTCAGCATAGTCTGTACTTATCTTATTCAGTACATATGCAAAAATAGCACCTATATTCGTTGTCGCCCATTTCTCCGAAAACGGTTGCTGTACGGGGAACAACACCCCCTCGGACAAGGGCTGCGAAGGAAATTCAACTAACCGAGGGGGTATGGTAAAAGAATTCAAGTCAGGTATATGGATATCCAAATTATCCGGAAGACTATCTGTTCGCTGTAGATTGAGCAGCGGGCGGGCATCCGCATATCTGTAAGTAAACGTATAAGATGATGGAAGCTCCTTGTTCGTATAGGATGTATTGTCCTCTATCACTACAATCCGTCGCAAATAAGTCTGATTATATATATACTTCTGCTTCGACGGAAGGAAATCAACCAGCCATTGACGTTCACGATTGTCTAGATATCCGGTATTCTTCTGGAACTTACGTTCCGTATCCACCCTATATTCTTCAGATATATCATCTATCTCGGCAATATTATGAGTATGTTCTGCCAAGAAATCAAGCTGTCCGTAAGCCCGGAACGTATCCATACCTCCCAAGGAGTTTTCAAAAAGTATCCATTGCTCCTGTTCAGAAAGGATATTGCCCGCCACATAACGCTGCACATAAGTAAGACGGCTACCTGATCCATCCTCCACCCATACATCATAAAAAGAAGGAAGGCGGGATTTGAATAGTGCCATTATCACAGCATATTGCACAGGAATGGTATATGCCCGTTTCTCTCCCAATGTAGCCAGTTGTTTCACCTCTTCAGTCACTTTGCCTTCATCGTCTATAAAATAGGCCTTCACCTTTACATAGGAGGATATCACAGCATAATATGTCAGATACTCAGGAGAATAGTAAGTCACTTTCTTCACTTGTGGCTGCCAAGTTAGGAAATTAGCCTTCAAAAAAGTTTCGGCAGAGCCAGAGAAACGGTCTACGCCACAACGAAGTACACGAAATGTTATGTTCTTGTCGGCAATAACAGCCGTAAAATCAGCCGCCAGATCAAGTTGTTCATAAGGAGTGGTGATATCTTTCAATAAAAAAGATAATTGGGATTCTACAATATCCCGTATATCAATCGTAACATAACCATCCGTACCAGGAGTATACACAGAAGACAATAGTCTGGTATTCCCTTTTGACAAGACAAAAGAGAAAGATTCCGCAGATTGGATGCGGAACTTCTCAATGTTACCGGACAGAGATAAAGCAGCAGGTTGATTCAGAATATTCATGCCTTTTGTTTTTATTACAAAAATAACTGACCCATGAATTTATAGAAAGGACAATTATGCATCCGGCGTTTTCACAGCCACAAACCACACTTCAAATTCGTTATAATACATATAATCTCCAAACTGATATGAAAGAGCTGTATGCTGGACAAAATAACGTTTACCGGATTCCGCATCTTCTTTTGTCGCAGGAGGAAGAAAAGCAGAAACGAATTGTTTATCCTTATAAGGAGAATTGTTATATTGTTCTTCCGTCAAAATTGTTTTTAACTGTTTCACTTCCCACATATACCCTGTAGAAGTGTTATAATCAGAAAACGATTTTGCCGAGCTGACCGGCTCATACAAACGATAAGTATAGAAACTTGTTTCAAGAGGCTGCAAGCCACCTCCTAAATTATATTTCAATATATTTAGAAGAAGTTTCTCTCCATTCAAGCTGACAGGAAGATAGGGAGAAAGAGACTGTTTCAAATTGACAGGAAGAAGAAGATCGGCAGTAACTGAATGCATGGAATTCCGATAGATATCATCAAGTCTTCTATAAAATTTTTCAAAGATTCCATCATTGCCATTATAAGTCAATGTATAATTCCACAAACGGATATACGGATCTGAAGAGTCTGATGATAAATTTCTAGTGTAATTAGAAATTGTACCACGAGGATACCCATGATCAGTATAAGCAAAAGCAAGCATAGGATTGAGTTTCACATCAGTAGTTGTACTGGCATCAGATGAAGGTTCCTCTTCCGCTGTATTATCAGCCATAAGTTTTGAATTAAGAAAATTAGCTGCACCAATATATGGAAACACATCTTCCGCATCATTCAAATTATTATGAAGCATTACAGGCTGGCAATCGGGAACAGATATCTCATGTGTCTCAAGATCGCCACCTGCACAATATTTCATATACGACTCGGCAACCTTGTCATTAATCCGCAGTACGGTCAGATCACCAAACAATACCCAAAAATAATATCCTTGACGATAAAACGCACCATCCAAAGGATCAATATGTAATTGTTTATATTTCCCATAAAGATCTGTTATTGAATCAAAGGTTTCCACTTCTTGAGGACTTGAAATCTGTTCTTCAGAAGACAATATCAGCTGCTTGTATGATTCTGGATATTCGACATTAATCCGGGAAACTAAATATGCATCCAAATCAACCTGTGATGGCAAATCAAGAATTTCATTAAGAAGTATGATATCTATTGTATGTTCCACTTCATCAGGAATAAACTCACAACAAAACTTCTTCCGATATACATCCAAAATAGTATTACAGGAGCAATCCGGCAACAAATCAGTTATCCGGATGCTTCCTGATATCAGCGTATCAGCACAATTATTTATAAATACCATATCGGGAAAGGGAGTTGTACGAGTGAAGAAGTTATCTTTCAATGTATAGCCGAAATACGACAATATGCGCTTGAGCAAATAATTTCCACGGATAAAAGGGGACATATAGTACCCGGCAGCAAGATTTACAACTGTATCTCCGTCCGTCACAGTACGCGGAACGGCATTATAAAAATCCGGTGTACCAGTAAGAGGTGTATTAAGACTGTCATAAAACGTGCCATCCACCATGAATCCATAACGATTGATATAATCAAATTTGGGAGATCCGCTGGAAGAAGTGCGGTCAGATTCAATGAGCACAGGGAATATAGCATATTCCGGATTGTTTCCACCAATCAATGACCGACAAAAATCTATACATTGTTCAACAGTAGACAGCCCCGGTATGATTTCCGTTCCGAACACTTCAGATAGAGAAGTTTCCGATATTTTCGACAAGAAAGAACCTTCATTCATATAAAACGAAGTTTCTATACTTTCTTTTCTTTTAGCGGACAATACAGCCTGTCGACAGGCCATAAAATATCCGTCATCTTCAATAGTGGCAACAATAGAAGCAGACGGCTTCTGCTTTCTGGCCATAATATCCGGATAATCCAAAATTTCCCGATTAGCATCGGTATCTGGGAGACTCACCGGATTGGTTTGTTCACCATATTCATTAAAAAACAAATTGGGGCGCTCTACCTGTAATTGGGTATCTGAGGACAAATGATATGCCCTTCCCTTATTGACATTAGTTATTTTCATCGTTTACTTCCTATTTTGCGTGATCGTTCTTGTAGTTTCCTAGCTTTATCAAAATCATCAAGAAGAGTATAGGCAGGCAAGCCATCCTTTTTCAATAGCAGAAGAGTGTCATTAAGTTCTTTTATAGAACGGCTTAATCCGAGATCCGGCTGAACAGTGGGAGAAGGTACAGTAGCGGATTGAATTCCTCCTCCAGACTGTCTACCTATAGCTTGTGCCTGAAGATATTTATTCAAATCCAAAGTACGGATGGTTCCAGCCTGTTGTGCCTGATCAAGAATGGACAATATGGGTGCAATGGTAGGATTCTTCACCGCCTCATTGCTGGCTACCCATTCCTTAGATGATCCGGCAGGACCTTCTCCTACTATGACAGTAGGCTTGTCTATAAATCCACGACGTTTAGGATCATAGACTGCCTTAAACTCTTTTCCGTCCTGGGCACGAGTGACATCTATATATCCTCCAGACTGTTTACCGGGAACACGAGTATATGATGTATTAGAAGATGTATCCCCTGATGTGATAGATGAGCCTTTTTTAGAAATTAAACCTTTTAAGGCCGTTTTTGCAGTAGCTAAAGCAGCCATAATCAAACCACTGATAATGGCGGTTCGAGCAGCAGCAGTCGCACCAAAAGTGGCAACAGAATCCGGTTGGGCAGCACTAATAGCCGCCGCTTTAGCTTGTTCAGCAATAGCAACAGCAGTGGCTTCAGCCATTTTGGTATCAATAATTTTTGTTAGAACATCAAACATAATATCAATGATAGTATTCCCAAAAGCCGCTAAGGCACCTTCTTGATTAGAGATGATATTTCCTACAGCTTCCCCTATCTGACTTCCATAGTTTTTAAAACTATCAATTTGTTCTTGATGATATTTCAATATCATTTTAGACATAGCCGCATAATATTCTTCAGTAGTAAGTTTTCCTCTATCATAATACGACTGAAGTTCCTCTAATTGCTTTTCATATATATCTTTTTTTGAAAGAAGATCAAATTTTTCTCTAGTCTCATAGTCTTTATCATCAAAAGATTCTTCCAAATTATTTTTAGCATTTAAATAGTCTTTTTCTAACTGTAGTAAATCACCATTATTATTTTTAGCTATTTCCTTTAATTTTTCATAAGTTTCCTCCAATATTTTTATCTGAAGATCCCTTTCTTCTTTTAACGTCAAGGTCTTATATTCTTGTCCGTATTTTGAAAATAATTCCAAAAATTCTTTCTCTTCTTCAAACCGGGCATTGTTTAGTGCTTTATCGGCATCTAAAACACGTTGATTAGAAACTCGAATAGCACTTTCTTTTATGTTTTCATTCTTTAGAACAAGACTTTGAATATCATCATAATACCCTTTTTCTATCATTAGCCTAGCTTCAGCATCATTTTTTGTTAATGTAGCCAATTGTGCATTATATTGGACTTGTGTTATCTTTTTTGAAGATAAAGATGATTGAAGATTAGATAATTCTTTATTATACCATTCATCTCTTTTCTGCAAATCATCGGTACGCATATCTTCTATGGATTTCAAAACATCCTTTTCAGTATCTAGTATAGCCTTCTTTTCTTTTTTTGCCGCTTTCTCTATTTCCTTAGGATCTACAGGAATATCAGGGAAACGATTTTTATAAATTTGCTTAGCAAGACTCAAATACTCATTAGTTGCATTCTTCTCATCTGCGATCCAAGCTGCAAGCATGGATTTATTCATTTTATTAAATTTGCTTTGAGCTTCCTCCATTTTTTTATTTCTTTCAATACGGCTGTTTATCTGCTCTTCAATGGTTTGCCCTGTAAGCACCTTCATTTGTTCATAAGATCCTTCCAATAACTGTTGTGCTTCGTCCAGCTTCTTTTTAAAATCCTGCAATTCTTCGTTGGAAAATTGAACAAAAAACATATCTCCGGTTTTACGATCTGTTTTCCATTTTCCTCCTTCTTTCAATAATTTAGTATAAATATCAACAGTCTTTTTATAAGATTCAATATTGCTTTGTGTTTCTTCAATCTGTCCTCTATTGATATAAGCCAAACGTTTTTTTTCTGTTTCAATAAACTCTTTTGCTTTCTCAGTATTTACAGATATAGCCTCTCCATAATCATTCCATTCAGAAACAGCAGAAGGTACTATTCTCGCAATTTCCTTTATAAGACTATTAAGTTCTGATTGCTCAGCAGCACTCAATTTGGTTTTTATTTTAAGATCATCATACCGACTAAGCAAAGGACCAAGTTTAGTCTGTAATGAAATAACCTTTCCTATTTGATCTTCAAATTTTTCATTGGTTGAATCTAAATAGCCTGAAATAGTACCCATTATCTTACCCAATGTCCCCATGAAGGATTTAATAGCTGGTTCAAGTTTCTTTCCTATCTTATTATAGATAGATTCCATCTGATCCCCTAAATTTGATTCCAAGCCAGCCAGTTCATTCATCTGGGTAGCCATAGAACCTTGTACACCCTGTAATTTGCCCAAGGACAGAATATAGTTCTTAATTGCCATATCCGTATTCTGCACCTCAGTAGTTACACCCCTGAATGTATATGCAGTAGTTTTTCCATTCTTCGAAGCAGTAATACCAAACTCCTTCAAACGTTCATTCTCACCCGTCATGGCATCAAGCAATGCTTCAATAAACTGGTCTATATCCTTGCCTTGGGACATTGCGATATCTCCCATTGCTGTCAGTTCATCGGTAGTCGGTTTAATTCCACGGTTAACTAATTTAATATATGATTCAGTCCATTCTGACACACTGGCCGGCGTATCTTTAGCAAGCTGCTGCAACATCTTCATTGCCTCTGCCGCTTCTTCTGAAGAGCCGGTAGCGTTACGAAGAGTCGCTTCAAAACGAGCATATTCCTTACGAGTTTCATAGGATTTCATTCCGACATCTTTCAAGTATCTGACAAGTTGCACAGCTATAAAACCTTTAGCAGCCGTTTTGGCCATATTCATTGTTTTATCAAATGCAGTCAGCTGTTGCTGGGCATATTTCCCAGTACCCCTAAGTTCCTCCATCCGATTATTTACTTTGGCAAGCTCCGCTTCAAGTTCGGCATATTCTTCCGGATGTGTTGATTTTACTGTCTGATCCAACTGTTGGCGAAGGTCTTTAGCTTTCTTTCGGAGTTGGATCATAGTAAGCCCTGTAACATCCAGCTTCTTCTCCAATTCACCAATCAATTTGTTATTTGTTGATATAGTTTTATTGCTTTTTTTTATTTCTTCGTCAAGACGCTGATACTCATCTGATTCCTTTTTTCCTTGAGCCTCTAACTCACGCATTAATTCACGACGTTCTTTGTTTGTTTTGTTCAACTCCCTATTAACTTTAGTGAGTTTGCGAATTTCCTGCTGTGCCTTTGACGATTCCACAGATAAAATCCACTTGATTTCGTCTTCATTAAGTTTCTTAGCCATAATTCAGTAGTCTATATATATGATTGAAAATCTAATTGATCAATATCCGAACCTTCTTGAAGTTGCCGGGTGATATACTTACGTATGTCTTGAGTAAAGCCATAACGAAGATTAGGAAGCACTTCGCCATAAAGTACCCCCCAAATGACACGGTTATAGATGGAAAGTTTTCTACGTATCCGCAGATCCTGCCGAAAACGAATATCTAAGAAACGCATATAAGGAAGAACGCTCATATAATATATTTGACGTTCAGTTCCTTCTATTTCCACCGGTTTTTCTTGGACTGATTGGAGCAGATTGCCGGATATGACATTCAAATTCTCCGATATGACTTCCTGTTGTATCTGCCTTATTTTTTGAAAACCGATGGATACAACATTGTGAATGAATGTTTTTTTGATAAGTTGGTCTGTTACCATAGCTTCATAAATTTGAAGCTAAAGTAATTATAGGAAAGAAAAAGGCGAAGGACAGATTTTATACCGCCTTCGCCCATATTAGTTATAAAATAAGCTTATAAATTAGCAAGCCATTTTTTCCCAGATTTGGTGTTAAGCCACACTAAAAATCCACCACCTACAACAGCACTTATTGTATATACTAAACTTAACATGTCCATAATCCACTTTATTTTAAAATTGTATTTCCTATTCTAATAAAAATGATGGTAGAGATTCCACCTATAATAACCCTGTATATGTCAAGGGTTATATCTACATCAGGTTTCATGGAAACTATTCCACCTACAACAAGTCCGGCAAAAGAAAGTTTGGCTAAATCAAAAAACAACCCGGCTAGCTTTTCACGCCTCACTTTATCTTTCTCTTTAACTTCTTTCTTTGCCTCTTGTTGTTCGCTCCAATTTCCCATGTAACTAAACTTATTACGCAGCGTTCATATTCTAAACACATTGCAAATATACAAAAAGGATTGATAATATAATAATTAGACTAAAATAAATATCGTATTTTATCTATAATTATTTCTGTTTAAACATCCATCGGAACTCACATCCCAATGTTCCGGGACGTGGCTGGAAACGGAACCCTCCCATAAGAAGCGAATTGTAGACATCCTCCAAGCTGACGGATGTTCCCGGATCAATCTTCTTTATGGCTTCATACACATCCTCAGTAGAAAACCAATGAGTCGCATCGGACTCATTGGTTGCGGGAGAATAGACAGTCATCAAGGCAGTGATGTAACTATCCATTTTAGTTTCATTATTCTGACTCATCAAAAGAAGATGCTTTGAGATCTTTCAAAATCTTGCGCACACCGCGAAGCTGCTGCAACATGACCAGACGATCACCATCACTGGCATCCGCTTCCGGATTCTCAATCAGTTCAGCTATACAATCAAGTCCTTCAAGAACATTATCAATTTCGCTATTACCGTCTTCCTGCATACGACGCAACACATTAAGACTTTCGTCGCTTAGAATAATTCCATTAATATTCATTTCTTTTAAATCATTAAATTACAATATCATAATATTAGCTATAAGCAAGCTTTTCAACGGTGCACTGCTTGTATTGTCTTGCTGTATGCAGCAAAGATAAAACAAATATGGTGAAACATATAGGACAGGCAATTGTGCTTAATGCAGGGAACGAAACGAAGCAATGTGGCACGTAGTATGAACAATACCAAACGTGAAAATGTTCTAAATAATTTTCCTTTTTTACCTAAAAAAATAATAACATGTAGATACTAATTGAAAAGTGCGCCAATATTCCAGTTGAAAATTGCGCCACCA
>OGYX01001791.1_pt1 | contig 14724 bp, 7 predicted proteins | sample 1576601 | NCBI WGS metagenome assembly OGYX01 (sample SAMEA3541561, study PRJEB24748) | human gut metagenome | biome: human gut; feature: human-associated habitat; material: faeces | place: China | collected 2012 | reverse complement strand
CCATAACGCCGAGCTCAGGAAAGAAACCAATACCATAAATCAAGAAGAAGTTCATTATAGTATTTAAAATATTACCTACTACATTGGATTTAAAAATAACCTTTGTATTGCCATACCCAATAAGGGCAGCCCCTACAATTTGACTAAAAGATTGGAATATAAGACTAATAACAATAAACCGTCCATACCAAACAGCCGTCTCAATATAGCCATCTTCAGCGCCGGTAAAGCGTAAGATATGTTCTAAATTAAAGAAACATATCGCTAATAAAGGTACATAAATCAAGAAATTCAACAGAATGGACTGTTTAAGTACGGCATTCATGCCATCTACTTCGCCTTCACCGTGACGGCGAGCTATAATAGCCGTTACCGCAATCGATAAAGCACGACAGAATATGAGCATCACCATCTCTGGCTGTCCCATAATCCCTACCGAAGCAAGAGCAGATGCACCAAGAGCACCAACCATTGCTAAGTCGATGGCGGTCATAAATTGTAACATTAAGCCTTGTAATGTAGCTGGCCAAGCTATTTTCAAGTAATTACCATATAGCTGCTTTGTAGTCCCTACAGGGCCTAATCGTTCTGCAGCAGGCAACATAGAATCTACGGAAAGCCATCGTTGTATGCGGTCTAACATAGTATCTCCTATTCATGCAAGATCGTACAAGGTAGAGCTAACATCTAACTCCTAATATCTTCTGTATTATATCACAATAATATATGAAAAGTCATTCATATATTATGATTATATTTAATAATCTATATCAAAATTGCAAAAAAGAACCTCTTATAGTATCCGAATATACCCTACTAGGTATATCAGTATATAAGAGGTTCTTTTATTTCTGATCAGACTTTATATTAGCCTAGATTTTGATACGAACTATCAATTACTAGCCTTTAGATGCTAACAATTGGCTAACTGCTGCACGCAAGTCCTCTAAACCTTGTTTAGTTTCAGCTAACTCTTGACGTTGACGTTCATTTTCTGCTTCCAACGTATTGAGACGAGCTGCTTGATCTGCGATAACAGTCTTTTGTTCGCTATTTTCTTTCTTGAGACTAGATACTTCATCTTGCATTACATACACAGAGCTAATAGGGCCTGCTTTGTAACGATCAGGAATATTTTTCTTTTCTGGGCTAGAGCCAAATTTGTGAGTTACCCCAGCATTTACCATATTACGGTTTGCACCGAGAGATACGCCAACATTGAACATTGTATCTTCGTTTGTATAGTGTGCAAGACCTAAGGCCGCTGCTGTTTCACCACGATAATTGCCTACGCCAGCCATCACTTGAGTTGGTTCCAATGGATCGTATTGGATTGGTTTCAACGCTGCCATTGCTGCTGCATGAGCACCTACACGTTGTACCTCGCCCGCTACTTGACCAATAGCATCGCCAATTCTTGCATTAGATGCTTTCAACTGACTCACATTTACTGCATCAGTATCATCTGTACCAGGTGCAATGCCTTTAAGTTGGTTATTACCATTATTGAGACCATCCTTAGTCAAGGAAATAGGGCCTGCATTAGGATTATTAGGGTTTGCACTACCAGGTGTAATTGTTATGCCATTACCATCTGTTACAGTCGTGTTACCGGCTGCATCTTTAAATGTAGCAGACTTCATATCCTTGAGTTCTGGATTTACTGCATAACTAATCGTTTTACCTGCTTGGCTAACCATCATATTATTGCCTGCTTTGAAAGTAACTGTTTCATCAGTTTTTACTTTTTCAGCAGTTGCCGTTGGTGTGCTATTAATACCAGAGCCTTCTGTACCAACAGTTGCATTCCAGCCAGCATTTTCAACAGCAGATTTTACTTGATCTTCAGTAGCTGCACGACCAGACGCAATATTATTTGGATTCCAAGTTTTATTAGTCAAACCTGTAACAACACCATCTTTGCCATTTACAGCAACAGGATTATTACCACCAGTAGTAATGATGCCATCTTTACCATCGATACCTACAGTACCAATTGTAGCCTTACCATCCTTACCATCAAGAGCAATCTTATCACCAGCTTTTACAGAACCATTTTTGCCATCGATAGCAACTGCATTGGCACCATCACCAGCTTTAATCGTACCAGTTGTACCAGCTACAGTTACTGCCTTAGTTGGATCTGTACCCAATGTAACGGTATCATTTAATTTATTGTCATAAATGATATGTCCATCAGCGGCAGTAGTCTTAGTCAATACAATATTGCCTGTAGTACTACCAGCACTTTCACCACCATTAGCAGTCAATTCTGTTTTAGACGCCTTAGACTTAGCTTCTAATTGACGTACATTGACAGCATCTGTGTCATCTGTACCATCTGCAATCTTAGAAATTTTATTGCCCCCATTATCGAGGCCATCTTTAGTTAAGGATACAGGATCCTTACCAGCTGCAGTAATTGTTACACCATCTTTAGTAAGAGTTGTATTATTACCATTGCCATCATCGATAACTGTGCTATCTGCTGTGGAAGTATTTGTTTTTGTACCATCAGTAATCTTAGTACCATCAGCTGTTGTTGCGGTAGACTTAGTACCATCTGTTACTGTATTGCCAGCTGCAGTAGATGTATTGGTTTGAGTACCAGCAGTTTGTGTAATAGAATCACCATTGATAACAGTTGTGTTATTACCAGTACCATTGAAGCTTGCAGAGTTCATATTCACAAGGTCTTTATTCAAGGAATATGTGAAGTCACGCTCATTTTGGTTAATTGTAATGTTTTCACCTGCAATCATCGTAACCTTTGCGTCTTTACCTACTTTGGCATTTGTCTTAGTACCAGTTTGTTTACCAGACGTAGCAGCATCTTTGTCAGCTGTAATTTCCCATGTTTGGTTAGCCGCAGCATCAGCTACTGCTTTCAATTGATCCTCGGTAGCAGCACGGCCAGAAACAGCATTGCCATCCCAAGTCGTATTAGCGAGACCTGTTACATGGTTATTTGTACCATCAACAGTGACACCACCGATATTCGCTGCTTTGCCTGTAATTGTACCAGTAGTACCATCTAACGTTACCGCCTTATTACCACCAGTTGTAATTGTATTATTGACACCATCAATAGCTGCACTACCAATAGTGGCCTTACCAGCTGTGCCATCAATGACAATGGCATTAGCGCCAGTACCAAATGTCAATGTATCATTAAGTTTTACATTGTAAATTGTATGACCATCTGCAGCCGTTGTAGATGTTAATTTTACATTACCAGTTGTTGCGTTAGCCGCTTCATCATCATTAGCAGTAATTTCTGTTTTAGATGCTTTTTTAGCAGCATTAATAGCATCGGCTACATTCTTAGCTGTTGCTACACCATCTGTAGCAGGAGCTGTAACAGTGCCATCTGTGCCAGCTGTAATAGCCGCTGTTTTTACGTCATATTTAACAACGCCTGCATCATCAATAGTAGCAGTTGTTAATGTGCCATCTTTAAAGTTCAAGCCATCTGCCAAGGATACTTGTTTAGCAGTACCATCATTTGCTTTGTAAGACAATTTGGTCTTAGTTGCAACCTTAGTACCATCAATTGTTACCTTGTAATCCTTAGTTGTGCCATCTGCACTTGGTGTACCTGTAACAGTCAACGGATTATCCGCATCAGTTGTATCAGTACTTACTGTAACTGCACTGACAGCAGATTTCTTAACCTCTGCTTCGGATACTTTTACTGTTAAGTTCTTACCATCTGCATCAGTTGTTACATATTTACCGTCGCCTTTGATACCCAATGTATCATCTTTAAGATTTACAACACCAGCAGATGTATTCGTATCGCCAGCAAATTTCAAGTTAATTGCATCAGTGCTTGCTTTAGCTGCCTTGTTGATAGCATCCGCTACATTTTTAGCTGTTGCTAAGCCATCATCGCCTGTGACAGATGCTGCACCTGTAGTAGCATTGCTATCGATAGTAGCACGTTTTGTAGACACCTCTACAGTATCGCCATTCATCTTCGTAGAAATGAAATCACCAGTAGCACCTTTTACATTGAATGCTACATCACCATCTTTTAAAGATTGGCTAGAGGTTGTGCCACTATCCGCACCAAGGGACACTTTACGGCTCACAGCCGCTGCAGAATCATTGATCTTGGTCTTAGTATCATCATTAATATCAAATGTTACCTTACCATCATTATCTACAGTAGCTTTAGTCATAGTTCCGTCAACAAAGTCTAAACCTTTGGATAATTTAACAGACTTAGCATCTGTATCAGCAGCGGTATTAGCACGGTATGTTAAATCCTGTGCAGCTACAGTGTCTTTCAACTGTTTTACATTTACCGCATCAGTATCATCTGTACCTTCTGCAACCTCTTTAATTTTGTTGCCACCAGCGTTGATCTCATCAAGAGTAAATTGGACCTCTTTACCTGCTGCAGATTGGAGTACAATACCTTGTGCAGTTTGATAGGAAGTATTTTTATTCTCATCAGTGAAAGTAAGATCACGAGATGTAAGTGCACTATTATTAGGACCTGCTTGAACTGATACAGTATCTAAACCAACATACGTTTGGGCCTCATTAGCACCAGTTGCACCATTCGTAAATCGCAATCGATCACTATCAATAGAAGATCCAGCACCTACATTATCTTTAAACTCAGCTCTATAGGCTTTGATGATACCAGTACTACCATCTAGGGAAATTGTTTCTCCTCTTGGATTAGTAAGAGATATGGAACTCAGATCTGTAAGATTTTTATTTAACGTAGTAGCAATATTTTTACCAGTTTGTGTAACTGTAATATTGTTATCACCAGTAAAGTCTACAGTATCTCCGCCGGCTACAGTAGTCGGTGTATCACCATTAGCAGATAGTTTCCATGCTGCACCGTCTTTAGCTTGACTAGCCGCTTTATTAATCGCATCAGCCACGTTCTTAGCAGTTGCTAAGCCATCATCACCTGTAACAGAGGCAGTACCTGCAGCATCACTGTTGATAGTAGAACGTTTTGTAGAAACTTCTACAGTATCGCCATTCATCTTCGTAGAAATGAAATCACCAGTAGCACCTTTTACATTGAATGCTACATCACCATCTTTTAAGGATTGACTAGATGCTGTACCACTATCTGCACCAAGAGAAATATTACGAGCAACTGCAACGGAAGAGTTATCTACTTTAGTTTTAGTATCTGTATCTAAACCAACAGTAACAGTTTGACCATTTACAGTGGCTGTCACACCATTTGTACCAGCCACATTAAGTTTTTGGTTTTTTAGATCAATAGTACCGTTATTTGTACCATCTGTAATATTTAGGTTTTGAGACAAGTTAGCAACAGCTTGCTTAACATCGCCAATATTAGCGGCATTAGTGTCAGTTGTACCGCCACTAGCAACATTAGTGATTGTTTTGTTACCTGCGTTGATACCATCAGTTTTATCAATAGAGATGCCGCCTACAGTTACTTTATCTGTTGTAATACCAGTACCTGTAATTGCAGTAGTACCATTTGTTAAGCCAGATGTATTCATTACTGTGTTGCCAGCAGTAATAGAATCTACGGTAAGGTCTTTCTTCGTAGCTACAGTAATTTTCTTTTTATCTGTGCCATCTTGAGTAATCAAGATATTGTCGCCATTGATAAGATCTACTGTGTCCCCACCTTGTACAGTTGTTTTATCTGTTGTGCTGGAATTTGTTGTAAGATTCCATGCCGCACCAGCTTTAGCCGCATCAGCTGCTTTATTGATAGCATCGGCTACATTTTTAGATGTTGCTAAACCATCATCGCCGGCTACAGATGCTGCCCCTGTATTGGCATCGCTAGTAATAGCTGCACGCTTAGTGGAAATTTCAACAGTGTCGCCATTCATCTTCGTAGATACTAAGTCACCTGTAGCACCTTTCACGTTGAATGCTACGTCATTATCTTTCAAAGATTGGCTAGATGCTGTACCGCTATCTGCACCTAGAGAGATGTTACGAGCTACTGCTGTGGACGCATTATCTACTTTAGTTTTTGTAGCTGCATCAAGACCTACTGTAACAGTTTGGCCATTTACAGTTGTAGACACACCATTCGTACCGGAAACAGTAAGTTTTTGATTCTTAAGATTTACAGTACCGTCTGTAGTGCCATCAGAAACAGTAAGGTTTTGAGACAAACCATCTACTGCTTTATTGATAGAATCCGCTACATTTTTAGCAGTCGCTAAACCATCTGTAGAACTATTTACTTTAGCTTTACCATCAGCGTCATTAGTAATAGTTTCTGTGGCAGTAGAAATTGTTACATTCCCATTTGTACCTACCGTAGCTTTTGTAAAAGTACCATCTGTAAAGTTTAAGCCATTTGCCAAGGACACTTTGTTTGCATTAGCACCATTAGCTTTGTATGTTAATTGTGTTTGATTAGCTAGCTTAGTAGTATCGATACCAATAGCATAATCCTTGGAGTTAGTATCCGCTGTTGGTGTTACAGTAATAGGATTATCCGCCGTATTAGCCTTGCTAACAGTTACTGCGCCTACAGCTAAATCTTTTACTTTAGCAGAATCAACAGCTACTTGTACACCTGTAGCAGAAGCCTTGGTAGTAACTAGATTGCCATCACCAACTACTTTAAAGGTTGCATCACCGTCTTTAAGATACTTAAGACCTGTAGATCCTGTATCACCGGTTAAACTAATACCTTTAGTCGTAGCATTTACCGTATTCTTGTCTAGACCAACAACAAGACTACCATTATTCGTACCCAATAAATCAGTTCTAATACCATTAGCCCCAATTACTTTTAGTGGACTTTCACTAAGCTTAACAGTACCCGTTTTAGAATTTGTATCTAGGTTTAATGTAACAGCAGCTACAGCATTCTTTACATCTGTAATATTGGCTGCATTAGTACCTACATTACCACCGCTAGAAACATTGGCAATTTGTTGACCACCTGCACTAATACCATTAGTGCCAAACTTAACTGTATTAGAACCAGCCTTACCAGATAAACCATCAGTCGTGATAGTCACATTATTGCCAGTAGTTGGACCAATTTGAAGCGTTGTATTACTCAATACATTATCGCCGGCTTTAAATGAATCGCCAGTAAAGTTTCTACCTTTTACAGAACCATTTGAACCATCTAGAGTAATTTGATTGCCACCAGAAGAAACCGTAACAGATCTATTAGCTTTCACAGTATCTACAGTAATCGCCTTATTCAAAGAAGTAGTAATTTTTTTGCCACTACGAGTTACTGTAATATTATTGTCCCCACCAAAGATTACAGTATCTGATTTATTAATTACTTCATCTGCGCGGTCATCAATAATGCCCGAGCAGAGGAAAATGCCGCCCTTTTTGAGGAGCTTCCCCACCTGCGGGGCGAGCGCAATGATGACGTCCGCGACGATGTTTGCAACGATCACGTCATAGTCGCCGCCGAACTCCTTCTGGAGCCTTTTGTCGCTGAGCACGTCTCCCGCGCGGACGGTGTAATGCTCCTTGCCGACGCCGTTGAGTGCGGCGTTTTCATACGCGACGCCGACACACTTGTCGTCGATATCGCAGGCAAAGGCGTCCTTCGCGCCGAGCAGCAGCGCGGCGATGGATAAAATGCCGCTGCCGCAGCCAAGGTCTAAAACCTTTTCCCCGCCGTGGATATGCTGCTCAAGCGCCTGTAAGCACAGCCGCGTCGTGGCGTGGCTGCCGGTGCCGAACGTCAATCCGGGATTTAAGACAAGCTTGACGCGCCCGTCCTCCTGCGCCTGCTCCCATTCCGGCACGACGAGCAGCCGCTCGCCGATCTCCATGGGCTTGTAGAACTGCTTCCAGTTGTTCTCCCAGTCCGCGTCTTCGACATTTTCCATGCTGAGGATCAGCGGCGCGTACTCGGGATGCTGCTTTTTGAAGGCCGACAGACCGATACGGAACTGCGCGAGGGTGTTGTAGCCCCCGGCGCTGTCCTCCAAATAAAACGTGATGCGGCTCTTGCCGTGCATCTGCTCCATCAGCTCGTCGTCGACATAGTCCCAGTACTGGTGGTTATTTTCGAGGAAGTCCTTGAAGTCGCCCTCCTCGTCGATCATCAGGCTGTCGATGCCGTACTCGCTCAAAAGCTCCGTCGCGGGTTCGATGCCCGAGGGCTGCGTGTCAAGGTGTAATTCCAGCCACTTCATCGCTCAGTCCCCACAAAGAACAGGCCCAACGTACCGCAGCCGGTGTGCGCGCCGATGACGGGGCCGATGAACTCATCGCGCACGTCCGTCACGCCGAAGCGCTCCTTGAGTAGCCCCTTGACGTACTCGACGGACTCCGGGCAATTGGCGTGGCAGATGAGCATGGGCTGGTTTTTCTCCGGCTCGACGCCGATCTCGCCAACCTTGTCGACAAGCGCGCGCAGCGCCGCCTTCGTGCCGCGGGCCTTGCTCACGGGGGTCAAGCGGCCCTCGCTGTCCGTGTGCATGACGGGCTTGATGCCGAGCATCGTGCCGACCAGCGCCGCCGTGGAGCTCACGCGGCCGCCGCGCTTTAAGTGGTTCAGATCGTCGACGATGAACCAGTGGCACTGGCTCTGGATGATGGAACGGACGTAGGCATCCAGCTCGTCGATGGTCAAATTCTTCTCGCGGCGCTCGCGCACGGCGCGATAGAGCAGCATGCCCTGCCCGCGCGAGGCGGACAGCGAGTCAATGACTAAGATCTTCGCCTCGGGGTACTTTTCGCGCAGGTCCTCCGCCGCGATGCAGGCGGACTGATACGTTGTGGACAGCGCGCTCGAAAAGCAGACGCAGAGGATGTCCTTGCCCTCCTGCAAGACCTTTTCCATCGCGTCGGTGAACTGGCCGACGTTGGCCGCGGCGGTCGTGCAGTCCGCGCCCGCGGCGATCTTGGCGAAAAATTCCTCAGGCGACATGTCCGCGTGGTCAGGGGTATTCAAAAGCGTCTTGCCCTCGATGGTGAACGAGAGCGGCAGGACCGTCAACTCGAGCTCTTCGACCTCCTGCTGGCTCAGATCGCAGCAGCTATCGGTCATAATGATATAATCACGCATTACAGCACTTCTCCTTTCAGGGAAGAAAATCACGTTTTTGTCTTTTGTATCCTGTCGGATGCCATATTATACCAAATTCCCCCACAGCCTGTAAATATGCCGTGAAATTTATTTTCCCTTCCGCTTCGGCATAGCCGCATGGAATTTGCAAAGGGGCGCGGCCATGCCGCGCCCCTTACCGTGCTTTTATTTTGTATCCGAGCACTGCTCCACCTGTATTCCCGCAAGCTTCAGAAATTTTTTGTCCGTTTGAATGCTCTGGGTCAGGAACTTGCCGTCCTTGAACAGCGCGTAGGTCGTCACCGGGGCGGGTACGCTCTGTGCCTGCTCCCTGCTGGTGACGTGGATGACCTTCAGAGGCACGTGGTACGCTCTCGCGGCCTCTTCCACGCGCGGCACCCAGTAGTAAGTAAACGGGCACTGGTCGGTATAATAGAGGACAAAGCCGCTCTCTTCCACCGCAGGGTGCTTGGCACAGGCCTTGAACCTCGGCGGCTCTGCATCCTGTGCAAGCGGCAGGTACATCAAATTGATCCCGCATTCCGATGTATCGGCAACGGCAAATCCCTTATATGCCAGATACTTCGGGTCGGAGAGGAACTCCCGCTTCCGCCCCTCGGATGAGAGAATGCACAGTCCCTTTCGTCCCTGCTCCTTTGTGTCCCGGATGCACTCTTCCAGCAGATCGTTGGAATATCCGTGCCCTTTCAGCGAGCCGGAGACCCACAGGCAGTCAATATAAAAATACCCGTCCGCCTGAATAGGCACCCACGCGTTTTCCGCCGGAATATACTCAATAAAGCACTTGCCGCGCTCCGCGCTCCGGCAGAAGACCAGCCCCTCTTTAAAGCGCTGCTTGAGCCACTCCTTTTTGATGACGCCCTGCTTGCCGGACATCGCACAGCAGATGTGCTCTTTCTCAATATTATCATCGGTGATTCGGATATAGTCCATCGAAAGAGCCTCCCGGATATTTCATAAATTCTCCGCACCCTGCGGGCGCCGCCCCTTACTTCTCAGCCCGACAGCTGTCGATCTTTCAGATTCGCTTACGCCGCCGCAAACCGATAGGTGACCGAGTTCTGCCATGGCTCCTCGTTTGCCAAGTCCGTCCTGATCACCTCGCCGCCCATCTTCTCATAAAATGCTCGGGCATTCAGATTCTCGGGAACACAGTGGCAGGTAAAAAACTTCGCCCCGTGTTCCCTGCAATACGCCTTGATAAAATCAAATGCCGCCCGACCGATCCCCTGCCGCTGATATTCAGAGAGAATATACAGTGACTGCAAGACGATCCCGTCGGTTCTGCTTATCGTCAAATAGCCGATATTTTGATCGTCTTTTTGGAGCAGATACACAGAATACGCCGGATCATTGATCCGCAGCAGTTCTTTCTCCTGATGCCACGCCCAATCAAAGTTGTCGATCATATCATCGGGGTAGATCCCTCTGTAAGTAGTGCCCCAAATTTGATGCCGCAGGGCAATGATCTCCGGCACATCCTCTTTGGCCGCCTCGACAAACATACTATCGCTTCTCATAGGGCAAGTTTCCTCCCCGTAACGCTTTCAACTTTTCCACATTCAGCATACCATGCCGCCGATTTCGCCGCAAGCGAAAAAAGCAGCGCCGGTTGGCGCTGCTTTTTTATCATCTTTAGGAAGCCGAATTACTGCTGCTCGGCGGCCTTTGCGGCGGCCTGCTGGGCTTCGATCTCGATGAGGGCATCCTTGCGGGAGAGGTTCCAGCGGCCCTTCTCGTCGATCTCCATGAACTTGACCCAGATCATATCGCCGACGGTGACAACATCCTCGACCTTCTCGACGCGCTTGCGGTCGAGCTTGGAGATGTGGACGAGGCCCTCCTTGCCCGGTGCGATCTCGACGAACGCGCCGAACTGCATCAGGCGCACGACGCGGCCATAGTAGAGCTTGCCGACCTCGGGCACGAAGACGATATCGTCGATGCACTTCTTCGCAGCGTCGCACGCGGCGGCGTTGGCGGAGGCGATGTGGATGGTGCCGTCGTCGTCGATGTCGACCTTGGCGCCGGTATCGGCAACGATCTTCTGGATGACGCTGCCGCCCTTACCGATGACCTCGCGGATGCGCTCGGGGTCGATGTGCATGGTGATCATCTTGGGCGCATACTGGCTGACCTCGGCGCGCGGCTCGGAGATGCAGGGCAGCATGATCTGGTCGAGGATCTGCACGCGCGCGTCATAGGTGATCTCAAGGGCGTTCTTGATGATGGCCATCGTCAGGCCGTCGTTCTTGAGGTCCATCTGGATGGCGGTGATGCCCTTCTTGGTACCGGCAACCTTGAAGTCCATTTCGCCGTGGAAGTCCTCAACGCCCTGAATGTCGATGAACGTGGTGAAGTCGTCGCCGTCCTGAATGAGGCCGCAGGAGATACCGGCGACGGGCGCCTTGATGGGAACGCCTGCGTCCATCAGCGCGAGCGTGGAGCCGCAGATGGAGCCCTGAGAGGTCGAGCCGTTGGAGGAGACGACCTCGCTCACGACGCGGATGGCATACGGGAACTCGTCGACAGACGGGATGACCGGCAGCAGCGCGCGCTCAGCGAGAGCGCCGTGGCCGATCTCGCGGCGGCCGGGGCTGCGGGAGGGCTTGGCCTCGCCGACGGAGTAGCCGGGGAAGTTATAGTGGTGCATATAGCGCTTTTCGGTCTCTTCCCAGATGGTGTCGAGCTTCTGGGCGGCGGAAAGCGTGTCAAGCGTACAAACGGAGAGCACCTGCGTCTGGCCGCGGGTGAACAGGCCCGAGCCGTGGACGCGGGGCAGGACGCCGACTTCGGCAGCGAGGGGACGGATCTCGTTCTTCTGGCGGCCGTCGACGCGGTGGCCTTCGAGCAGCCACGCCTTGACGATCTTCTTCTGGAACTTATAGGTGATCTCGTCGAGGAACTGATCCATATCGGGATACTCCTCGAGGAACTTCTCGTGCCAGTGCTCGATCATCTCGTTCCAGCGGGCCTCGCGGACGTTCTTGTCGTCGGTATCCATCGCGGCCTTGGCCTCGTCCATGAAGTTTTCGACGATCTTGTCGAACAGCTCCTGATTGAAGCTCGCGTGCGGGTAGTCAAACTTGGGCTTGCCGATCTCGGCGACCATGCGGTTGATGAGCTCGACCTGCTTCTGGTTCTCGTTGTGGGCAAGCTCGATGGCCTTGTACATGGTGTCGTTGTCGACTTCGTTCGCGCCGGCCTCGATCATGACGACCTTCTTGCCGGTCGAGACGACCGTGACGTCGAGATCGCTGACCTTGCGCTGCTCGGAGTTGGGGTTGAGCACGAGTTCGCCGTTCACAAGGCCGACCTTGAGCGCGCCGACAGGGCCGTTCCAGGGGATATCGGAGATGGCGAGCGCGGCGGAGGTGCCGATCAGAGCCGCGATCTCGGGAGAGCAGTCATGGTCGACGCTCATGACCGTCGCCATGATGGAGACGTCGTTGCGGAAGTCGGAGGGGAAGAGCGGGCGGATGGGGCGGTCGATGACGCGGCTGGTCAGGATGCCCTTTTCGCCGGGACGGCCCTCGCGGCGGTTGAAAGAACCGGGGATGCGGCCGACGGAGTAGAGCTTCTCCTCAAAGTCAACGGAGAGGGGAAAGAAGTCGATGCCGTCGCGCGGGCGGGCGGAAGCCGTGGCGCAGACGAGCACGCGGGTGTCGCCGTAGCCGACCATGACGGCGGCGTTGGCGAGTTCAGCAAGCTTGCCGACCTCAAGCGTGAGGGGACGGCCAGCGAGCTCCATCTCGTACTTGTGGTAGTTGGGGAACTGTCTGTGGGTGATGATGGTAGACATTTGTCGATCTCCTTTTTTGTAAAATTCCGTATGGGAGCCGACCGTTTAGCACTTGAAAAAACGTCGGTCACGCCGCCGCTTTTTCAACTGCTAAAGCATAGCAGGCTCTCATACGCGCGGGGAAAGTGCCAAGGGCGAAAGTGTGAAAGAAGGGTGGTGCGCATGCACACCACCCTGTTTTCAAACTTACTTACGGATACCCAGCTTGGCGATCAGGGTACGATAGCGCTCGATGTCCTTCTTCATGAGATAATCGAGCAGGCTGCGGCGCTTACCGATCATCTTGTACAGGCCGCGGCGGGAATGGTTGTCCTGCGGGTGCTGCTTGAGGTGCTCGGTGAGCTGAGTGATGCGCTCGGTGAGGATAGCGACCTGAACCTCCGGAGAACCGGTGTCGCCTTCGTGGGTGCGGTTGGCTTCGATGATAGCCGTCTTCTGGTCTTTGAGCATCATAGTGTGATATCCACCTTTCATAAATTCTCCCAACACTGAGCGGCGGGTCGGTGAATCCTCCACGTCCTAAGTGCGGGAATGCGCACGATAAGCGTGCTGAATTATGATAGCACAGCTTTTTCCTATTGTAAAGCAAAACCTGTGAAATGATACCGCTTTTTTGCTTTTCCCCGTCCCTCGCGGCAAAACAGAAGAAAAAAGAGACAGCCAAGGCCGTCTCTTTTTCAGCGTCGCAGACTTTGCTGCCGCGCACGGCGGCAAATAAATTTGAATCGTTTTTTCTGACGACAAGCGCGTCAGAAAAAATACCTCTCAGGCCGCAAACGTGCGCGCCTATGGCACGTGCGCTGCCGCGGACTGCAATCCCCTCTCAAAAAGCGGCCTCGCCGCTGTTTCGATTATTTTCTCAGTCCCGCGAAATGCTCCTTCGTCACCTTGATCACCACGGGGCTCAGCAGCAGCAGTGCGATGAGGTTCGGGATGGACATGAGGCCGTTGAGCGTGTCGGAGATATCCCACACGAGCGTCAGGTCCGCGACCGCGCCGGCCACAACGACGAGGCAGAAGATGATCTGATAGGGGCGGATGATCTTGCTGCCAAAGAGGAACTCCGCGCAGCGCGTGCCGTAGAGCGCCCAGCCGAGGATGGTGGACGTGGCAAACAGCAGCAGGCCAACGGCCAAGATCAGCGAACCGACCTTGTCGCCGAACACGCTCGAGAAGCCCGCGACCGCCGTGGGAACGCCCGCAGCTGCCGCGTTGCCGTAATTGCCGTCCGCCGCGCCGGAGCAGAGGACAACAAGGGACGTGAGCGTGCAGATGACGATGGTATCCATAAAGACCTCAAAGATGCCGTAAAGGCCCTGCTTGACGGGGTTCTTTTCCGAGGTGGCGGCGTGCGCGATGGGCGCGGAGCCGAGGCCCGCCTCGTTGGAGAAAACGCCGCGGCCGACGCCCTTGGTCATCGCAAGCTTGATGGACATGCCCGCCGCGCCGCCGGTGACGGCAGCGGGGTTAAAAGCGCCCTTAAAGATGGAGGCAAACACGCCGGGAACGGCGCTGACATTCGCAAACACGACGATAAGCGCGCAGACGATGTAAATGACGGCCATGAGGGGCACGAGCTTTTCCGTGACCTGACCGATGCGCTTGACGCCGCCGAGCAGCACCAGCGCCACGAAGATGGCGACGCAAATGCCGGTGATGAGGCAGATCATCGTCTCCCTGCTCGCCGCGTTTTCATTGAACGCGACGGCAACGGACTTGACGGAATCCGCGATGGAGTGCACCTGTGCGATGTTGCCGATACCGAACGCCGCGATGGCGCCGAGCACGGCGAACACACCGCCGAGCCACTTCCACTTGGGGTGTTGTAGAGTGACGCACGGCTCATTCCCATTTGCTTTGCTATGAAATTGACATC
>OGYX01001785.1_pt1 | contig 14768 bp, 20 predicted proteins | sample 1576601 | NCBI WGS metagenome assembly OGYX01 (sample SAMEA3541561, study PRJEB24748) | human gut metagenome | biome: human gut; feature: human-associated habitat; material: faeces | place: China | collected 2012 | reverse complement strand
ATCCATAAAATACCGTGGGTCGCACGGGAATCTACGCCTGTGGAGAGAGTGTAAGCCGCCGCAACTCTTTGGAGTCAGTGGCGCTGTTCTCGTTGAAGCAGGAAGCTCCTGCCTCTATAGGCGGGAGTACGTTCACTTGTGACTTATTTTTTTAAGTCGCGCTCGATATCCGGCCCGACTTTAGCTTCCCATGCAGCAAAATTCTTCGTTCCCGCCATGACATGCCACGATTTGGCACGATATAAATGACGGTATAACTTCTGATAATTCGGGTCCGATGCAGCCAATTCCTGCATGACATCCTGACGGGCCGCTAAGAGATACTGCGGTACGTCCTCTTTCGAAGCCGGTTTCAGGGCGGCCAGCATGAAAGGCTTAGAAGTCAATAAAGCAACTAATTTTTTAGCCGGCCCTACTTTATTCGCGGGAATCCGGGAAGAGATGCTGACATAATCGACATAGGCCGTAGCCACATCGGGATGTTCGCAACTGGAAATGGCCTTGACGTCAGTATCATTCCCCTGCCCTAAGCGGACGATGGCACTCATCGCTTCCGGATAGGCATACAAGGCCCGGCCATGGCCCTGGGCAAACCATTCAGCCCGCGTAAACTCATTGCCATCGTCATAACGGCCCGTCGCAGTACCCGTCATAGCGTACAATTCTTTCAAATACTGCATGGCATCCTCTTGGACGTTTCCCATGGCCTGTACCGGAACGACTTCTCCGGTATGGTCCTGAAGGATGTTATAATATTTCATTTCATTATTCAAGCTGAAATCAGCGATGACACCTTCATCCTGGCCAGGGAGCAATGCCTGAGTCTTCCGCGGACCGATGGCTTCATACAGCTGCTGCATCGTTTGAACACGGGCTACGGCCGGATCCTCTTTACGATAAAATAAGGTATCCATGCAGACCATCTGCGGGATGCCGTAATATATCCCCTGAGAAGAAGCTTGTTCTAACGTCCAGGCTGGATAGGCAGACCGTGCTGGTATGCTTTCCCCTAACGGATAGAGCAGGCCTTTTTCTATATATTGCGATGCGTACAGGCCATCAAAAACAAAAACATCACTTTTCGGTTCTTCAAAATAGCAATCCCAATCGACGAAGCGCAATGCCACATCGGGTTCGATGTCCTTCCATTGTGTGGTCAAAGCCGTTTCAAAGGCCTGGATATCGGGAACGTATTTGAACAACCCCACAGTCAGTACCTTTTTGTCTGTTTCTGTCCCCTGTCCCGGTTCACTAGCCATTCCTGTCACCATAGTCATCACGAAAAAGGCCAAGCTTAAAACGATACGAAATAATCGTTGTCTCATATTCCTATCCCCTTCAATATAAATTAGCTGACAGGCAAATCCCTGCCAGCTAATTTACATTGTAGCATATGTCATCATGTGTAGTCACTCTTACTCTATAGTTTGTAGTACAGAGTTTGTAGAAGCTGGTTTCAAATTTTTTACCATTTGCTGCAAACTACAAACTACAAACTGAATACTCGAAAAGGGCTTGTCCATCGTGCGACAAGCCCTTTTTGTTACTGCACGGCACGTTTCCGGCTCATCCACAGGCCGATGGCGATGACGCCGGCAGCCAATACGATTTGAAGGGTCATGGGAGCCCAGGTACCGGCCATTTGCTGCATCAGGGTCCCCAAGATTTTATCGTGACCGATCATGGAACCGGCCGTCCAGCCCAGCAAGCCGGCGCCGGCATAGAGGATGACCGGGAAGCGGTCCATGAGCTTGCCGATGATAGTACTGCCGCCGACGATGATGGGGATGCTGATGAGGAAGCCGCAGGCCACGAGGAGAAAGCTGCCGTGCGAAGCGCCGGCGATGGCCAGGACGTTATCGACGCCCATGGCGGCGTCGGCGATGATGATGGTCTTGATAGCGCCCATAAGGCTGTCCGAAGCCGTCACGTTCTCATCGTGTTCTTCCGGGACGAGCAATTTCACGGCAATGGGCAGCAGGATGAGGCCGCCTAAGGCCTGTAAAAAGGGAATGGTCAACAGCCAGACGGCGATGAGCGTCATGACCAGGCGGATGACGACAGCCCCGCCGGTCCCGATGAGGATGGCCTTGCGGCGCAGATTGCCCGGCAGTTTGTTGGCTGCCATGGCGATGACGACGGCATTGTCGCCGCCGAGAAGAATGTCCAGCAAAATGATAGAACCTAAAGCCATGAAAAATTGCATCGATACGATTTCCATAATATACCTCTTTCTAAAAAACTAACGGTAAAAAACAAAAGAGACTTCCGCATGGTATCAGCAAAACTGGTATCATGCGAAAGTCTCACCTATTGCAAATTGCAACGCTGCCACCAGCCGGTCGATGACGGCACGATGTTGATGGCAACTCACGAGAAGGTTACTCCCCTTCGCGATTCAATTGTAGGTTAAGTATAACAGGCCGGAACCCATCTTGTCAATATCGTTTCTTACCGTTCCATGTTATAATAAAAGCAAAAAAACAGGAGGTATCATCATGAGTACACAACGTATCGGATTCATCGGGACCGGCGTCATGGGCAGCGGCATGATCCGCAATTTACAGAAAGCGGGGTATCCCGTCAACATCACGACGCGGACGAAAGCCAAGGCAGAAGAACTCATCCAGGAAGGCTGTTACTGGTTCGATTCGCAGGCAGAACTGGCTGCCCAATCGGACGTCGTCATTTCCATGGTCGGCTATCCCCAAGACGTGGAATCCGTCTATTTCGGGGAACACGGCGTCTTTCGCGGTAAACAGGGCGGTTTTGTCATCGACATGACCACGTCCAGTCCCTCCCTGGCCAAGAAAATCTATGCCCAGGCCCAAAAACAGGGCATCCAGGCCTTGGATGCTCCCGTTTCCGGCGGCGACATCGGCGCCCGTCAAGGGACGCTGGCCATCATGGCCGGCGGCGACGAAGCGGCCTTTGAAGGCATGAAACCTATTTTTTCGGCCATGGGCCAGACCCTGACCTATTTTGGCCCGGCCGGCAGCGGCCAGTATGCCAAGATGAGCAACCAAATCGCCATCGCCTCGAACATGATGGGCGTCTGCGAAGCCATGGCCTATGCGAAAAAAAGCGGCCTCGACCCGGAAAAAGTCATCGCCACCTTATCGGCCGGAGCTGCCGGCTCCTGGTCCCTGGCCAACCTGGCGCCACGTATGCTGAAAGGCGACACCAAGCCGGGATTTTACATCAAGCATTTCCTCAAGGACATGCGCATCGCCATCGAATCGGCCGAAGAAATGGGACTGGACCTGCCAGGTCTCTGCTTAGCCAAAAAACTCTACGACCAGCTGGCCGCCCAGGGCATGGAAAACTGCGGGACCCAGGCCTTGTTCCAGTGGTATGACAGACAATAAGGAGTCCTGACCATGGACATCCATGCTATCCGCTGCTTTCAGCGGGTCTTTGAAAAAGAGAGCATCCACCAGGCGGCCAAGGACTTGTGCCTGACGCCGCAGGGCGTGAGCCGGGTCATCACTGCCTTGGAAGGGGAAATGCAGACGCCTCTCTTTGTCCGCAGCCGCAAAGGCATGGAAGCGACGCCGGAGGGACGGTATTTTTACGAGCACACCCAGGAACTGACACGACAGCTCCTGGACCTGCAGCTGGGGATGCAGGCGTTGAAGCGGAAAAAAGCAGGCCTGCACATCGGCTTCTCCTGCGGCGTACTGAATATCCTGTCTATCCATGTCTTGAAAGATGTCATGGCCCGCCATCCGGACAAGTCCCTGGAATGGGTCGAAGATTTCAACGAAAAGATTGTCCAGCTCATCGCCGAAGATAGCCTGTCCTGCGGCTTCTGTATCGGCCCGATCCGGTCAGACGCCTTTTTCCAAGAGGAAATCTATCGCACCGGCATTGAAGCCGTCATCTATGAGGGTCACCCTTTTTACGACCGGCCGTCCATCACTATTGAAGACCTGAAAGGGCAGCCCCTCGTCGGCCTGAACGAGCATTTCTCTTTATTCCATAGTCTGGTCAGGCGCTGTGCCGATTTCGGCTTTACGCCGCAGTTCGTCGTCAAGACCATGGAGAGCCGCCTCATCTATCATTTCTGTCAGGAACGCGTCGGCATCGGCATCGACGTGAACATCCATGCCGCCCCGCCGCCGCTCCGTTACGTCCCCATTACCGAAGGGACGCCGTGGCGCATCTTCTTTGTCTGTAAAAAAGAAAAGCGCTGCGAGCCCTTATTCCAGGAAATCATCGCGGCCCTGACCTCGCGTCACCACCCATAGCAACAAATTGTTGACACCTGCTGTCGTTCCTTTGATGGACGGCAGTACTTTTTTTATGGTACCGTAGAGGAGAAATACAGAAACGCTATTACGCTGATTACAGGAGGTTCCTCATGACTCGAAAATTCCCGCACGTATCCAGCCCCATCACCATTGGCCGCACGACCTTCCGCAACCGTATCTTTTCGGCCCCCATGGGCGGTACGGATATTACCAACGACGGCTGTATCGGTCCGAAATCGACGGCCTTTTACGAACTGCGCGCCAAAGGCGGTGCCGCTGCCGTCACGGTTTCCGAATTGATGGTCCATCCTCAGACCGACGGCTCCCACGCCTATCACCTGGACGAATCGATTCTCAATTCCCTGGCCGCGGCGACCTACACGGCCGACGCCATCCGCCGTCACGGCGCCATCCCCTCGTTGGAATTATCTCATTCCGGCCAATTTGCCGGGACCTATATGACTGACAAAAACCGTCAGCACGGGCTCTGCCAGTGGGGCCCCAGCGATGGGATACGGGCGGACGGTGTCCCAGTCAAAGCCTTGACCCAGGAGCTCATCGACGATATCGTGAAAGCTTATGGTCATGCTGCGGGCCTGGCCAAACGCGCCGGTTTTGAAATGGTCATGATCCACGGCGGTCACGGCTGGCTCATCAACCAGTTCCTCTCACCCTTGTTCAATCACCGCAGCGACTCCTACGGCGGCTCCCTGGAAAACCGCGCCCGCTTCGCCGTCGAAGTCCTGCAATCGGTCCGCGCCGCGGTCGGCCCCTTTTTCCCCATCGAATTCCGCATGAGCGGTGCTGAATTTACGGAAGGCGGATACGGCTTGGAAGAAGGCATCCAGATTGCCCAGGCCATCGAAGCCTATGCCGATATCATCCATGTATCGGCCGGTACGTATCAGAAAACCTTTGGCATCACCCATCCTTCCATGTTCGAAGCCCACGGCCGCAATGTCTATTTGGCTGCTGAAATCAAGAAACATGTCAGCAAGCCCGTAGCCACTATCGGCGGCTTGACCGACCCGGCCATGATGGAAGACATCATCGCTTCGGGAAAAGCCGACATCGTCTACATGGCCCGGCAGCTGCTGGCCGATCCCGAAACGCCGCAGAAAATCATGGAAGGCCGGGACGCAGACATCGTCCACTGCCTGCGCTGTTTCACCTGCATGGCTGAACGGGCAGCAACGGCTACACGCCGTTGCACCGTCAATCCCCTCATCGGCCGGGAACTGGACGGGACGGAAATCCAGCCGACACCGGTCAAAAAGAAAGTCCTTGTCGCCGGCGCCGGCCCGGGCGGCTTGTATGCAGCCTATACGGCAGCACGCCGCGGCCATCAGGTCGTCCTCTGTGAAAAAGAAAGCGAAGTCGGCGGCATCTTGAAGAGCGAACAGGCCATCCCCTTCAAACGGGAAATGTACGAACTGGGAAAGACCTATGAACGGCTGGCCCGCCAAGCCGGTGTCGAAATCCGCCTGAATACAGAAGTAACGCCGGCTTACGCAGCTAAAGAAAAACCGCAGGCCCTGATCATCGCCGCCGGGTCCCGCCCCCTCGTCCCGCCCATCAAAGGCCTGGACGGCGACAACGTTATCATCGTGAACCAATACTATAAAGAAAAGGCCAAAGTCGGGAATCACGTCATCGTCTTCGGCGGCGGCCTGGCAGGCTGCGAATGTGCCATCCACCTCGGCCAGGAAGGCAAAGAAGTGGAACTCATCGAAATGCGTCCGACTCTGGCACCGGATGCCAATATCCGCCATCGTCCCCTGCTCCTGGCTCAAATCGAAAAGTACGTCCACGTCCACACGTCGTATAAAGGCCTCGAAGTCACGCCGGAAGGCGTCCTCTGTGAAGATCCGCAGGGTCAGCGCGTCCTCGTCCCTGGCGATACGGTCATCTGTGCCTTAGGCCAGCGGTCCCGCACCGACGTCGTAGAAGCCTTGCAAGACAGTGCGCCCTTCGTCCGTGTCATCGGCGATGCGGCTAAAGTATCTACCATCACCAACGCCGTCTACTGGGGATACTGGGCTGCCCTCGATATCTGATTTCGATTAATCCTCATACCAGCCGAACAGCGTTTTTCCCGTTTCTAACTGCTGAATCCGGGCCATGTCGTCTCGATTCAGGGTGACGTCAAAAATAGCGAGATTCTCAATCATCCGCTCCCGATGGGATGATTTCGGGATGACACCGATGCCCTGTTGTACCAGGTACTGCAAGGCAATCTGTGCAGCCGTCTTGCCGTATTTCTCGCCGACAGCCTGTAAAATAGGCTCCTGGAATATCGGCTTTTTCCCTTCTGTAAAAGGGCTCCATGCTTGCATTTGTGTCCCCTGTGCCACAAGTGTCTGCTGGAGCTCTTTTCGTCTGTAATAGACGTGGCATTCGACTTGGTTGATGGCGGGGATGACATCACAGCTTCCGATAAATTCAAGATACTCCCGGGCATTGAAATTGGAAATACCGATAGCCCGGACTATTCCCTTGTGGTAGGCTTCGGTCAAGGCCCGATACATGTCCAAAGCCTCGTCATAAGGCTCGTGGATGAGCAGCAAATCGATATAGTCAGTCTGCAACCGGGCCAGCGATTCTTCAATGCCCTGCCAGGCCAGTTCATAGCCGGCCCGGGTCTGACAGAGCTTCGTCGTAATGAAGATATCCTCCCGGCGCAGACCGCTCTCGGCCACGGCCTGGCCGACCATGGCTTCGTTATCATACATGTGAGCCGTATCGATAAGGCGGTAACCAACGGCTAAGGCATCGAGAACCGCCCGCTTCCCCGCTTCCCCCTTCAACATCCACGTCCCAAAACCGACAATCGGCATGGGCAGGCCATTATTCAAAATGATATGCTTATGCATACTACGCCTCCATTCATCTTACAAAATCGACTAAAAAAAGGAACTGCGCATGATACACACTTCATGCCACAGTCCCTGTCTTACTTGGCCTAGTTCAAGCCGCCGGATGATAATTAACAACAGCAATGTCCGTCATAGAATTGCAATTTGAACTATATACCCAAATATACGATACCATGTTGCTTGGCAAAAATCAACATTTCAAAATTATATGCTTATGCATGATAGATGTAGGAAATTTGAGTTTTATCTTTTACAAGGAACCATTATTAAGCATCCACGTTTCAAACCGGCAAATACTCGGGTTTTGATTGATGAAATTATTGAGTTCCTCATCGATAATACGGATTCCCTTGCGACGAGGTTCACTAGTAAATCGATTCGTGACTTCATAACAGATCCGTGGCGGTGGTGGTGTTTTCAGCGTGTAAAAGACGAGATCCGAATTATTACGAATGGCATCTGAAACAACGGACATAGGTGCTACAGCCCATCTATCGGGAATCGTCAAATATCGCTGCAACATGGAGCCCGTATTGACCGTTAAATGCGGATGGTGATACCGCCGCTGCCTGCGTTCATGGCCTGGCGGATGCTTTCATCATGAGGTACGACCGTACTGCCGTTGGGCAGATGGACCAGCTCGCCCCGTCGGTTTTCATTGATGACGGCAAAACCGCCACGAAAGTTCTCGACACCGCTTTCAAAATGGCTGATGCTGGGGATGTCAAATCCTACATGGGTCAGTGCGCCGCCAGTCAGGGACGGGATGTCGATGGACAGGCCGTTGACGCTGGCAATGAGTCCGTTCACCTGGTCAATGACCCAGTTCACACCGCTCCGGAAGGTATCCTTGATGCTCTCCCAGATACTGGAGGCCGTCTCGCTGATACCGTTCATGGCCCCGTCCCAGGCAGAACTGATCCAGTTCATCCCCGCACCGACGGCGTCCGATACAGCCTATATAGCCTGTTCGATATACTGCGAAACCGTATCCCAGTTCCTCCACAGAAGGTACAAGGCAGCAATAATCGCGGCAATGATGATAATGATGGGATTGGCCATGGCTGCGGCGCCTACGGCACGGATGATGGTGGTCATCATGCGTCCGGCAGTCAGAAAGGTACTGCCCATGCCCCTGGCCACGATGGCAATGCCCCGGCAGACCGGAATGAGTCCTTTGAACTGGGTCGAGAGATACTTCGAGACACTGCCGGCTTTGCTAATGCCCGTGGCAATAGAGTTGAAAGTACCAAAAGCCCTGCCGCCGACCGTCAGGATACGGCCCAGGGTCGAACCGAAGAGCTGGAAGGTCACGATGCCAAAAGCCACCTAGCCGATCAGCGTTTTCTGTTCCGGTGTCAGTGTCCGGAACCAGGCAGCCAGTTCCTTGACGCGCATCGACATGGCCTTGAAGTACGGCGTAAACGACACCGCTAAATCCATGCCGGCATTCTTCAGCTGGTTCATGGCAATCTGCATCTGCTCCGACGGGGTCAGCATCTTCTCATAGGCTTCCCGGGTCATGCCGGCAGACTGGGCCATCTGGTCCATGACCTTATCGAAGTCCCCGGCTCCCTTGCCCGTCAGGACCAGGATGCTGTTCAGCCCCTCGACGGAGCCAAAGAGCTGGGCCATCTGCTGGGCATCGCCGCCTGTCGCCCGCTTCACTTCGTCCAGGAACTTCACCCAGCCCACGCTCTGCAGATGAGCCGCATTGAACTCAAGGCCAAGGGACTGAGCCAGTTTCGCCGCTTCGGCAGATGGCTTCAGGATGTTGCTGTAGGCCGCCTTGAGTCCCGTAATGGCCTCACTGGTCCGGATGCCGTTCTTCGTGAGGACAGCAATAGAACCAAAGAGTTCCTGGGTACTGACATTGAGCTGTGCCGCAATGGGGATGACATTGCCAATGGACTGGGCCATCTCACCAAAGGACGTCTTGCCGAAGTTCTGGGCAAGGAGCATCTGGTCTGTTATGGCAGATGCTTCTTCTGCCAATTTTCCATAGGCATTGAGTACCGTGGTCACACCGTTAACGGCAGTCGTCGTGTCGGTGAAACCGGCTTTCGCAGCAATTGTCATGTCTTTGACAAAGCCCACGGCATGGCCGGCATCGACACCAGCGAAAATGGCCTGGTAGACCGATTCCGAAAGATCAGCGATACCTGCGCCCGTTTCATCGCTGACGGCACGGATCTCATCACTGACCTTCTGCATGGAAACGACCGTCGTATCCACCAGGGTCGAAATCTTGGCGATGCCATTGGCAAAGTCGCTGTGCAGCTTGAAGCCTGCCGTTGCGGCTGCCAGGATGTGGGCTGACAGCAGGGCCATCTTGTCTGACAGACCGGAAATCTTGCTTCCCGTCTGCTCGATGCTCTTCGCCGTCCGTTTCTGGATGCGCTCATGCTCCGTCAGCTTGTCCGACAGCCCGCTGACCGATTGTTTCGCCGCTGTCACCTGGGTCTTCATGGTCTCCAGGTTGGCATTGACGCTACGCACGGTCGGCGTGAACAGATCCCGCAACCGGATGGCAGCATCGATGACGTTATTGGCCAATAGGTATCACCTCTCAATGTTGTTACAGCTATAAAAATATAGTAAGATAAAAGAAATCTATCTTTACGGAGGAATTCCAATGCGCTATTTCAATGGAACAGAAAAAAGATTAGCTGAACGATATCACCATATGGAGCTTGGAACTTGCAAAATCTGTGAAGAATGTCATAAGAAAGAACATTTATCCTTACCGATTGGCTGCTGGTGCGTAGGTTCCGATTTTAATAAAACTTCCAAGAGAATTCTATTTGTCGGTAAAAATGCCAGAAACAATCCCGGCACGATTGAAGACGGCTTCCGCAATCCCTTTCAATATACCCGTGAATCTCTGTGGAACAAAAGCTGGCCATATTGGAGCTATACTCGTGCTATCACTCAGAGAATATTCGGTGACGATTCTATAGAACACATCGCATTTACCAATATTGTCAAATGCAACAATTCCGGAGGAAAGGATACTACCTCAGATTTTGTAAAATCCAACTGTATCCTAAACCTAAAAGTCCTTCAGCAGGAATTAAAGGTAATACATCCTACTCATATCATTTTTTATACATCTTGGTATTATGACGATTACATCCCTAATGTTTTTGACCGTTATAATATTCATTACAACGGTTTTAAAGATATTGGGAAAAGAAAAATGCCCTGGCAGGAAGCCATTTCCACGCTGGGCAATCAAACTTTTCATGTACTACGTGTCGGCCACCCACAATGCAAGAAAAAAAGCGACTTCGTCTATGAAATATCTAAGTGGATTGAGCCTACCTTATGACTTTATGCCAGATAGCCGTATTTTCAGCGGTTAATCCGATAATGCTGAAGATACTTTTTTATTGCGTTCTTCCATCTCATAGCGGATGAAGGCATACAGCACCTGCCGTTCGCCGTATCCTAGTTCCATGACTGCTGACGGCAGCAGGTGATGCTCCCGGAACAGGAGATACATCGCCTGCACCTCGCCATCGGTCCGGATCAGTTTTTTACGGCTTTGTCCGCCTTTTCCTGGGTCGTATAGCCGTTGAGTTCTGTAATCTGCGCCGTAAGATCAGCAATATCTCCTGCCAGGAAGAGCTTGCGGATGATGTCACCAGGGAGTACGGCCCCGAATTTTTCCAGCAGGTCCTTGTTCTTGAGGTCCGGGTCGGCAATCCCCGCTAGGAGCGTCTGGGTCTGCATCTGATAAATGTCGATGTTATCGGCGCTGCCGTTGGTGAAGTCCACGGCCATCTTCTGGATATCGGCGTAGCGTTCCGGGTCGATGGCCCAGAGCGTGATGATAAAATCGAATCTGAACAGTTTCGAGAGCCGTTCCATCTTCACTTTCTTTTCAGGACGTTCGGCCAGCTTGTTCACTATATCTGCTTTCAGCGATAGCCGTATTTTTTCACCGACTGCCCAGCCCATTGGAGCTTACGATAAGTGCCTTTTTCCCCGGCAACTGTTCCTCGTGGAGATGTCCAAGCTGGCCCGGTCCAAACAAAACCTTGGTCGGCATATAAAAAAATTGAAACTGATACATGGCTCGTTACCTCTTTCCCAAAAACTCACATAAATTTGCGGCCTTCGCCCCAGGCCTTGCCTACCCTTTCACCCAAGGCCAGGTAGCTGTTGCTGAAGGAATCGTACAGAAGCATGCCGGTTTTCTTGGCATCCAGACGGTTGCCATTCAAAACGGATTCATCTGCCGCCACATCTACGATGCCGCCCAGGACGGCACTGAAGTACGCTGAGCGGACAAATTGTTTCAGTTCGCACTCGATGGTCAGGACATTGCCTTCAATGATGGGAGCATCCACATGTTTGCTCTTTACCGCTTTAAGACCTGTTCGGGCGAATTTATCCGGCACCCTGTGACCGGATACGGTGCCAAAATAATCAGCTTCTGCCATCTGGGCAGGATTCACCAGTGACACGGTGAAGGCCCGGCGTTTCTCGATATTGGCATGGGTTTTCTTGCCCTCGCCAATGCACAGCACTAAATCCCCTTCCACGGTCTGCGTGGCTTCATGCAAATCCATGACATTTACCGTGCCATCATCATTATAGGTAGCCACCATCAAGAGCGGCATCAGATAACCATAGGCCAGAGCCTGACGTCCAACATATTTCATAAGCCAAATTCTCCTGCTCACATAAACTTGCGGCCTTCGCCCCAGGCCTTGCCTACACGCTCGCCCAGGGTAACATAGCTGGCGGCAAACGGGTCATAAAGAATCATTCCGGTTTTCAGGGCATCAATCCGGCCCTGGGCATTCAGCACACTTTCTTCTGCCGCAATATTGACAATGCGGGCCAGCACCGTGGTGAAATTCGTTCCGTTCACAATTTCCACCAGTTCACATTCAATGACCAGCGGGCTGCCTTCAATGATGGGGGCATTGACGAACTGGCTTTTGACCGCTTTCAGCCCGGTACGCTCAAATTTGTCCGGCACCTGCCAGCCGGTCACCGTGCCCAGATAGTCAACTTCCGCCATCAAATCCTGATTGACCAAAGCCACCGTAAAGGCGCGCCGCCGTTCCACGTTTTCATGGGTCTTGCTGCGGGGGCCGATGCACAGCGCCAAATCCCCGGCATTGGTGCGCATGGCTTCGTGGAGGTTCATCACGTTCACACTGCCATCCTCATTATAGGTAGCCACCATCAAGACCGGTACCGGATAACCATAACCAAAAGCATGGGAGCCTAAATTTTTTCTCATCGTCAGATTCTCCTTTATTCCTGTAATCTCCTTCGTTATGGTTATATCATAAGGCATGACAAGTCAAAAAACAGTCCCAAATCTTAACTATTTATATGGTATAATTTAACCAAATGAGTTAGGAAGGGGCTGTTTATGGTGATTGGTCATGATAAAGCGGTGGAGGAGTCGCTGGCTATATTGGGGCAGGAATTTTTCCAGCTTAATTGGAATTTCAGTCCGGAGCCGGATTCCGGCAGCAATGAACTAGTGTCCCATTGGCTTGGGAAAGAGGATGAGGAAGTGATGGTGAATGTCTTTCAGGGCCGGCATCTGAGTGAACAGTTCCATCGGCAGGATTTTTTCTTCATTCACTTTGCCTATCGGGGCAGTTATCAGGCCCTCAGTGCCAAATACAACAATCGCATCACCATACGGGAAGGGGATTGTTACATCGGCCAGCCCTATAGCGGCTATGCCGCCAAAGTGGAGTCGGACAAGGAATGTATCATTGTGGGTGTCCTGATCCGCAAGGACATCTTTATCCGGGAATTCTTGAGCAGCCTGTCTGCCGACACCGCCATGCTGCGGTTCTTTTTGGCGCCACACAAAAACCGGTTTGCCGAAGAATTTGTCCATATGACGCTGCCCGCAGAGTCACCCATCTGGAAACTCCTGGGACTGATGGTGGTGGAGTATGCCCACCGGACGGAGTTTACGCAGCAAATCATCAAGCCGCTGACCATGGCGCTTTCTATGTATCTGTCAGCGGAATACAAGTGGCAGAGTCTGCCCGAAAATGGCACGCTGACGGACAAGATCCTGGGCCATATCGAAACCTGTTCCGATACGGCCACCTTGTCATCCACGGCCAGGCACTTTGGCTACCATCCGGTCTATATCTCCCGGCTATTGCCACAAAAGACGGGCAAGACCTTTTCGGAACTGCTGCTGGAGGTGCGCATGCGCAAGGCGAAACTGCTGCTGAACAACACAGACCTTTCCATAGAAAAAATTGCCACTATGCTGGGGTACAGCAATAGCAGCAATTTTTATAAATTCTTCAAGAGTTACTATGGGCATACGCCCAGGAAAAAGTAGCAGATAGCGCTAGTTAGTTTCTGGCTATCAAGAATGATCTATGGCGTCACGCAGATATTTGGCGGTCAGGGAATCGGGGGATTTTAGCAGCTTCGCAGGTGTACCGGCAAAGAGGATTTTGCCGCCAGCACTGCCGCCTGCCGGCCCCATATCGATGACGTAATCCGCAGCGGCGATAAGTTCCAGACGGTGCTCTACGATGATGACGGTATTGCGCTGGGCAACCAGTTTGCGCAGCAGCTGCAGAAGTTTTTCGATATCCTTGCCGTGCAGGCCGGTACTGGGTTCGTCCAGGATATAGATGTTGCCGCTCTTGCGGCGAATTGTCAAGCTAAGTGCAACACCTTTGAGAAATAGACCTCATATGGTGTTTTGTAGCCAAGGCACTTCCTGGGGCGCAGGTTCAACTCATGGTACTTCCGTTGGATGTAATCCTCTGGCGTATCCGTGATGTCCTTGCCTTTCGGGAAGAACTCCCGTAAAAGGCCATTGGTGTTTTCATTGGTCCCGCGCTCCCATGGATGGTGCGGAGCAGGAATGATCTGTTGTTTCTGTTCGTCCGTCATGATGGACACCTCCTGAAAATTTGGTCTTCAGGAGTAACAGGACAGAACGGCTATCGTTAAGTACTATGAAGGCAAAAAAATGGGGCTGTAACAACTCTGCTGGCTGGACCTGGCGGATCCGCTTGGTCTTATCCCAACCCTTGTCGATCAGAAAAATGGCTACGCCCCGCTAATCTTCAGACCGTGTTTCCTTGCGGATGAGGTCTAGTTTTTCCATGCGCTTCAGCAGGCTAGTCACCGTCGATTTATCGATGATGCATTTGCGGCTGATATTCTTCTGACTGGCGCTATCATGAAACCACAAGTATTCCAGAATCTTAGGCTGTCCTGGCATGAGCCCTTCCCACTTAATGCAACGGGCGATTTCCCGGTTCGACCGGTGAAATCCTAACATCAGTAAAATATACTACGCTATGACCCGACAGATTGCAAAGGCACACGCGAACCCTTACATGAGCGAAATAACGAACCCACAGGCTCTGTTCCATGAGCGGACTCGTCGCCCCGCCAAGGATGAAGCCCATCGGGATGAATAAAATCATACGGCTGGCGGCGACGCCGGGATTGGCCGCATTCCGCCACGCCATAACGCCCCCATCCTGCGCGCCATCAACGTCCTTTGCGGCACCGTCCTCATGCTGTACGGTCTCCACCTAGGCTATACCTTCGTGCAGTTCTTTTAACCTGATTCTGCAAGAAGTCTCCCGCCTCTTTAGGCGGTGAGATGAATTGC
>OGYX01001775.1_pt1 | contig 14805 bp, 13 predicted proteins | sample 1576601 | NCBI WGS metagenome assembly OGYX01 (sample SAMEA3541561, study PRJEB24748) | human gut metagenome | biome: human gut; feature: human-associated habitat; material: faeces | place: China | collected 2012 | reverse complement strand
ATGCATTGAATAAGATTTCATCGGAATATAAAAAGACAATTGTCATGGTAACACATGATCCGCAGATGGCAAGTTATTGTGACCGGATTATTCTGTTGAAGGATGGAAAGATTTTGGAAAAATTAAAGAAGGGTAGTAACAGAGAAACATTTTATCAAACAATCCTTTCCAAAATGGCGGAATTATAAAAAGACCAATGCCAGTATCAGCTATATTTGAATTCAAGATTATTGTAAGGGGTGGGAAGGTATATGCTGCATAAAATAATTTACAAAAATTTTAAAAGCAATATACGGAAATATATTTTATTTTTTGTCAGTAACATTATAGCCGTAGCAGAATTATTTATCTTTTGGGGATTGAATGATGTTGTAGTGCGGGCAGTTACAGAACCTTCGATTATGATGGGAATAAAAAGTGATTTTATGATAGCGGTTGGATTAATAACTGTTGTTACAATACTTTTGATGGTATTTTCTATGCGCTATTATATTAAACTCCGGGCAAAAGATTATGGGACTTTTATTATGCTTGGGATGAAAAAGAAGATGTCTTATATGCTTCTTTTTGTGGAATATATTATAGGATGTATAGGTTCACTTTTAATTGGTATTTTGTCAGGAAATCTGCTCCTATATGGAATTTTATATTGCTTAAATCAATACAATCCTCAGATTATTACATTACAAAAAGTGGATCCGGTCGTATATAAAAATACAATTCTTTTGTGTCTGGGAGTTATGCTTGGAATCTTTATAATTCTCCTGGTGTGGATGGACGGAAGAAATTTAAGCTCTTTAATGATGAAAGAGGAAATAAAGGAAAAACGCCCCGTCAGTTCAAAATGGCTGTTGCTTACAGTGTTAGGGATTGTATTTATAATACTTGCAATTAAACAATATAAGCCAGGAACATGGGGATATTATTTTGCACATATATATTTTCTGATAGGCGGAATTCTTATTATTACTTTCAGTGGGGCATTTATTCTTGAACAGGCGAAAAAAGGACCTTTTTACTTTCGGTATGCATTGAAAATCAATCAACTTGATAGTAAATATCAAAGTAATATATTAATTATTCTGATGTTATTTGTAATACATTTTTTTGCTCTTTCTTATATCGGTACACAAATAGTAGAGATTCTGCCTCTTGACAAGACAAATAGTAATTATCCTTATGATATAATCTGGATGGCAGGCCAGAACGATGAAAAACACAGTGAAAAAATAGCCGAAAAATATAATGGGACAGTTAAACATATTCCGATGATCCGGGCAACAATGTTTTATTCACAGGAAGAAATTGGAATATCCGAATCCACATATAAAGAACTAACAGGGAAGGCTTATGGTTTGTCTGGGAAAGAAATTGTTATAGGAATTGAGGACCAGAATTATCAAAGGGAAGAAAAAGTAACTGATAAGGTTCTTTATGATTTATTTGGATGGCTGTATATTGGTAAATTTAATCCGAATAAAAAGGAATTTGAATCTTCCAATATTTTAAAAGATGCGAATTATCAGTATAGGATAAAAGAAATTCATACACAAAACGTATTTGGAAAATTCGTACCAGAAGATGCCGGTGAAGGGTGTGAAGATACAGTTATATTTTCGGATGAATATTTTGATAAACAATGGAAAAAACAGGCAGCAGATGATGAAGAAGTTTCAATGTTAGAGGTATTTTCTTTTCCAAAAACAAAAGAGCAGATGGCATGGAAAGAGATAAAAGATCACGCAGATAAAGAAGGAATTACTGTATTCCAACCAGATGACAGTCATTCTCCACATGCTATATGTTATAATAAGACTGTGTTTTTAAAAGAACAGAAAATAAGTAATATATTTTTGCTTTTTAGCAAGCTGTTTATTCTGATAACCCTTTTAATCAGTGGTGTTTTTATTATGGTTGTTAAAAATCTGGCCGAAATGTCTTCTTACCAAAGACGTTATGAATTTTTTCATTCTATGGGTATGAAACAAAAAGAACAAAAGAAGAATTTAAGTTTTGAGATTTGCAGCGTGGGGAATATAGCATTAGGTACAGGTATTTGTTTGGCTCTTTTATATGTAATGACCTATTCACATTGGTATGAGGCAATGGGTGAAAAGATCTCAACTGCTTTTTGGAGTTACTGGCTTAAGCTTGTTGGAATTTATATAATTATTCAGATAGTTGTGCAGAAATTATTTGTAAGGTATGTGAACAAAAGAATTTAGAAGAAAGGCTTATAGATGTTGTTTGTTAGAGTAAGTTTTGAATGCGGTATAAAAATACGCATATAATATTTTACTGACAAATGTTTGCAAAAATCACTTGCCTTTTGCAAAGGTTCGTGATAAAATTTTTGTCAGTGATCAGGTTGCAGAAACTTGCGATGCCTGCGACCGGACGGAGGACCTGAGGGCCCTCCGTTTTTCTATATATGCAGATTTTTATAGAAGGTGAAAAATGACAGAAAAAGCGTTAAAACCGATAAAACCGTTTTTGAATTATGAAGAACAAATCAATAATCTCATCGAGCAAAAAGGAATGATTGTTAATGATCATAAATTTGCTGTGTCCAAATTAGAAGATATCAGTTATTTTGCTTTAATAGATGGATATAAAAATCTGTTTTATAATCCTATGACAAGAAAATATAAGGAAGGCACAACCTTTGAGGATCTTGTTGCTTTATATGAATTTGATGAAAAACTTCGTACATTGATCTTCCGGTATCTTTGTCATTTTGAGCAAAAAATGAGATCGCTGATTTCTTATCATTTTTGTGATACTTATTCAGAAAAACAGGAAGATTATCTGAATGCTATACATTATAATAACTCTGGAGCAAATAAAAAGAAAATTGCTGCTTTAATAGCTATACTGGATAGAGAAGCAAAGAAAAGCACAGATCACGCTTATGTAGTTTATCAAAGAAAAACATATGGAAATGTTCCTATGTGGGTCATTATGAAAACTTTAACATTTGGACAGATGTCAAAGATGTATTCATTTCTGACGACCAGTATGAAAACGAAAATTAGCCGACATTTTGATTATGTAAGTGAAAAAGAACTAATTCAGTACATGAAAGTGCTTACCTTATATAGAAACGTCTGTGCTCATAATGAAAGGTTATTTTCATATAAGAGCAGGTTTGATATCCCTGATACAATATTACATAGAAAAATGAAACTTCCGCAAAATGGAAATAAATACAAATGTGGAAAAAACGATTTGTTTTCTGTTGTGATTGCTTTTCGAATGTTGCTGGCAAAAGAAGATTTTGCTGAATTTAAAAAATCTTTGAATCAGATAATTAACCAGTATATGAAAAAGACGGGCAATCTAAACCAGGATTTATTTTTCAAAGCAATGGGATTCCCGGAAAACTGGAAGAATATAAGTAGATATAAATTATAAAATAATCAATATAGTACGAACCGAGGATTCAAAATGAAAACCACGGAAAACAGATAAATATATAAATGGTCAGGAAGGTCAATATTTTGATTTGCCTGACTTATTTTTTTTATATCCAAATATGTAAGAAAAGTTGCCGCTGGCAAGTTCTTTACATTTTATTTGTAACGTTTATCAAATTGAATAGTTAATATTATAAAGGAAAGGAGGACAGCACATGGATTTTGATTGTATATATAAATCATATTACCTGGACGTATATCATTTTTTGTGTGGTTTATCATCGAACAAAGAAATTGCAGAAGATATTACACAGGAAACTTTTACAAAAGCATTGACGGCAATTAATTCATATGATGGAAGAAAAGATATACGTGCATGGTTATTTACAATTGCAAGAAATACATATTTTACATATTGTAAGCGTGAGAAAATCTATGTGGAATGGGAGCCTCCAACGGAGCAGGTCGATATTCAGACGGAGTTTATTGACAATCTAATAAATAAAGAACAGGTTGAGAAAATACATAATTTTTTGAAAAATATGAAAGATCCCTACAAAATAGTATTTGAATTAAGAATACATGGGGAGCTTTCATTTGAAAAGATTGGGAAAATTTTTGGAAAAAGTTCTGGTTGGGCAAGAGTAACTTATTATAGAGCCAAAATGAAAATATTAGAATATATGGAGGCAGAGAATAATGAATAAAATAACATGTAATGTAATTAAAGATATTCTTCCGCTTTATATAGATGGGGTGGTAAGTGAAGATACACAAAAAATAGTGGAGGAACATTTAGAGGAGTGCAGTTTATGCAGGGATGAAATAAATAAATTGAAAAAAACATTAGTTATTCCAACAAATGAAGAAATACAACAAGAGACTGTCAATATATTGGAAAAAAGTATTTCTTCTATCGAAAGAACTATAGTAAAAAAAATCATACATTATTCATCGTATTTTGATCTGATATTTAATATCGGAATGATTCCATTTGTATATTGGCTGTATGTTGTTTGGATAAAAAAAGAAACATCCCTTTTGAATATATATGTGTTTGTCAAAAAATATGGCCGAATGAGCGGGGACTTATTAAGCTTTGCTTTGTTTTTTGTAATCTTTATTTGTTGCGATATTATCCATATTATTTTAACCATGAAAAAGAAATATTTGAATATTATGGATTCTGTAGTTGTGATGTCAATTATGGTAAAGTTATTTCTTATTCTTATTCTAATGGCATTTTTGACAGCAGGTATATTAATGTAAAGGGGGACAATCCATGTTCAAAGTTGTATGGAAAAGCTTTAGGTATAATAGGAAAAATTTTCTTTCTTTTTTTACGAGTGAAATATTATCAGTTACAGTTATATTCATGTTTATTTATATTCAAGAGGCATTGTCACAAGTCCCAGGAATAAAAACTGAAGCGTTACAATTTGCATATCAAAGTGAATTAAGAAAGCAGTTACGCATAATCATTCCATGTATTATTTTAATTATGATTCTGGTAACGGGATATTCTGTTAAAGCGTATATAAACACAAGAATACGGGATTATAAATTATTTCAATTATTAGGAATACGCAAGAAAAATTTAAAAGTAATGATTGGTCTGGAATATGTAATAAGCGGTATGCTTGCATGTGGTTTTGGAATTCTGTTTGGTTTAATTGGAACGAAAATTATAAAAGAAATTCTTCATACCAGAATAAATGCAAGATTTGTCAAAGGCATTTCGATGTCAAGAGTTTATCTTGTGTTGATTCTAAGCTGTCTGATCATGACGATAGGCGTATATATTACATTGCAAATATTATTAGATACCAGAACGAATTTAGGAGATAAGATATTCAAGATTAAGGAATCTCGAATCCATTCGATGATATCAGTTATTTACTTTATAGTGGGTATTTTGGTTATTAGTAGTGGTTATCTGTTGGTGAATAATGATCCAATGATGGCTTATATGGCACTTATATGTATTTTGACAGGTCTTATAATTCTTATGATATTCGGAACTGGATTTTTTATGGAAAAATTCAGTGAGTCGAAATATTATAAAAAGCATATATTAGCTTGGAGTGATTGCTACTGTTACATAAAAAAACATGGATTTCGGATGCTAATGCAGATATTGTTGGGAATCATTTTAATATTTAATACATTTTTAATGCTTCGAGGTACAATTCATGACAGATATATGCCAAATGATTTTGTGTGTATCGGCAACTCAAAAGAAACGACAGCAGTAAATACTGTGGTAACAGCTCGATTTAATGGTCTTACAAAACAATTCCCGTTTCTGTGGTTTAATGAAATGCGAGGTGATTCCTGGGTTGCTATATCACTTAGCGACTATAATAAAATTTACAATAAAAATGAATCGTTAAATAAAAATGAAATAATAAGAATTTGGAGAAAAGAAGGGAGCCGTAAATCGGATCTAAGTGATAAACAACATAGAAAAATAAAATCAATCGCACTTGGTAAATGCGGAAATATGGATGAAGAGGGATTGGAATATAAATACAATTTCCAGATAAAGAAAGAACAAATTAAAGAGATGATCGGCTTTTCTATGACCGGTCTTGTAATTATTCCAGATAATATATTCACGCAGGCAGAAAAAGAAAGTGATTATAAAAAAATATTTATGATTATAAATGTGCCAAAAAAGAACCTGACAGTTTCAACACGATACATAGAAGAGAAATTGCAACAAGGAAAACTAGATGAGGCTTTTTGTAAGCTGACAATTCAGGGTATTGATAAAAAAGAAAACGTATTAAATCAAATGGTAGTAATCCTCGTTGCGATTATTATTTTAATTTTTACGATGTTTATAACATGGTTAATGCTGCAGAATGATCAGGAGCATTTAAAGCAAAAATATCAGATAGGTGCTATTCTTGGTATGAAGAGGAAGGAAGGGCATTTATCCGTTGTGAAAGAAATATCCAGAGACATGTGTTGGCCTCTTTCAATTGTGATCGTTATAAGTGGAATGTTTTGCGGAGTATTTATAAAATCTTATTATTACGGAACAATGGAAATCGTGTTGATACAAAAGGAAGTTGCAATGTTAGGATGGATTTTATGCATATATGGAATTATTTTTATGATATTTATTATTTTTTCAACCAGGCGTTTATGGAAAGAAATTTCAAAAATATGGGGTGATAAGAATTGATGAGAAATATATTAGAAGTTAAAAATCTTGTAAGAAGTTACAATACAGCAACTTTTAAGGATTCAAAAAATAATGTGAATGTGTTAAAAGGAATCAGCTTTCAAGTTGCGGAAGGTGAATTTGTTGGAATCATGGGAAAATCCGGATGTGGTAAGACAACGTTGCTTAAGACACTCGGAATGATTGATAAACCGACGGATGGAACGATTAAATTTACGGGAGAAGATACCAGTGAACTATACGGGGATAAACTTGCGGATATCCGGAACAGTAAGATAGGATTTATTTTTCAGGATTTTTATCTGATGGACAGCCTCTCAGTGGAAGAGAATATCATGCTGCCGATGATCATAAGCAAACAGAATATTAATAAGATGATTGCAGAAGCAAAGAAATATACAGAACAATTTCAGATAGAACATCTGTTAAAGAAAAACCCTTATGAATTATCCGGTGGTGAAAAGCAGAGAGTTGCCATATGTCGTGCGTTAATCAATAATCCTGATCTGATACTTGCTGATGAGCCGACCGGAAATTTGGACTCAAAGTCAGGAAAGATTGTAATCGATGCATTGAATAAGATTTCATCGGAATATAAGAAGACAATTGTCATGGTAACGCATGATCCGCAGATGGCAAGCTATTGCAGTCGGTTAATTCTGTTGAAAGATGGTGTAATACTAGAGGATTTGAAGAATAGCGGAAATCAGTATGCATTTTATCAGGAGATCCTTGGGAAGATGAAAGAGTTGTAGAAGATTCACAATTCCAATTTCAGGTTTTGTAGACGCCAAAATAGGCAAAAGAAATTGTTATAAAGAGTATTTCGAAAAATTCATGGCCAGAAAACCGGGTATTCATGGCCACAAGCAACTGTTGCCACACAAATCATGGTATAATTATCCCAATCATTTAAGTATAAAATTAACACAAAATAATAAGGAAGTCCTTTCAAATGACAATAACAGACACCGTAAAACAAAAAAAGCCAAAACATAAACTATTGGAGAAATACACCATAAAAGAAAGAACAAGAAAACAAAAAGCAGACATATTTATGGGAATCGTTTTTCAGATATATCTTTGCATCCCATGGATCAATATAAATGGGAAATATAACACAATACATATGTATTTAATAAAGGCATTTCGACAAAACGATTATGTAGACATATATATACAAACATTCTTGAAAAATCATTCATGGCCGCAACAGTATTCAAGAATGGCAGCATTAATCTTCTTGCTGGCTATAATTGCAATGCTTCTTGTGCAATGTTTAGAATTGTTTAAACTATATCAGAACATAAAGGGTATCAATAATTCTAACTATTTATTAGCTATTGGTATCGCCTGGTTTGCGGTATTTTATATTTTTCTAGCTGCGTTGGACGCACACAGTGAAGGATTGATAAAGCTTTATTCCATGCCTGCTTATTTTTACATGATAACATTTTTAGCTTTGATAGTTGTGTGGATATTTTTAGATATGCAGGCAAATATCTGGGATGATGAGACAGCAAAGCACAAAGCCGAACTGGAAGAATGTGATAAGAAATTACTGCAAATAAAAATAAATTCCCTGGAAGCACAATATAAGGAAATGCTGAAAAGCAGAAAGGTTGTGCATGATATGAAAAACCATCTGCTTGCATTAAAAAAATATTCCCAGGAGCAGGACTGGATCGGACTGAATGACTACTTAAATGAACTTAGCGAGGATATATTAGATTACAATTATCAAATCTGGACAGGCAATCGTATGCTGGACATGATACTTAATGAGAAATTAAAAGAAGCCAAAGATAAAAAAATCGATATGCAGATCAGCACAGAAGTATTTACAACGCTTCCTTTTACGGATCGTGAAATTATATCATTGTTTGGCAATCTTTTAGACAATGCAATAGAAGCCTGTGAACGAATAACTGATAAAAATACGTGGATTCATATAAAAATGAAAAAGAAAAATCAACTGTTGTATTTTGAAATCAAAAATACGACAGAGCATACAGTGCAACCAGTTCCGGGAAAGTTTATAAGCACAAAAACAAATGGTACTTTACATGGATACGGAATGAAAAACATTATGGATGTTGTTGAAAAATATCGTGGGATCTTTCAATCTCAAATGGTTGAAGATTATTTTGTAGTCATGATTTCAGTCTATGCCGATATATACAGCAAATGATATCAGACATTATTTTATGTGAGTGGGTGAGTGAAATGAAAAAAGACAAGTTATTTTTTCAGATAATGAAAAAAATATTTTTGGGACACCATAAAGAATTAAGAATTCTGATTTTATGCGAAACAATACTGACGGCAATTTCATATGCTATAGTCAGCGGATATCAGATGTTTTCCAACGGACATTCCTCAGAATATTTTATGCAGGAAGACGGAATAAGCAAAAGCTTTCTTTCCGCCGGAACAATTCTATTATTCTGCGGAATTATACTGATTATTACGGTGCTCATATCATATCTTGGAAAGCGTATTCCGGAATATGTATTTTTACAAAGAATGGGAATATCAAAGAAAGATTTAAAAACGATGGTTTTATACGAGGCAGCAATTTCGTATCTGGTATCCATCATAGCAGGATTTTTCGTTGGAAAAATATTGACTGAGGGATTAAAGATCCTTATGGTTCGTGCTTTGCATATAAATTTTAAATTAGGAAGGGTGGCTTTCTTTACATATCCGTCTATTTGTATCCTCATTTTATTTATATATGGGCTCAGTTTCTTGCTGGTAAAAGAATTGCAATCCGATTTTCTGATCATTACAAATATGAATGAGACAGCAAGAATAGAAAAGCTGGAAGGAAAATTCAGAGTTCCTAAAATAATGATCGGAATCATACTTTGTATTTATTCTGTTTATGCATATTCTAAAATATATCATTATGAGAGTGCATATCTGATCATTGCTTTTTTTGCCGGATTGTATTTAAGCTTAAGAAATATATTTTCTGTTTTGTTAGAACGGATAAGGTGCAAAAAGCAGAAAAAATATTATAAGAATCTTTTGATGAATCATCGGTTTTATTACCGTATGAATACCGTGAGCAGATATATTTTATTCTTTTCACTGATGAGTTTTTTAAGCTGCTTTTATTTCGGAATACAATTTATCAGTACAATAAATGCCGAAAAAGCAGAAAGTTTATATCCGTATGATTTTATGTGTGTTGCAGATAAATCAGACGATAAGCTTTTTGAAAAAATAAAAGAAAAGTATCATGCTACATTAACTGAATATCCAATGGTAAGAGTTGCAAACGCAGATAAGACGGAACATTTAGAGGGACGAGGGGAAATTATTATCCAGGGACAACAGATTGGTATCTCGGAGTCTACTTATTACAAGTTAAAAAAAGCTGTAGATCCATCGTATAAAAAGAAATCCTTAAATCTAGATAAAAATGGAAAGAAAGTATATGTTGTCCATCAACAGGACCGGGCAACAAAGGCTCAGCCGGTCGACTGGTACTATAACAAAAAGACACCGACTTTACATATCGGACTCCCTTGTGAATATTGTGATTATGCTGATCATGAGACAACATACGATAAGAAAATAGTTGCCGGAGAGGAGATCTCCAGTCTTACAGGGTGTTACAGTACACCAAAATGTGAAAATCTGATCGTTTTTTCCGATGAATATTTCAAAAAAGCTCAAAATGAATGGAAGGATATAGAGGCTTTGACTGGTTTTAAATTGGAACGGTATAAGGCAATGTATGGTGATGATGGAGAACCTTATATTATTGAAGGACCAACAAAACTGGTATTCATCCAGACAGATAAAAAGTACATAGATCAAATCGATAAAGAATTGGAGTCAAAAGAAGAGAGACATAAATATATCGGCAATTATGATTCTACGGTAAAATTTCATTATTTATCAAAAACAGCAATTACGGATATGAAAACCGAAAGAGCCGTTAAGTCGATGATCTGTGTATATATTATCATTACATTAAGCATATTGAATTGGATCATGCTATATGCCATGAACGAAATGGAGAAAAAAGAAAAAGCAGAACGTGAGAAATTCCTGGTATCCATGGGAATGGACCGAAAAGAACGGAAGAAAATGAATAAAAGAGAATGGTACATATATTGGATTGTCCCGACAATTATTCTTATCATTTCAACCATATTATTTATGCGAGATACCATGACTGCGAGAATGTATCCAGATGATATCCGAAAAATCTGTGAATTACAGGAAGCAGTGGTTATAGCAGTGTGGATCGTAATAAATGGAATATATTTTTGGATTATGAATCGAAAGGCAAGAAGGGGGTAGAAAATCATGACAAATAATACAGAAATACTGCGGACAGAAGGGTTAAAGAGATCATATCTTGTTAATGAAACGAAAATAGATGTATTAAAAGGAATCAATCTGACCATTAATAATCAGGAATTCATAGCCATTATGGGAAAATCTGGATCTGGGAAAACAACACTCTTAAAATTATTAGGACTGCTGGACCGGCCGACGGAAGGAAAAGTCTTTTTTAAAGGTGAAGACAGTAATTCGTTAAGAGGGGACAGGCTTGCCATGATCAGACGCCGTGAAATTGGATTCATATATCAGGATTACTATCTTATGGACAGTTTATCGGTAAGAGAAAATATCATGCTGCCGAAGATTCTGGATCACAGTCCAGTAGAAGAGAGTATAACGGAAGCAGAAAAACTAGCCGATATTATGGGGGTTCGTGCTTTACTGGATAAAAAAATCTTTGAATTATCAGGAGGCGAAAAACAAAGAGCAGCGATCTGCCGGGCGTTGATGAATCATTCGGATCTGATCCTTGCCGATGAACCGACCGGAAATCTGGATTCTGCTTCATCAGAAACAGTAATGGAATACCTGCAGATGATCAATAAAGATTTGAAAAAGGCTGTTGTTTTGGTAACGCATGATGCATATGTTGCAAGCTTTTGTGACAGGGTGATTTTTGTAAAGGATGGGAATATTGAAGTTCAATTAAGGAAAAAGGAAAAGCAGGATGTTTTCTGTGATAAAATTATGAAAGCCCAAAAAGATATCTTGAAAAACAAATGAATGAAAAGTAGTTAAAAAGATATTATATGTAATCTAAGTACAGAAAGTGAAAAAGGCAAACAAAAATCAAAATAACTATCGGTAACGTAAATTCGTTCTATTTTAAGGAGTGATATTTGAAAGCTCTGAAGATCAGTGGAGAACAGGAGGCATTTTATCAGGAGATTCTTGGAAAGATGAAAGAGTTGTAGAAGTTTCACAAAAATTAAGCATTTCTAAATTACATATTGAAAATAAAAATCGGGCATGTTATTCTACCAACACGCAGATGCAATCTAACATCTGCAACGTATCTATATTTATCAATTCATTTACTTCAAACCCAGATATTCGGGTAAGAATCCAAAATGAAAAACCACAGAAAAAAAATAATACATGCCTGATAAAAGAAGTTGACTGTATATACTGGTATATATATAAATTCTGTGTTATCATATTCATAAGGATAAGCAGTTCTTCTTTACAGGGATTATATCTGTACAAGAGAGGAGAACTACTTATGAACCAAAGAAAACCATTAAAAGAATTAAACTTGTTGGACAAATTTCTGTTCGATGAAGCGATGGATGATCCTGAGAATGTAAAGACGATGCTGGATATTATACTGAGTCAGAATACAAATCTGAAACATCCACCGCAAACAGAAAAAGAACAGAGAACATCTACGGATAATCGGCAGATCCGGCTGGATGTCTATGCTATAGATGAAGATGATGTGATATATGAAGTAGAGGCTCAAAAAGAGAATACGCATAATCTTCCGAAAAGAAGCCGCCTTTATCAGGGAATCATCGATAGTAAACTGTTGCCGCCGGGAGTTATTGATTTTAACTTATTAAACGAAGTCTTAATCGTAATGATTACACCGTTTGATTTGTTCGGACATGGCTTATATCGCTACACGTTTCAGATGAGATGTGAGGAAGTTCCCGAACTAAAGTTGGATGATGGAGCAACCCGAATATTTCTGAATACCAAAGGCAAACATCCGGAGCTGGTGTCACCAGAACTGATAGAACTTTTGAAGTATATGGAACACAGTACGGATGAAGTGTCAGAAATATGTAAAAGTGAACGGATTCAGAAGATGCATAGCCGAATTTGCCAGGTTAAAGCAAGTGAGAAGACAGAGGTGAAGTACATGCAGTCGTGGGAAGAAAAGATACTTATAAAACAGGAAGGTGAACGAATTGGTCTTGAGAGAATTAACCGATTGAATCAGAAGCTAATTGAACAAGGTCGATTTGATGATTTAACTAAAGCAACATCGGACAGTAATTATCAGAAAAAATTATTAAAGGAATTTAAAATTTAACAAAATATAGCAAGAATTCTCCGTCCTCTATAGGTGGGAGATGAATTGCAGAAGGAACAATCAAGGGAGTGTAAAAGTAAGCGGATTCAAGAGATGCATAGACGAGTTTGTCAGATCAAAGCAAGTGAAAAGGCAGAAGTGAAATATATGCAGACATGGGAAGAAAAGATACTTATAAAACAGGAAGGTATTGCCGAAGGAAGATTAGAAGGAAGATTAGAAGGAAAATTAGAAGAGAAGCAAGAACTTACGAGAAAGTTGTCTAATAAATTCTCAATCGAACAAATTGCAGAAATACTGGAAATTGATATTTCAGAGGTCGAAAATATACTCAAAGAATCTCAAAATGGGAAGTGATTAGAACAAAACATAGCATCTGAAAAAACAAGTAAAAAAACAAAGGTGAAGTTATAATTACAAAAAATGGATGAAAGAAGAAATGAAATGATATTATGCATTCCTTGAAAAAACAAAAATTTAAACTTCCAAACACTTGAAAAAACGATTCCTTAGTAGTACAATCGTGTTAAAAGATTAACGATGCTTTGTTGATAAAATTATTTTCAAAATATACAATGCATCAAATATATTAAAAGGAGCGTGTTTGATATGGCAAGATTTACACTGCCAAGAGTTGTTTCAAGCTTCTTTTTTTAGCTATTAAAGATTATTAAAGATTATTAAAGAGTATTAAAAAGCCTTATTTAATCACATTTTTGGGAAGGATTGATAAAGAATAATAAAGATCAATAAGGTTGCAAATCTGGATTTTTGTTGCAAAAGTGTTGTAGATGTCTTCAAAAAATATTTGAAACAACAGTTAGAATCAAATTCAATAAAATGACATGAGAGTAAAATCTTGTGTCTTTTTTAGTATTTAACTATAAGTATATGAACTGTATGAACCAAAAAAGGAAATACACAATAGATACAATTAAGAAATAAGATCAGAAGTCTTTTACACCAGAAAATAGATTTACAGGAAAAATAATCTGTTATTGAACCGAAAAATTGGGGTGAATTGGATTATTATCATATAATAGTATATAAAGATTGAAAAAGGACATAATTATGGTATAATTAAACCATAAAAGGAGGTGCTGATTATGCCACAAATAATTCCTATAAAAGAATTGAAAAATACTTCTGAAATTTCTGAGATGTGTCATAGGACAGAGGAACCTATCTATATTACAAAAAATGGATATGGAGATATGGTTATCATGAGTATGGAGAATTATGAATCGACAATGAAACAGCTTGCAATGTATCGCGATATTGAAATATCTGAAAGACAGATCGAAACAGGGCAGGTAAAAGATGCAAGAAAGGCACTGGGTGAAATGAGGGCAAAGTATGGTTTATAAATTAAATGTTACAGATCATGCAGACGAATTACTTGATAATCTTGTGTATCATTTGATTTACCGCCTGAAAAACAAAGAAGCTGCAAAACATTTGTTAGATAGTGTAGAAAGTATTTATGACCGATTGGTGGAGAATCCATACCAATTTCCGAAAAGTCGGGATATGTATTTGGCAAAAAAAGGATATTATGAGGCGGTTATTCCACAAATGAATTATATCGTGATATTTGATGTAAGAAAAGATATTGTAAATATAGTTGGTATTTTTCATCAATTAGAGAATTATCTAAGCAAATTGTAATATAAGAAAATGATGTATTATATTAAAGAGCAATTGACATAAATTTGTATGAAGTTTATTGTAATAATAACAACAGACAACTTGAGTGTCTGTCAAGCGAAGAAGTAAGGTTTGTTGTGCCAGAG
>OGYX01001771.1_pt1 | contig 14828 bp, 10 predicted proteins | sample 1576601 | NCBI WGS metagenome assembly OGYX01 (sample SAMEA3541561, study PRJEB24748) | human gut metagenome | biome: human gut; feature: human-associated habitat; material: faeces | place: China | collected 2012 | reverse complement strand
ATAACGGTATGCTCCGACAGGCCCTTGGCGCGGGCGGTGCGGATGTAGTCAGCGTTCAGCACTTCCAGCATATTGGTGCGGGTGTAGCGCATGTAGCCGCCGATGGAAACGATGACCAGCGTGGCGATAGGCAGCACCAGGTGGTTGGCCTTATCCAGGAACTGGCCCATCGAGTCCAGCTGGGCATAGTCACGCCCTACCAGACCGTACAGGTCAAACCAGCCCAGCTTGACCGAGAACAGCAGCTTGAGCAGCGTAGCAAAGAAGAAAGTGGGCAGAGAGATGCCGACCAGTGCGGCCGCAGTAATAACGTAGTCGGTACGGCTGTACTGCTTGGTGGCAGCCAGAATACCCAGGGGCACCGCAATGATGATGGACAGCACAAAGGAGATGCCGCCCATAATAACGGACAGGCCGACCACTTCCTGGAATTTCTGGGTAGCAGGGACATTCCACTTCCAGCTGTCGCCAAAGTTGCCGACGATGGCCTTGGACAGCCAGGTGAAGAAGCCGGGCACAATGTCCAGATCCAGGCCGTAGGAGGCATTCAGCTGGGCCAGCCATTCCTCATAGGGTTTGGCACCGGGTGCCTGGGCCAGCTGCATTGCCATTGTCTCGGCAAAAGAGCTGGGCAGGCAGCGGATCAGCGCGTAGATAATGAACATGACACAGAACAGGATCAATACCGACTGCGCGATACGCTTGATGATGTAATTTCGCACGGGTGTTTCGTTCCTTCCTTGCACGGCGGGGCCGCGTTTGTTTTTATGCAGGGATTTTTGCAGGGATATGCCGGAATATGGGCATCCCCGTCCCCCGCAAGGGCTGACCCCCTGCGGGGGAGTGGGACAACCATATTATGGCCGAATGTGCATAGTATGGCTGTTTTTGTATTCAAACTGCTTGAATAAGTTTAGACACAGCAACCGTTCCGGCGTTATAAAGCGCCGGAACGGTCGCTATTTATTGCTGTTTAAGCAGAACGCAGGGTGAACTTAACTCAGTTCAGCTCGGTGTTGTTCAGCTCAGACTTGTAGGTCCAGTACGGGGTCATGTCCTTAGCGATGGTGTCGATGTTGACACGCTCGGTGGAGAAGATGGTAGCCTCGCTGCGCTGGTAGACGGGCAGCTCGACACCCCAATCCAGGATGATCTCCATGGCCTCTTTGTACATGGCCTTACGGGCCTCCTGGTCGGTGGTCTGGCGGGCAGCCATGATCAGTTCATCCAGGTCGGCATCGTCGATGGCGTAGTAGTTGGTGGAACCGCTGCTGTGGTACAGCTGGTACATGTCGGGGTCGTTGGTGGACTGCCAGGCAGCGACCCAGCCCTCGGCAGCGCCGGACTGGTAAGAAGCGAACAGGTCAGAAGCGTTGGCCATATCGTTGACAGTCAGGGTGAAGCCGATGGTCTTGAGAGCGGCGGCAGCGTTGGTCAGGGTCTGGAAGGAGGGGTGATCACCGTTGCCGGAAGCACCGATGTTGATCTGATACTCCATCTTGGCACCGGCGGGAGCGGCAGTGATCTGGCCGTTCGCGACGGTGTAACCGGCAGCCTCGAAGTAGCCCAGGGCAGCCTGCAGAGCGGCGGCGTACTTGTCCTCGCTCTTCATGTCGGAGGTGTAGATCTCGTTGCCGTCCACGTCGGTGGAGTAGGCGATCTGGTAGCCGTCGTCGGTGACGGACGGGGCAGCCCAGGAGGTGTTGGAGATCGGGTAGTTGATGACGGTGGCGGTGTCGCCGTAGTAGGAGTCGATGCCCTCATCGCGGTAAGCGGCGATGACGGTCATGATGGCCTTGCGCAGGTCCTTGGAGGCCTGGGAGGAGGGGTCGCCGCCGACGTTGACGTTCTTGGAGCTCAGGGCGATGTAGCCGTAGCCGCGGTAGTCCTTCAGGCGGGTGGTGATGACGGGGCCGTCCTCACCCTCGGCGCCGTTGATGTCGGCGATCTGGTCAGCAACCTCCAGAGAGTAGGAAGGATCGGAGATGTCGATGGTGCCGGCCTGAACGCCGGTGATCTTATCGGCCTCCTGGGTCTCCTTCATGTTGACGTGGGCGACCTTGGGTGCGCCGTCATAGTAGGAGGGGTTGGCATCCAGATAGACAACGCCGTCGCTGTACTTGGAGAAGGTAAACATACCGGCACCCAGGGGAGCGCTGGTCTTGGCGCGGACGCTGCTCAGGTCGCCCTTGGCAAAGCCGAAGGAGTTGTTGTCGTAGTCGTACAGGCTCTCATCGCCGTAGTAGTGCAGCGGGGCGATGGGCATCTGCAGCTGGTAGATCATGGTGGTGGACAGCTCGGTGGTGGTCAGCGTCATGCTGTAGTCACCGGTCTTGACGATACCGGCCACAGAAGCAACGGCGTCACCGACGTTGACACCGGTGGTGGAGTAGGCGTAGACATCCTCGGGGATCAGGTCAGACAGGGCGGTACCGGCAGTCTCGGCCTCCATGGCAGAGAAGTTCCAGTCGTAGTTCGCGCCGATCAGCTCGAACATATCCTTCGCGGTTGCGCCTGCGGGCAGCTCGCCCAGGTTCCAGGCGGAGGCGGCACCGACAGCATCGTTAGCGTCGGCGGCAGCGCCGTTCTCAACGCAGTAGTCGATGATCTCCTGGGCAAACTTCACACCGCCGTCGTTGACAGCGTCCCAGAAAGCCTTCTGCTGCTCGGCAGTGAAGTTCGTGTTGTCGGTGTTGTCCTCGCCGGCCTCAGCGATCAGCTTGGACAGCGTGGTCATGGAGCTGCGGTACTCGTCCAGACCAACGATGGGGGTGGAGTACATGGTTACAGAACCATCATACGTAGGATCGAGGAAAACATACATCGAGAAGATGACGTCGTCGATGGTGACAGGCTCGCCGTCGGAGAACTTCAGGTCCTCGCGCAGCTTGATGTCATAGGTAACGGTGCCGTCGGCGTTCTCGGTGACAACGCAGTCGGCAGGGCCGTGGTAGGTGTAGTCAGTGCCGTTGTACTCGCGGGTCTCGCCCTCGATGCCGTTCAGGACCATCTCACCCTTACGGTCAGCGCCCAGCAGGGCGATCTGGGTCAGGTCGATGACATCCTGGTCAGAGGCAGAAGCGGCGAAGAAGGGGCTGAACTTGCTCTCAAAGCCGGTCTCGGCCAGAACGAGCGTACCGTCGGAAGCGGCAGTGGTGGATGCCTCGGCAGTGGCCGTGCTGGTGCCCTCACTGGACGCAGTCGCAGCGGAAGAAGCAGCACCGCCGCAGCCTGCCAGCATGCCGACACTGAGAGCGGCAGCAGATGCCAGTGCAATGGCTTGCTTGGTGTTTTTCATGTGGTAAAACCTCCTATAAATTTGCCATCACCCACAAATCAATGTTGCGCTCCCCCAAGAGCGCAACACGAGAAAGGGGGAAGCCCCCTCTCCGCACCCTGTGTCTCTTTACAGCGTACACTTATCGATAATGACTTAGTTTATAAGATACCTTAAAATTGACAAAAAGTCAACCATAAATCACGCTTTTGCTGCTTTTTGTACCTTTTGCTGAATTTGAAAGGAAAATTTTGTAACCCCCAAAGTCTTTTTTCCCCCTGGGGGAAGACTTTTCCTGCTCATCTAAAAAAAGCGTGCCTTGCGTTTTTCTGCGGAGCACGCTCTATTATGATAATGTATAATTATTCTTCTTTTTCCCACGGCATCCGCTTGAGGAGCCACGCAGCAGCGGCAAAAGCAGCGCAGGAGAGCAGTTCAAAAAGTATAAAAACACCTTGCATTCCCCAAAGCAGCTGTGCGTCCGCTGCAAACACAGCCACCCCCTGCCCCGCGGAGGCAGCAGCGCAGAGTACCGCTGTCGCCCTGCATAAAGAGGGCAATTTTTGTGCGGTCTGTTCGTGGATATAAGCCCGCACGCGCGCGCCGCTCCGGGTCAGCCGCACCAGCAGCACCACCGCATACAGCGCCAGCACCAGTGCCGCCATGTAGGGCAGCAGCAGGTACACAGGTGCGTGGGCCGTGGCCCCGGGCAGTGCGCCCGCGCCGACGGTCAGCGCAGCCCCGCCGCCGCAAAACAGCCACAGCAAAGCCAGCACCCTGCTGTGAGGGTGCTCGCCCGCATAGCGGTAATGCGCGCCGCGATACTGATAATTGCCGTTCAGATCCTTCTCAAAGTCGTCGAGATAGGCGCGCTTCTTTTTCTTCTCGCGCTCGCGGTCCGCCATCAGACGATCCCCGTCAGGTCGTAACTGTCCAGCCACGCCTTGGCCGCCTCGCTGACGCCGCGCAGACAGCTTTCCTCAAACGGCGTGGTCAGGCCGGCGTTTTTCAGCAGTTCGGTGAAGGTGCGGCTGCCGCCCTGCTTCGTGTAGGCCATGTAGTGGCTCCACGCATCGGCGCGGTCCTTTTGCAGCATCGCCCAGAACTGCAGGCTGACGGTCTGGGCCAGACAGTAGTCGATGTAGTAGAACGGGCTCTGATAAATGTGCATCTGGCGCTGCCAGTACTCACTCGCGCCGTAGAACGGGATCTCGCCATCCAGACGCATCCAGGGCTGATAGATGGCAGCCAGCTTTTTCCATTCCTCGTGGCGCTGGGCCGGGGTCAGCTCGGGATGCTCGTAGACGATGTGCTGGAAGTGGTCCACCATTGTACCGTAGGGGATGAAGGTCAGCGCACCCGCCAGATGGCTGTAGCGGAACTTGCGGGCATCCGCGCCGAAGAAGCCATCGGCCCACGGCCAGGCGAAGAACTCCATCGACATCGAGTGGACCTCGCAGGCCTCCATGCTGGGCCATACGTAGGAGTACGGGATGCGGTCACGGTTCATGTAGGCGGCAAAGGCGTGGCCGGCCTCGTGGGTCACGACCTCGACGTCGTGCTGGGTGCCGTTGAAGTTGGCAAAAATAAACGGCATTTCGTAATCACCCAGGCCCGTGCAGTAGCCACCGCCCGCCTTGCCGGGGGTGGACAGCACGTCCATGAGCTGGTCGTCCAGCATTTTGTTGAAGAACACGCCGGTCTCGGGGGAAAGCTCCTCATAGAACTTTTTGCCCTGCTTGAGGATGGCGTCGGCGTCGCCCGCCGGGCGGGGGTTGCCGCTGCGGAACATCAGGGCGTTGTCGGCTGCGTTCATCGGGTACTGCTTGCCCAGCCGCCCGGCCTGCTCGCGGTAGATGCTGTCAGCCAGCGGCACGATGTACTTGACGACGGCGGCGCGGAACTTTTCCACATCGGCCTTCGTGTAGCAGTTGCGGCCCATGCGGTAGTAGCCCAGCGTGGTGTAACCCTCATAGCCGAGCTTTTTGCCCATGGTGTCACGCAGGTGGACGAGCTGGTCGTAGAGGCCGTCAAACTCGGCCCCATGCTCTTTGTACCATGTGCCCTCGGCCTTCCAGGCGGCCAGGCGGCGGGCATCGTCGGGGTCGTTCTTGAAGGGGGACAGCTGGCTCAGCGTGTAGACGCCGCCCTCAAACGGGATCTGCGCCGACGCGATCAGCTTGCCGTACTCGGTGGTCAGCTTGTTTTCCTGTGCCATCTCGTCGAGGATGTCGGGCGAGAACGCCTTGTCCGCGATTTCGGCGTTGACGAACATCAGGTCGCCGTACTCGGCGGTGAAGTCAGCGCGGAACGGCGAATCGAGCATCGCGCGGCTCCAGGCGTTCTGGCACTCCTGCAGCTGGGGAGTGGCCTCGTTCCAGAAGTTCATCTCCTCATCGTAGAATTTGTCGCGGGTGTCAATCGTATTGCGCACGCTGGCCAGCTGGGCAAGCGTGTCCACATGCTTGTTGAGCTTTTCCTCCTCCAGAAAAACGGCGTGGGCCTCGGCGTAGGTGGCAGCCGCCTTGAAGCGGGCCAGCAGGTCAGCAAACTGCTGCTTGACGGCGGCAAGGTCGGGGCGTGCATAGGGCATTTCCGAAAATTTCATAGTGTAGCTCCTTTACGGACAGTTTTGTCTGTATTATAGCACAGCGGCGGGCAAAAAGCAAAGAGGCTCAATTTGCATTTCTGTATAAAAATCCTGCGTTTTCATCTTGCAAATTTGGCGCATGTTGAGTATAATAGGGCTAGTAATATCATAATGAAGGGGAGAATTGAAATGCCGATCTCTGAACCTACCGCCGTTTTTTCCATCCGTGATGACCGTGATATGGAGATCAAGCAGGCGGTGCTGCAGGTGTACCGTGCGCTGGAGGAGAAGGGCTACAACCCCATCAATCAGCTCGTCGGCTACATCCTGTCGGAGGACCCGACCTACATCACGACCTACAAGAATGCCCGCGCCATCATCCGCCGCATTGACCGCGACGACCTGCTGCAGGCGCTGGTCCGTGATTTTGTGAAGCACTAAAACAGTAGAATGTAAAAAATCTCCCGCGTATCGGTTAGGATACGCGGGAGATTTTTTTACTTCAGAGCCTTTCCCCGAGGGGGGGAAGGTGGCCCCGCAGGGCCGGATGAGGGGCGAGTTTGCCGCGGCTCCCCGTTTATGGGGTATAATGGCAAACCTGCCCCTCATCAGTCAGCGGGCGGGGCCGCTGACAGCTTCCCCCGAAGGGGGAAGCCTTTTTACCTTCAAAGCCTTCCCCCAGGGGGGAAGGTGGCCCCGCAGGGCCGGATGAGGGGCGAGTTTGCCGCGGCTTCCCGTTTATGGGTTATAATGGCAAACCTGCCCCTCATCAGTCAGCGGGCGGGGCCGCTGACAGCTTTCCCCGAGGGGGAAGCCTTTTTACTCTGCGAAAAAAGCGTTCTGCACGGCGTTCAGCACGGCGGCACGGCCTGCGGTGAAGTTCACGCCGCCCTGCAGATAGCAGGTGTAGGGCGCGCGCAGCGGGCCGTCGCAGCTAATTTCAATCGTGCTGCCCTCGGTAAAGCTGCCGGAGGCCATGACGACCTTGTCGGTGTAACCCGGCTCATCGGCAGGCTCGGGGCTGGCAAAGCTGTCCACAGGGCTGTTGTGCTGGATGCCCGCGCAGAAGCCGGTCAGCGCGGCGGCACTGCCCGAGTCAAAGCAGGTCACAATGTCGTTGTGGTCAGCGGTGTAGCGCGGCACGGGATTAACGCCCGCCAGCTCCAGCAGACACTGGGCATAGATGGCGGTTTTCAGCGCCTCGCAGACGACGCCCGGCGCGTAGTAGAAGCCGAGGAAGGTATCCCGCAGGCTGTCCTGCGTGCAGCCCAGGTCCCCGCCGATGCCGGGCGCAGTGAAGCGGTGGCTGCACTTTTCGACAAGGTCCTTACGGCCCGCAATGTAGCCGCCCGTAGGGGTGATGCCGCCGCCGGGGTTCTTGATGAAGCTGCCCGCCATGATGTCCGCGCCGAAGGCGACGGGCTCGGCGGTCTGGGTGAACTCGCCGTAGCAGTTGTCCACGAAAATCACCGCGTTCGGATTGGCTTTGCGGGCGGTGTCCGCGACCTTTTGAATCGTGGCAAGGTCAAACGCATTGCGCTGGGTGTAGCCGCGGCTGCGCTGGATGTGTACCACCGTGGCGGTCCTGGCCTTCTCGGCGATCAGGTCATAGTCGGGGGTGAAGTCCGGCAGCAGCGGGCATTCGTCGTAGTTCACGCCAAACTCCCGCAGCGTACCGCAGCCCTTGCCCGCGTCTCCGATGCCGATGACGCCTTCCAGCGTGTCATAAGGGCGGCCCGTGGCGGCCAGCAGGGTGTCGCCGGTGCGCAGCAGACCGAACAGCGCGACGGTCAACGTGTGGGTGCCGCTCATGAATTGCGGGCGCACCAGTGCGGCCTCGGCCCCCATGCAGCGGGCAAAGACCTCCTCCAGCTTGTTGCGGCTGTCGTCCCAGACGCCGTAGCCGCTGGACCCCCAGAAATGCCGTGCCTCGACGCCGCAGTCGGTGAAGGCACGCAGCATTTTGAGCTGGTTGTAGTCGCGGATCTCCTCCACATGGGCAAACTGCGCACGGCAGAGGTCGAGGGCCTTGCGGTCCAGCGCCAGCACTTCGGGGCGCAGGTCGTAAAATTGTTCGATCATGTAGTATTCCAATCTGTAGTATAATGTTGAATTTTGCCGATTTGTAAAAATCCAAGCTGTGCATAAAAGCCGCACAGCGCCGGGAAGCAGACGAACCGCACCGCGCGTTCGGCGGTCAGCTCATTCGCCAGCCCGACGATCAAATACCGCGCCAGCCCCCTGCCCTGCCACGCGGGGTCGGTCACGCCCGCGGCCATGTAGCTCTCGGTATCGCTCTGCTCGTAGCAGCCCACCGTGCAGACGGGTCTGCCGTTGTGCAGCAGCGCGCGGCAGGTGCCCACCCCGTGGGCCAGCGCCGTGCAGGCCGCGGAGTAGAACTCGTCGGCCTCGGCGTCGCTCTCGGCAAAGACAAGGCGGCTGACCGGCAGCATCGACGGCGCTTTGTCCGGGACAAGCTCCGCCGGGGGCGCGGGCGGCAGCGGCAGGGCACGGCCCTTTGGCAGCTCCCACAGCGTCAGCGGCGCGGCAGGCTGCCAGCCGGGCAGGGTCAGCGGGTGCTCGGTTCGCAGGGTGTCGGCGTGCAGAAAGCGGAGAAAGCCCGTCAATTCCTCCCGGGCGTCCTCCCCCGCTTCCCCGCCGGGCAGCGCACCGCAGAGCACCGCCGACCCGCCGCGCAGCTCCAGCACCGCGGAGCCGGGCAGCAGGTAGAATGCCCACCCGCTGGCAGGGTGGTTGCCGAACAGGTGAAGGTGCGTGCCGAGGGTGGATTCAAAGTAGGGCTTGTGGGCGATGCGGCGGAGGAATTCGGTTTGAAGCTCGGGGGTGGAAGCGGATTGAATCATAGGGGTCCTTTTTCGGGTCAAGTTACGGGTGGCGGGCAGGCGGCAGAGCCCTTCAGCCGCTTACTTCAAATTCTTCACGATATTCTTATAATCCCGTCCTCTGACCTCAAAATTCGGGTACAAGTCAAACGACGCGGAGGCGGGCGAGAGACTGACGACATCGCCCGGTTTGGCAGCACCGCGCGCCAGCTCGACGGCGTGCTGCATACTGTCGGCGTGCAGGATGGTCAGGCCGCTCCCGGCAAAGCCATCGCACTCGCGGACGGCCTTCTCGATGCGGGGGCCGGTAGCGCCCATCAGCACCAGCGTCTTGACGTGGGCGAGAACCTCCGGGGCCAGCGGCTCATAGGGGATCTTTTTGTCGTAGCCGCCCGCGATCAGGATGATCTTCTGGTCAAAGCTGCGCAGACCCGCAATCGTGCGCGTGGGGCTGGACGCGATGGAGTCATTGTAGTAGGTCACGCCGTCCAGCGTGCGGACCGGCTCAATGCGGTGCTCGACGCCGGTGAAGGTCGAGCCGACCTGACGCATGGCCTCGATGGGCACGCGGCCCCAGACGGCAGCGCAGGCGGCCAGCAGGTTTTCCACATTGTGGAGGCCGCGCAGTTGAATCTCCTTGCGGGGCAGGATCGGCGTCACAACGCCGTTCTCGGCATAGCAGAGCGTGTCGTCGCTCTCGCGCAGGAACGCGCCCCTGTCGGTCTCGTGCAGGCGGGTGAACCAGACCTGCTTGCCCTTGCAGTCCTTCTGCATGGAGCGGCTGATCTCGTTCTCATAGCCGAGGACAGCGCGGCAGGGCTGCTTCTGGTAGAGCAGGATGTTGCGCTTGGCGTCGATGTACTCCTGCATATCCTTGTGGTGGTCGAGGTGGTTGGGGGTCACGTTCGTGACGACAGCCACCTTCGGGCTGCGGCGCATGCTGATGAGCTGGAAGCTGGACAGCTCGACGACGGCCACGGCGTCGGAGGTCACGTCGGCCAGCTGGGGCAGCAGCGCCGCACCGATGTTGCCGCCCAAAAAGACCTTGCGGCCCGCAGCCTCGAACATCTTGGAGATCAGCGTCGTCGTCGTGGTCTTGCCATCGGAGCCGGTCACGGCCACGATCTCGCAGGGGCAAAACTCAAAGAAGAGCTCCACCTCGCTCGTGACCATTGCGCCGGCTTTCAGCGCGGCCTGTAGTGCGGGCTTGTAGTACTCATAGCCCGGCGTGCGCATGATGATGTCCTGCCCGGCGAAGCCGTCGGTATAATGCTCGCCCAGACTCAAATTCACCTTCAGGCGGCGCAGCGTGTCGGCGTAGTCACCGAAGTCGTCCAGGCTCTTTTTCTGGTCGCAGAGCGTGACCTGCGCGCCCAGCTCGACAAACTGCTCAATGCAGCGCTTGTGGCTGACGCCCGCACCGATAAAGGCAACCTTTTTGCCCTGAATAAGCTCTTGCAGCTGTTGGATCGGCAGCATAAATATCTCTCCTCTGGCGTAGTTTCTACTTCTATTATATACAAAATGCCGTATTTCTGCAACAAAATTCGGCCCGCCAAGGCGGACCGAAGGAAAATCATGATTACTGCTCGCCGCCCATGGGGATGCCGTGCTTGTCCAGCAGGGTGCGGATCTTGGTCATCGGGTCAATGATGGAGGAAACGCTCTTGTCATGGTTGATGGCGGCAATAAAGTAGGCGGTGTACTTGGAGACATCCACGTCGTAGTACCACTCGCGCTCCAGCAGTTCGGGCTTGCGGTAGGTCAGGTTCGTGCCCAGAACGGCCTTGATGATGCCGTCGTTGTAGGCCTTGTCGAACTTCTCCAGACCGGCGGTGAACAGCGGGAAGGTGCAGCAGGTGAAGATGTTGCGGGCACCGCGCATCTTCAGCTCGTAGGCGATGTCCAGCATGGACTCGCCGGAGGCGATGATGTCGTCGGCGATAAAGACGTCCTTGCCCTCAACGCTCTCGCCCAGATACTCATGGGCGACGATGGGGTTGCGGCCGTTGACGATGCGGCTGTAGTCGCGGCGCTTGTAGAACATGCCCAGGTTGCAGCCCAGCACGCTGGAATAGTACATGTTGCGGTTCATGGCACCCTCGTCGGGAGAGACGATCATGAAGTTATCCTTGTGGAAGGAAACGTCCGGCACATGATGCAGCAGGCACTTGAGCACCTGATAGGTGGGCATGACGTTGTCGAAGCTCATGGTGGGCACGGCGTTCATAACGCGGGGGTCATGTGCGTCAAACGTGATAATGTTCTTGACGCCGACGTCGCGCAGCTGCTGCAGCGCAAAGGCGCAGTCCAGGCTCTCACGGCTGACGCGGCGATGCTGGCGGCCGCCGTACAGGCTGGGCATGATGACGCTGATGCGGTGGGCGCGGCCTGCAACGGCCTGGATCAGACGCATCAGGTTCTGGAAGTGGTCGTCCGGGGAGAGATGGTTCTCATATCCGAACAACTGATAGGTAACGCTGTAGTTGCCCGGATCGACGAAGATATACAGGTCGTCGCCGCGGGTGGACGCCTTGACGAGACCCTTTGCGTCGCCGGACTGGAAACGCGGGCAGTCGGACGGGATGATGAAGGTGTCGACATCCGTGTTGCCGACCTCGCGCGCCCAGCGGACGAGGTGACTGTCAACGAGTTTGCAAAGCTCCTCTGCGCCGGGACAGGCAATCAGACCGAGATCGGCGATTGCGTCCTCTTTGGCAAAGAAATCACGCGGGCCAAGATTCTGTTCAGCCATTACAGGTACTCCTTACTTCCATCTTGTGTTGTCAATACCACAGGGGCGCGGCGTGCCGCAATGCCCCATTTACTAGTATTGTAGCACAGCGGCGGCATAAAATCAGCCCTGCAAGGCAAAAATTTCTGTATTTTCGACATTTTCCGCGGTTTAAACATTGTAAGCCACGCAAGAAGCAAAAAATTCTGGCGGATTTTACAAAAAATTTGCAAACGGACATTTGGCAGGAGGGTTGCCGGGTCTTTTATGGGGCGGAGGTGCAAAAAACGCGCCCGCCGGGTTTCCCTCGGCGGGCGCAGTGCGGTTTATGGGTATTTACTTCTCGTTCTCGTCCTGGACCTTGCGGGGGGTCAGGCGGACCTCCTGGACGCGGCGGTTCGTGGCGCGGGTGACGGTGCCGTCAAAGTCGCCCCAGATGAACTTGTCGCCCACCTTGGGCAGACGGCTCAGCTTCTCCTGGACCAGACCACCGATGGCGACGGCGTCAATGTCGTCGTCCTCCTTGATGCCCAACTCGTCGGCGGTGTCGTCAACACTGGCGCTGCCGGAAATCAGCCAGCTGCCGTCGGACTGCTGGCGGACGTCCTCGACCACGTCGTCGTGTTCGTCCCAAATCTCACCGACCAGTTCCTCGAGAATATCCTCCAGCGTGATGATGCCCGCCGTGCCGCCGTACTCGTCGACGACGACGGCCATGTGGTGCTTGCTCTCGCGCAGGGTGCGCAGCAGCGCAGAAATCTGGGTCACGCTCGTCGTGTAGAGTGTCGGGCCGATCAGGTCCTCCAGCTTGACATTTTTGTCATGCTTCTGCAGGGCCGCAAAACAGTCCTTCTCATGTACGACACCGATGATATTGTCAATCGTATCGTGGTAAACCGGCAGACGGGAATAGCCGCTCTCGGCAAAGCGCTCGGTGACCTCGGCCATCGGGGTGTCGTCGGCCACGGCCACAACATCCACGCGGGGGGTCAGCACATCCTGGGCCTCGACGTCGTCAAACTCGATGGCGCTGCGAATCAGCTCACTCTCGCGGTTCGTCAGCTCGCCGTCCTTCTCGGCCTCGCTGACCATGGTCACCAGCTCACCCTCGGTGATGGTGTCCTTTTCTCCGGTATCAAACCGTTTGGCAAGGAACTTTTTCCACGCACCGAACAGGGCGTTCAGCGGTGTAAAAATCGTGACCAGCGCACTGAGCACGGGGGCAAAGCCCATGGCCAGAGTTTCGGGCATTTCCTTGGCCATGCTCTTGGGGGTGATCTCGCCAAAGGTCAGGACCAGCAGGGTCATGACGACCGTCGAGACGGTAGGGCCGTAAACGCCGCCGACAAGGCGGGTAAACAGCACGGTGGCAAGAGAGGACGCACCGATATTGACAATGTTATTGCCGATCAGAATGGTGCTGAGCAGGCTGTCGTAGCGCTCAACCAGCGCCAGCGTGTGCGCTGCTTTGGCGTCGCCGTCCTCCGCCTTGCTCCGCAGGCGGATCTCATTCAGCGAGTTATACGCTGTCTCTGCCGCCGAGAAAAACGCAGACAAACCGATCAGGATTATCAGTGCGACGATCATAAATATACTGCCATCGTCCATTGGGGAACTATCAACTCTTTCTGTATGTTATTTATGTGTAGAACTACACATTTTATCTATTATAACATAGATATGCACGCAACGCAAAGGGTACGCCGTCAAATTTGTGTAAAAACGTGTTTTTATCTAATAATTTATAATTTCTTCGGTTCCTTCTTTGCAAAGAAGGAACAAAAAAGACCTTGCGGCAGGCATACACTGACGGGACGCCGATGGTGCCCCCCTCCGCTGCATCATTTTTTGCTCTCCCGCAGGATAAAAAGCCTCCCCACAGCGTGTGGAGGTGGCCGAGCAAAGCGATGGCCGGAGGGGCTTTGCACGCTCGCCCCCGGCTTACAGCTCCACCCTCATGTACACCAACTCCTGATAGTCCCCGTTCCGCTTGCGGAACCCGCGTGGGTTGCGCCCATACTCCACAAACCCCAGCTTTTTATACAGCGCAATCGCCCGTGCGTTGTCCGCCACCACGTCCAGTTCCAGCTGCAGATACCCGGTCTGCCGGGCGCAGTCGATGCACGCCGCTGTCAGGGCATAGCCGATCCCCTGCCCCCAGTATGCCTGCAAAATGCCGATGCCAAATTCCGCACGGTGCACCAGCTTGCACGGCTTCCCCACCGCGCTGATGCCCGCCGTCCCGGCCAGCTGGCCGTCCACAAACGCCAGAATTTCGATCTCCCGCGCACTCTTCGTTGCCTGGGCCAGAAACTCCGCTTCCTGCTCGGCAGTCATGCTGCTCTCGTCAGGGTAGGTCAGCAGGTATTCCGTCTCCGCGTGCGTTTTGTTGAACACTGCCAGCGCAGCATCCCCGTCTGGTGCGTCACCATTGCGCAGATAAAGCTCGCTGCCGGTTTTGGTCGTAAGGGTTTTGGTGTATTGCATCGTATTCCTCCTGTATTTATATGCTGTTATCGGACGGTACAAGCGGGCCGGGCATGCCCGGCCCCTACACTACGGCAAAAAATTTGCCCCGCAGCTACCGCGAAAACAGGCGGGTGGATATGGAATCCGCCCCTACAGTATACCATATCGTCACCAATAAAAAAACACCGCTTACCCTCAACAGGCAAGCGGTGTCTTTTTATCAAGTTATCTGACTAATCAGACCAGCTCGATGATAGCCATCTCGGCGGCGTCGCCGCGACGAGGGCCGGTCTTGTAGATGCGGGTGTAGCCGCCATTGCGGTCAGCGTACTTGGGGCCGATCTCATCAATGACCTTCTTGGCAACGTCCTCCTTGGTGATGTAGGAGAAGACCTGACGCTTTGCGTGCAGATCGTCCTGCTTACCGAGGGTGACCATCTTCTCGGCCATGGAACGAACTTCCTTGGCGCGGGTAACGGTGGTCTCGATCTTGCCGTTCTCAAACAGGTAGGTCACCATAGCGCGCAGCATAGCGTTGCGGCTGTCGGTGGCACGACCGAGTTTACGGGTACCGGGCATTTCGATTCACTCCTTATCAATAGAATCCGCGTGTCGCGGGGGGTTAGTTTTCGTCTTCCTTGGTCAGAGAGAAACCAAGGCTGTCCAGCTTTGCCATGACCTCTTCGAGAGACTTGCGGCCCAGGTTGCGGACCTTCATCATCTCGTCCTCGCTCTTGCCGATGAGGTCACCAACCGTGTTGATGCCGGCACGCTTGAGGCAGTTGAAGGAACGGACGCTCAGGTCCAGCTCCTCAATCGTCATCTCCAGTGCCTTCTCACGGCCCTGGTCGTCGTTGTCCACCATGATCTCGGTCTCGCCGGTCTCATCGCAGAGGTTCACGAACAGGTTCAGGT
>OGYX01001764.1_pt1 | contig 14868 bp, 12 predicted proteins | sample 1576601 | NCBI WGS metagenome assembly OGYX01 (sample SAMEA3541561, study PRJEB24748) | human gut metagenome | biome: human gut; feature: human-associated habitat; material: faeces | place: China | collected 2012 | reverse complement strand
TCCCAAGAAGGCACTTTTACGTGCCCTTCGGGGAATTCGTTCATTTGCACATGCACTACTATTCTTTTGCAAACAGTCTTTTAAAACACTCGGCATTTCAATTCTTTACACCTGCCAGGAAACCACCGACAACTTTTTATTTGGAGAGTTTACTCTCGCGATAGATGATATCATCTCTTCCCGGTCCGTTAGATATCATGGTGATCGGGAATCCGATGTGTTCTTCTACGAACTCGATGTATTTCTTGCAGTTCTCCGGCAGATCTTCGTATTTGCGGATTCCGCGGATATCGCTCTTCCAGCCTGGCAGTTTCTCCAGAACCGGTTTTGCTTTTTCCAGCTGTGCGGTAGTCGGGAAATCGGTGCTAACTTCTCCGTCGATCTCATAACCTGTGCAAACCGGGATCTCATCCAGGTATCCCAGAACATCCAGAACGGTAAATGCTACATCCGTAGCTCCCTGCATACGGCATCCATATTTGGAAGCCACACAGTCAAACCATCCCATACGGCGAGGACGACCTGTGGTTGCTCCGAACTCTCCGCCGTCTCCACCGCGTTTTCTCAGCTCATCTGCTTCTTCTCCAAAGATCTCACTTACGAACGCACCTGCTCCTACTGCACTTGAGTAAGCTTTGCATACCGTCACGATCTTGGTGATCTCATACGGCGGCAGTCCTGCACCGATTGCACCATAAGCTGCCAGTGTGGAAGAGGAGGTAACCATCGGGTAGATTCCGTGATCCGGATCTTTCAATGTTCCCAGCTGTCCTTCCAAAAGAACTGTTTTTCCTTCTTTCAGTGCATTCCACAGATACAGGGAAGTATTGCATACAAATGGTTTTACCATTTCGCGATATTCCTTCAGTGTTTCCAGAATCTCTTCCGGAACCAGCAGTGGTTTGTGATAGAGATGCTCTAACATGACGTTTTTCTTTTCACATACGTCTTTTAATTTTCCAAGCAGTCTTTCTTCATCAAAAAGCTCATTTACCTGGAAACCGATTTTTGCGTATTTATCTGAATAAAATGGTGCGATACCTGATTTGGTAGATCCGAATGATTTTCCTGCCAGACGTTCTTCCTCATATTTATCAAATAAAATATGATATGGCATTACGATCTGTGCACGATCAGAGATCAGAAGTTTCGGCATCGGAACACCGCGTTCTACGATGCTGTTTAATTCATTTATCAAAACAGGTATATCCAGAGCAACACCATTTCCAATGATGCTTGTCGTATGGCTGTAAAATACACCTGACGGAAGTGTATGCAGTGCAAATTTTCCGTAATTGTTTACGATCGTATGACCTGCATTTGCTCCTCCCTGAAATCTTACGATGATGTCTGCTTTTTCAGCCAGCATATCGGTAATCTTACCTTTACCTTCATCGCCCCAGTTTGCTCCTACAATAGCCTGTACCATATGTGTCTCCTCCTGTGAATAGCTGTCATACTGCATTTTGCAGTATTTCTCCTATTATATGAGAACCAAAATTCTCTTTTTTATTTTTGAATAGTTACAATAACTATCTTTGTCCAGTATACTACAGTTTCCATCGTTCAGTCAACACAGAAACCAACTGTTTTCCGGCATTTTTACAGAAAGAGAAGTACAGAACCTGAAATTACCACGAAACGATTCTGTACTCCATTGCCAGCCTTATAAGTACGGCTGCATATAATTATAAAGGTTCATGTACGTCAGACTGTCGTAGTGCAGTCCGTCTGCGGTATTAAATCCCATCGACTGCAGATACTGATATGTATTGACAAAATTGTTTGGAAATGCCGCCTGCATTTTCTGATTAAACACCGTAATATTGGCCGGTTTTGCATAACCTTTATAAAGTTTTCTGTTGACTGGATTTACGGACATGATCACAAATTTTGTATTCGGATACACTCCGATCAGCCACTGATAAGAGGCTATGTATTGATCAATATTTCCAAGATCATTGATACCATGATTCAAAATCACGGTCGCTGCCGGATTCTCATTGAGCATTTTCACCAGCTTCGGAAGTGCTTTTGTGCTGTACCAGGAATAACCACTGCCGACTTCCGCCAGATAGTACTCTGTCAGGTTTTCTTCTGTGCGGATCTGAAGAAGTTTATCGTAAGATACACAGCCCATTGTATTACTTAAACCTACCGTTCTGGAGTCCCCGACAAAGATATGCAGTTTGTCAACAGTCGTGGCAGTATTGTCCGCATCGCCTCCTGTGGTGTTGCTCTCGTCCGTCACTTCGGAGGTATCCGGTTCGGTCGCGATCTTGATGGCCGCACCGGTAATTTTATCCAGCTGATACTCTCCTACCGTCTTTCCTTTCTGAAGGACACCTTTGTTATTAAAATAGTAAAGGGTATTTTTGATCGTATGCCATCCGGTCACTCTTGCACCTGTCTTTTTTGCCAGGAAATACCGTTTCCCGGAGATCGTTTTCCATCCGGTGCAGAGTGCCCCTTTGTTCTTGCCGCTCTTGCGAAGATAGTACCAGGAATTTTTATATTTCTTCCAGCCGGTCTGCCTATAACCGTTTTTATCAAAATAGTAAATCTTATTGTTGATCTTTTTCCATTTGTTCTTCGGGCACTTGCCGTTTGCATAAATATACTTCCAGCCGCTCCAGTATTTTACAAACCATCCGGTCTGTGCTTCTTTTACTTTCGGAATCAGTGCATAGCCTGTCTCAGCATGAACCTGTTTCCCAGAAAAGCCCCCCAGCATGCATATGCATAAAAATGTCACAACAATCTGCAGGTATTTTCTTTTTCTTTGCTTGCTCATATTTTCCTCCTTACATCTGTTGACGTAACCTTGTTTACTTTAACATATATTACATTTTTTTACAAGTCTGTTACGATTTTTTCTGTATTTTTGAATTTGAAGCCATACTTTGAAACACTCCCGGTTCACAAAAAACACTATGCAAGAATTTTGAAATTTTTTTGACAACAAAAAAGCAGGTATCTTCTTTTTGGAAGGTTACCTGCTCACGTGCGTTCGACTTGAATTTTCTGTTATTTTAATCCTTTTTCTGGATCAGATAATATGGCAATGCCACAAACAGAATACCGCCCAGCATATTGCCGGCTGTGACGATCAGAAAATTGTAAAGCACTCCCCCGATCGTGATGGCTGTACCCGGATCTAACAGACCAATCGTAAAAAAGGTCATATTGGCAACGCTGTGCTCATATCCGCTGGTAACAAAGGTCATCACACCCAAGATCGCCATCATGATCTTACCAGTCTCTGTTTTCATTTTGATGCTGCACCACACCGCAAGACATACACAGATGTTACAGAGGATCGCTTTTGCAAAAAGCTCCATCGGAGCTGCGGAGACTTTCGCCACTGCCGCATTTCTCAAGAACGTTCCGACTTCCTGTCCGTTCATCAGTCCGGTCATCATAAAGATTCCGGCTGTCACAACAGAACCGAGCAGATTTCCCAGATAGCAGACAATCCACACTTTGATCGTTTTCCCCCAGGAAACTTCTCCTTTTATAGATGCTGCACTCATTGTAAAATTGTTTCCGGTAAACAGTTCCGCACCTGCCATAAACACAAAATTTAATCCTACTGCAAAAACAAGTCCGTTCAGCAATTTCGTTGCCGGACTTCCCGCTGCATTGAAATATCCTCCCACAACGCCCATCAGCACGCAGCCCAGTCCGATAAACATTCCTGCCAGGAAAGCAGCTGTCACATATCCAAGCGGATTCTTTTCCAGAAATTCCACTTTTTTCTTTGCAGCACCACAAACTGCCTGATACTCTTCTCGAAACATATACGCACCTCGCTTTTTCTTCTTATATTTACATTGAAAAGATGCCAGAGTCAAAAGGCTGGTATACCCATTGAACCCTGGCATCTGCTTGCTGGGAATCTTTCATCCCTGTCTTATGAAAAAATGCATATGACCTTTGCGATCATTTTGTTTTGATCAGAACAGTCCGGAAATCTTTCCTGTCTCATCTACGTCGATTCTCTCAGCCGCCGGAACTTTCGGCAGTCCAGGCATAGTCATGATATCACCGGTCAGTGCTACGATGAATCCTGCACCTGCGGAGATCTTCAGGTTACGAACAGTAATCTCAAAATCTTTCGGAGCACCCAGTTTTGTCTGGTCATCCGTTAAGCTGTACTGTGTTTTTGCCATACAGATCGGGCAGTTGCCAAATCCCATATCTTCGAGCTGTTTTGCCTGTTTCTTTGCATTTGCTGTCAGGACAACTCTGCTTCCGCCGTAGATCTTCTGAACGATCTCATTCAGTTTATCTTCGATAGAACCTTCCAGTTCGTATGCATAAGTAAAGTCGTTTGGCTGATCACACAGACGGATCACTTCTTCTGCCAGAGCGATTCCGCCTTCGCCGCCTTTTGCCCATACTTCAGAGAGAACAACATTTACGCCCAGTTCTTTACATTTCTCTTCAACCAGTTTCAGTTCTGCTTCTGTATCGGTCGGGAATGCATTGATTGCAACAACGCAAGGCAGTTTGTATACATTTGTGATATTGCTTACGTGTTTCAGCAGGTTTGGCATACCTTTTTCCAGAGCTTCCAGATTTTCGTTGTTCAGGTCTGCTTTTGCAACGCCGCCGTTGTATTTCAGTGCACGAACGGTTGCTACGATAACAACTGCGTTTGGTTTCAGACCTGCCATACGGCACTTGATATCCAGGAATTTCTCAGCACCTAAGTCAGCACCGAATCCGGCTTCTGTGATGGTGTAATCAGCCAGTTTCAGACACATCTTGGTTGCTGTTACGGAGTTACATCCATGAGCAATGTTTGCGAACGGACCGCCGTGTACGATTGCCGGTGTTTTCTCCAGTGTCTGTACCAGGTTTGGTTTCAGTGCATCTTTCAGAAGAGCTGCCATAGCTCCCTGTGCATTCAGGTCACCTGCGGTAACCGGTTTCTGCTCTGCGATCTTTCCGTATGTATAGCCAATGATGATTTTAGACAGTCTTTCTTTCAGGTCTGTGATGTCACGTGCCAGACACAGAACTGCCATGATCTCAGAAGCAACGGTGATGTCATAACCATCTTCTCTTGGCATTCCGTTTGTCTTTCCGCCAAGTCCGTCTACTACGTTTCTCAGCTGACGGTCGTTCATATCCACACATCTCTTCCATGTAATCTTTCTCGGGTCAATGTTCAGTGCGTTGCCCTGGAAAATGTGGTTGTCGATCATGGCTGCCAGCAGGTTGTTTGCTGCACCGATCGCATGGAAGTCACCTGTGAAGTGGAGGTTGATATCTTCCATCGGAACTACCTGAGCATATCCGCCGCCGGCTGCTCCGCCTTTTACACCGAATACAGGTCCAAGTGACGGCTCACGAAGAGCTACCATAACTTTTTTACCAAGTCTTGACATTCCGTCTGCCAGACCTACAGATGTGGTTGTCTTTCCTTCTCCTGCCGGAGTCGGGTTGATTGCGGTAACCAGGATCAGCTTGCCGTCTTCACCTTCTTTTTCTCTTAACAGATTGTAGTCAATTTTTGCTTTATAATTGCCGTACTGCTCCAGATATTTACGGTCAATACCTGCTTTGTCTGCAATTTCTGTGATTGGAGCCATCGTTGTCTCCTGTGCAATTTCAATGTCTGATTTGAATCCCATGATGTTCATTACTCCTTTCTTTATTAACCGCTTTTTGCGGTAATTAGCTGTTTTTGGGTAAAAAAATGCCGCACAAAAATAAAGGATAAAATATCCTGGTTCTTTGTGCAGTAGCGGAAGCGAGACCGTAACGCGGTATAACCTTCGTTCGTCGGAAGCCTCCCCCTCCAACGACACTTTACGTACGATATCTACTCTACTTATATGTAAAGCTTCTGAAAACTCTAAAAAAATCCAAAGCTTTTTTGTATACATTTACTATATCTCAACTGTCTGAAATTGTCAAGCAGATGAATAGAAAAAATTGTCTCTTTTCTGTAAAGAATGCGGCCAGTGAGACTCGAACTCACACGGTTGCCCACTGGCACCTAAAACCAGCGCGTCTGCCAATTCCGCCATGACCGCATGCTGTTTTATTATACAAAAGCAGGCACACCCTGTCAAGTGTGCCCGCCCGAAAAATCTGAAAACTTACGCTTATTTTTTGATTTTAACGCTCTTTACTGCTGAAAACTGACCAAGTACTTTTTTGCCGTTTACTTTTTTGTAAGCTTTGATTTTATAGTAGTATGTTTTTCCTTTTTTCAGATTTTTGTTGGTAAAGGTAACCTTCTTTCCTTTGTTGATGGTTTTTACTGCTGCGTATTTTCCGTTTTTCTTTGTTGCACGGTATACAACATAACCGTCTGCATTTTTAACCTTTTTCCATTTCAGGACTGCTTTTCTGCCTTTTGTGTTCTTGACAGAGTTCAGTTTTACTTTTGCTTTGTAAGCAGTCTGTGTCTGGTTGTTCTTATCATTGTTGATATCTGTTTTTGTTTCTGGTGTCTTTGTCTCGGTTTCTTTCTGTACTTTTACCAGATCTTTAATCGCATTCTGCAGATGAGCGATCGCTTCGTTTACTGTTGCCTGTGTATGCGGTGTTTTCAGCTCATCTTCTGCTTCTGCCAGCTCTGTCTCAAAAGATGCCCAGCTAGAAGCGGTGTAGTCTGCTTTTACCAGTTTCTTTGCTTCGTCTACCACTTTCTGCAGTTCTGTGGTATCTACTTTCTCATCACCTTTATTGTCAGATACGATGTTCTCAGATGTTGCCTGTACTTCAAAGGTATAATCCTGATATCCCAGTGCATATACGGTTACTTTCCAGTATCCGGTTCCGTCGGTTCCTTCCGGCAGCTGGCAGCGAAGGGATTTCGTCAGTCCAAGCTGAACACCCATGGATTTGTGCATCCAGTTGTCTGCTGCAAATTTTGTTCCGTAGGTTGCCAGTTTGTTTGTGTAAGTGCTGTCATTTCCATAGTAGTCCCAGCGAACTGTCTGCATATTTGCACCCAGATCACCATAAGCATCTCCTGTCAGGTCAACACGGATAAATGCACCGTAAGTCTCAGCATCATCTGCGGAACGTACCGTCTTTACAATCTTTGTCTCATCGACTGTTTTCTGTGCTTCATTTTTGATACCGGAATTGCTTCCTGTCTTTCTTGCCGCAAAAGAATAGGTTCCGTCTGCATTTTTTGTTGCAACTTTCAGACCATTGGTATCTGCAGTTACTTCTGCTGTCTTTGTATATGCTTTCAGTGCATTCTCCGTATATCCGCCTTCGATTGCAGCTGTATCTTCTGTTACGCTGTATTTCTTGCAGAAATCTGCATAATCTTCTGTTTTGACTGCAACCGGTACATATTTGATTCCTTTTACTTCATAATCCTCCATGGTTGCCGTTTTTGTCTCACCGTTTTCGGTGTAGGTGATCGTACCTTTATCAAACTGGATCTTGCTTCCGTCTGTCAGGACTGCATAGACAACTTTTTTCGTAGTATCCTGTCCATTTTCATCCTTTGCCGACACTTCTTCGGATGTCCAGTAAGAGATTTCATATTCTTTTCCATCGGTATCATGGATCACAGCATCACACTGGAAACTTCCGCGGTGCAGTCCGTGGTTTTTCGTTGCACGCGTTACAACGTCAAATGCACCTTTATCATATTCTCCTCTGGCATCCGCTTCTTCGGAGGAAGATTTCAGTGTACTTCCGCTTGCCAGATAAACATTTTCATTCTGCCAGTACTCTGCCCAGTCCAGACTTGCATAAACGTATTTGTAATCTGAATCTGCTGCATTGACCGGTGCTGCTGTCGGGCAGATACCGAGCATCATTGCTGCTGCGACTGCGATTGCCAGTGACTTTTTCATGTTGATGGTTCTTTTTTTCATGAGTATTCCTCCTCGAATAATAATTAGTTTGTTTTATTAAAAATTAGCATTTGCTAACCAATAACCTTAAAAATAGTTCCGCCCGGCATAAAAGAGGGCTACTTCCTTTTGTCTATGCCAGACGAAACAGGTAAAGCACACCAAGTAGCAGCAATGCTCTGAAAACCGTAAACCACACTTCATTGCCGCGAAGTTTCGGCACTCTCGTATGGATATTTCCTTTCGGGCAGATGTCCACGCACTTCTGACACTGGAAACATTCTCCCGGTGTCTCGATCGAACCGCTCTTTGGAAGTCCCAGTTCTGCCGGACAGTTTTTCGTGCATGCCCTGCATCCTTTGATGCAGTTTTCACGGTCTCTTGCCAGTGTCAGGAACGGCAGTGCCGGAAGCAGGAAAAAGACGGCACCCATCGGACAGAAAAAACGGCAGAAAAAGCGTTCCTGCACACACATGCCGATCATCAGAATGGTCAGCAGTACAATTCCGATGGCATATCCGCCAAGTTTGAAGTTTCCGGCACGGATCATGGAAAAAACTTCCCACGGACTGGTGCCCTTTGTTTTTGCATAAACGCCTGCATAACATAACAGGCTGATCATAGCCAACACGATGTATTTCAGCAGATATAAATATTTTGTGATCTTCTCTGAAATACGGTACGGTTTTTTCCTGATTTTTTTACAGATCCACAGATAAATACCATGCAATGCATCTCCGAAACTTCCGAATGCACAGGCAAATCCGCAGAAAAACCGACCGAACAGAATGGTATAAAGGCAGAGGACGCACAGAGCTGTGACAAAACTTGTCATGCCGATCGCATCTCCTTTGCCAATCTGCGTAAACAGATATTTTACACCGGAAAATGCAGCTGTAAAAGCGGATGGTACCAGCAGAAAGAAGATCAGCTGTATGATAGCTCTTACATAACGATGTACTTGTTTTTGCTTTTTTCTGTCAAGTTTCTTGTTCATTTCTTATTCCGCCTTTTCAAGTGCCTGTGTAACTGCTTCCCGGATTCCGGTTGAACTGAAGGTCGCTCCGCTGATCGTATCCACGTCCGCCGACTGTGCATCTACGATATCCTCGATGATATCCTTTGCCATTTCAAAGTATGCACTGTCCTCTTTTTGTGCTTCTTTGACTTCAATGCACGTGATTTCTCCGCTCTCGATCGTCACTTCCACAACGACCTTGCCGCCAAATCCCTGTCCTTCCCCTTCGTAAGTGCCGTCCTTCCAGCCTCCGTCTGTATTCTTGGCATCTGCACCTTTTAAAGCCTCTGCCGCTGTATTTTCTGTTGTCTTTGCCTGCTGTTCCTTTAAAGCTGAAACGGTCATCTTGCTGCCCTCCAGTTCTGCGGTCAGCCTGGCGATCTCATCTCGCTGCTCCCGCATTGCAAGCACGGTATTGTAACCGCCGATCAGAAACAGTAGTAGCACAAGGCTGCACATTTTTATCCAGAATTTTTTCATCAGAATCTTCCTTACTTTTTACTCACTTTGTTGCACGATCTTTGCACTCTCAAGTGCCTGTCTGCAGGCTTCTAAAAGGGCACTGGATGAACAGGTCGCACCGGATACCACATCGATCTCGTCCAGGCTGTTCTTTGCCAGAACCTGTGCTACCACTCCCTGTGCTTTTCTTGTGCCTTCTGCCGCCCTCTTTATATAAAGAGCATCTGCAGCCACATAACCTGCTCCGCTTCCGGCAACGTTTGTGATCGCTGTGATCTTGTCATCTTTGATCGTGACGGTCGCAGTCAGTGTATAATCGTCAAACGCTCCTCCGCCAGAGGAAGTGCAGGTTGCCGAAGCGGTATAATCTCCGTCGGCATACACTCTTTCTTTTTCACTCTCCGATGAAGATTCACTTTCTGAGGGTTTCTCGGTTTCTGCTGGCTTCTGCGTCTCGGTTTCTGCCGGCTTTTCGGTTTCTGCCGGCTTTTCGGTTTCTTTCCCGTTAGTTGCCTCTTTTGCATGATTCAGGGCATCTTTGATCGCTTCCAGGATTCCCTTCGAGCTGTAAGTTGCTCCCGACACGGTATCTATTTTCCTGGTACTCTGTTTTTTCACAATCTGGTCTGCCACTGCTTTTGCCTTTTTGACAAATTCTTCCCCGTCTCCGTCTGTCTCTGTCACCAGGATTGAGGTGACTGTCTTATTCTGGATGACCACTGCAACGGTGATATCTCCCATATATCCTTCCCCGGTTCCATAGTAGATACCATCTTTATATGGAAACTTTCCAGTCACCTGTGGAGTGACAGTTCCGGATGTATCGTTATTCTTTTTCTCGGTTTCTTTCTTATTGTCCCCGGTTGTCTTTGTCGTTTTTGCCTGATCTACAGCATTTCGGATCGCCTCGATCAGACCGGCCGAACTGTAAGTTGCCCCGGACACGCCGTCTACGTTGGTGCTCTGTTTTTCGATCACCGTGCTGATCAGTGCGGATGCCTTCTGCATATAGCTGCTTCCGTCCTGATGTTCCACGATCTCAATACTTTTGATCTTGTTATCTTTGATCACAACTTTTACTTTCACCGTTCCGCCAAATCCGGTTCCGGTGCCATAGTAAGTGCCGTCTTTGCAGGTCTGATCTTTGTCTTCCGCCACCTGCGTGATCTTTCCACTTCCGGCTGCTGCCGATGCCCCGCCTGTGCCGCCCGCTGCCGGTGAAGTACTGGTATCCTTCTCTCCGGTCAATGCATTTTTCACGGCATTTATAATGCCTCTGGAACTATAGGTCGCACCGGATACCACATCCACATCCGTCTTCTGCCCGGAAAGGATCTTATCAATCACGCCCTTCGCTCTTCCAAAGAAAGCCGCATCTTCTCCTTCGGCACTCACGACATTGATTTCTGTGATCGTCTTGTCTTTTATTACGACCGAAACTTTAATCGTTCCGCCAAATCCCTGACCTTCCCCGGTATAAGTTCCGTCTTCCAGATCAAAGTTTCCTTTTGCCGCTTTCTTTTTGCTTTCTGTTTTTGTGGCTTTCTTTGTTTTTTTCTTTGTTTTGGACGTTTGCTGTCCTTTTTCTTCTGTGCTTTGTGTTGTTTCTTCCTGGAGTGTGATTTCTTCTGCTTTGGCTTCGTAAGTGGCCGGCGTATATCCCGCTAATGTTTTTCCCATGCATCCGGCCAGTACAATAACCGCCAGCATCGGTGCAAACGCTGATAATTTTTTCCAGTTCATCTTACCGCTCCTCCAGTCTTATGATTCTTGTCTTTTATTGCTTTGTTATGATTTCTGTCTTTTTTACCGCATCATCCGGTGTAAACTGATCCGCAATGTTCTCTGTCACCGATACGGTTCCGTCTTTTTCTACCAGAATCGCGTCAAATTCTTCGCTGTGTGCCCGCCAGTATGCCACTGCTTTTTCTTTTCCCATCACAAAAAGTGACGTAGACAGACCATCTGCCAGCGTTCCGTCCGCACTGACGATCGTCACAGATGTCAGTCCACTGTCTGCCGGATATCCTGTTTTCGGATCCAGTATATGCTGATAGGTCTTGCCGTCCTGTTCAAAATAGCGTTCATAACCGCCGGACGTGATCACCGCACGATCCTGTGTCTCAAGGACACCAAGATAATTTTCCGTATCTTCTGGATTCTGAACGGCAACTCTCCATTTGCTTCCATCTGTTTTGATTCCAAGTACCTGTACGTTTCCGCCAAGGCTTACCATTCCGCTTGTGATGCCATGTTCACGGAAAATATCCATGATCCTTCCAGAAGTATAGCCCTTTGCGATTCCTCCGAAATCAATCTCCATTCCATCCTGTTCAAAGCTGACGGTCTGATCTTTCTCATTAAAATCAATTTTTGAAGAATCCGCCAGAGGCAGTAGTTTCTGCAGTGTTTCCTTATCCGGAACTTTATAATTGCCGTCTGTAAAGCCCCATTCCTGCATCAGTGGGTAAATACCGATTTCAAAACAGCCATCCGTACTTTTCCAGATCTCAAGTGCACGCTCAAGAAGATAAGAAGTATCTTCCGAAATGCTTCCTCCTCCATTCTGGTTCAGCTTATAGATCTCACTGTCTGTCTCTCCTGTCGAAAGCAGTGCATCCAGTCGCTCAATCTCTGCAATTGCATCCGAAACTGCACTTTCTGCATCTGCCCCATATGCAGTCACAGACATGTAAGTGTCCATCGCAAAAATATCCTGGCTCGCTGATTCTTCTGTGCCCGCTGTCTGCTCTGTTTTCTGCTGCTGTCCGCATCCTGCAGCCATTATACCGATCAGGATCACCATCAAAATTACTGTGATCTTTTTTTTCATAAAATTTACCTGCCCTTTCTTTATTCGTTCAAGCAAATTAATGTTAGCTATTTCTAACTGTATCATCCTAGCATTACTGCTTTTTTGTGTCAATATTTTTCTTCTTATCAATCAATTTTTCTCATCAAATTACGGCGGAGGTTTTGTAAATGTACAAAGGAAGGTTATAGAAACTGTGTTATGAATACAGAACGCCACTATCTTCCATAAATACTTTTGCTTTGCACATTTTCAAATGCTCCAGGCCTGCCCGGGGTCGCTTAAGCGGAATGTCACAAATTAATAATAAACCAAAAAAAGGCAGAGGCATAGTGGCATAAGAATATGTCATGTGCTCTGTCTTTTATGTTTGGCATGCAAAAATTTTTCGCTTAAGTGACCCCTAGCTAGCCAGGAGCTTTTGGCAATGTGCAAAAACCTCCGCCTTTATTTTATCGTGATCGTCTGTGCCGTATCATAATATCCATCCTGATAAACACAGTAGATCTGATAGGTTCCTTTTTCCAGTGTTGTAAGCGGGATCGGAATACTCTCTGTACGCAGAAGATAGTCTTCTTCTCTGAGCTTCAGAAATGACTGATCATAAACATAAGATTTGTTCTCTCCTTTGAAAATAATCTGGGATACCTGACGGTTCCGCATCTCTGCAAACAGAATGCCTGCCGTCAGCTTAAAATTCAGTCCTTCGCTCAGCTGCTGCGTCGGCTCTTTGATTTTGGCAGTGGTTTCTGCCAGCGGGCGAAGCGTTCCTTTGATATAATTTTCAGGCTGCTGCATCGCTTCTGACATTGTCTCATAATTTGCTTCCAGTTCAATTGCACGGTAATAATTTTTGTTGATGTAATACTGATTGAGGATTTCACCGCTCTCATAATCAAACTCATAAGTCATACCTGTTTTGGCAGTGCCGCTTTTTACCGTTCCGCACATTCCAAAGATATGACCGCTGTCTGCATCGTAAATGGTATTCGATGTAACGTTTGCTTTCACAACCTTAAGCTTTTTCAGAAGTGAGACTGTCTTCTCTTTTTCGTTCACTGCATAAACCGTTACAAACGATCCTTTTTCATGATCATAATAATCTGCTTCCGGGTTACGATGGTTGTCAAACATCGTGATCTCTACCGTATCCGAATTGCCGTCCAGATCCGTATCAATCTGATAAACGGTATGCTGTCTGTAATGCCACAGAAAATCTGAATCCGGTGTAAGCACATATTTCTCGTATTTCGTTCCTTTAAAGACTTCCGGATTTGCCAGAATCCAGACGATTTCATGTGTGGTCCAGTTTAACTTCACACCGGAATTCAAGTTTCGCGGACTGATCAGAATGGTATCATCCTCTGCCTGATAGGAAACGGTATTTAAATGTGCCCAGTCAATCACGTCTTCGGTATAATCATTTCCAAAAAGCTCCGTCATCTCCAGACTGTTGACAATCTCCCCACTCTTACGGTCAAGCTCAATGATCTTGTCATCCACATGATCCTGCAAAGTACTTGTCAGGATCAGAAGATTTCCATCTGGTTCCTTTTCAATGATCTCATGGTGCGTTCCATGTGGGACAAGGTACATCTGAACAGCACGTCCAAGATAATCCATTTCATAAAAAGCAGCAGGGAAAGATTTCGTCACAGAAGAAACGTATCCGTAATTGTCCTGCATGATATAATTTCCATTCGAAAGCTGGAACACACCGTAAGTGGATGTTCTGTGGTTCAGATACCAGCGAATATCTCCGTTTACATCATAAGCGAACGGATAATACACGCCCTGACCGGAAATAATCGTAAGACCATAGGCAGATTCTCCGGAACTTTTTTCAACCGATACCATGTCATCCATCTCTTCCGGCAGTCCGTCAGTCTGAACTTTCAGTTCCATCTCTTTAATCGTCTGATCGTTGTCATCTAAAAGTTCCAGTTTTACCGAATTCTCCGTTTTCGGGTAAAGACCGATGATCGGTACCCGATGTCCTTTTGCTTTCACAGTCACACCGGTGATATCTGCTTCTTTTGTCTTTCCTTTTACAGTAACCCGGACACGGTATTCCTCATCTGTCTGAAATACTGCAACACCGGTCAACGGTGAGATCTGGTAAGGATCCATGATCACTTCCGGCTCTTCAAAGGTATATGCACCGGACTGGACTTCCGCCTCGATCTGCTGGTCGATCTGCCAGGAGGTATCAACCATACTGGATTCTTTTGTGATCGTCGTGTCAATTTTGTCTGCATAGGAATCCTCCATCTGGAAAGAGGTTTCTTCATTCAAATTTTCTTTTACCTTTACTTCCTGTCCGTAATATCCATAAACATCACCTGTTAATGGAATCTGCTTATCCAGCATACGATACAGCGTATTGCGGATTCCGATCCGTTTCCAATATCCAAGACCTGCTGCCACAACAACCAGAACAGTCAGTCCAAGAAACATCCATTTCTTTTTCGCTTTCATACTTTTAAATTCCCCTTCTTAAGAAAATATTAAGTTATCACACTGGCACTTATGATAAAAAACAAATGTGAGAAAAATTTGATACTGTAACTCTTTTTTTGCAGATACAGTATCACTTTTTGCCCGCTTTCTCGCTCCGCACCAATGCCTCTGACATTTCCTCGTTACTGCAACAAAAAAAGATGCATTTCCATGCATCTTTCTCATGAGACATCGGGGATTCGAACCCCGGACAACTTGATTAAAAGTCAAGTGCTCTA
>OGYX01001761.1_pt1 | contig 14877 bp, 12 predicted proteins | sample 1576601 | NCBI WGS metagenome assembly OGYX01 (sample SAMEA3541561, study PRJEB24748) | human gut metagenome | biome: human gut; feature: human-associated habitat; material: faeces | place: China | collected 2012 | reverse complement strand
CCTTGTTCGCCAATGGAGCCGACGCGTATTGCTCAAGGCTCCGGGCTTAAAAACAGGGGTCGCCATTGACGTCGTGGATATATTGCCAGGCAATTTTAAACAGGCTATTGATTCTTTATACCAGCAATTAAAAGAACATCAGAATACGATTTTGCCTTGTGTCGATTTGCCTTATACAGGTCTTACCTTAGAATGTGACATAAGCGGTAAAGTAGCTGATGTTAATTCCCATAAAGAAGATGGAAGCAAACGCTGGATTTCTTCTGAAATCATTGCCAAGCGCAATGCCTATCAAGATTCACGGCGCCAGTTAGAGAAAGATTTTTTAGAAGAAATTGATGAAGGAAATCTTTTCACTTTTCCTGATGAATTAGATCAGTTGGGATACAAAGAGAAAGAAAGCTATATTTGTGTCATTCACATTGACGGGAATAATATGGGTGTCAAGTTCAGTCATTGTCAGGATATGCAGGAACGAAGAGCTTTATCACTCACGGTGGCACAAATTGTCAAAGACGGATTCAAGACCCTTTTAGAAAAAGAAGTGCGGCCTCTGGCCATTTCCTCGGATGAAGAAAAATATCTTTCTTTAAAGAAAACGAAGTACGGCAAAGTATTATTGCCCATCCGACCGATTATTATTGGTGGTGATGATGTGACCTTCATTTGTCCCGGCCGGACAGGGTTACGTTATGCACAGGCTTTCATTAAAGCGGTGCAATCGAAAAAACTTCTGAATAAGGATTTATATACGAAAATCAATAAAGAATTAAAAGCTGAAGGTAAAGAAATCAGCAAAAAGATGAGTTGCTGCGGCGGTATTGCTATTGTTCCCGCCAAGTATCCTTTTTACCGGGCCTATGAACTGGCGGAACAGTTATGTGGGTCGGCTAAAAAGAAATCGCGTCAGCACGATACGAACGTCGTTGATTTCGCTATTTTGCATGGACAGATGGCGCCTGAACTGAGTCAATTAGAATCGCAGACCTATGAAGCTCCCCAGGGATATCTGCATTATGGTCCCTATGCCGTAGATGGTACCGGTAAAAATGGCACTAATTTGGCAGATTTATTTGCCCTTTGTCAGTCTATGCTCGATTTTCCGGTGCCGGAAAATAAAATCAAGAAGCTGCGTGAAGTGCTGCAGCAGGATTTGCACAGTCAACAGCTGTTTCTAGAAAACAGTCCTGAAATGCGTGCGATTTTACAGCAAGAAACAGGCAAAGAAGAAGTCACGGCTGAAGATTTTTGGCAGGATGTCGATGGACAGAAGAAAACGCGATATATGGATGCCATTGAAATCATGAAATTTTGGATACCGGAAGGGGGAAATAAATGATGAAGTCCTTTACCATTCAAATTGAAACGTTATCGCCGCTTCATTTAGGGTCCGGCCAGGAAAACATCGTCCTCGATGCCGATGTCGTCTACGACCCATATGGCATGCCTTATTTTCCAGCCCGGCGGTTCAGAGGGCTGCTCTATGAAAGTGCCATGGAAATGGAAGAAATGTCTCAGGCTGATCCGATTATGTCCCATTCCCGGTTAATCGCATTATTTGGTCATCAGGATGAAACGGCATCTCAGCTACGCATCAGTAATTTCTATTTAGGACAGCCAGACCAGCCAGGGAATACGTATGAGCATCTTTGCCAGCAGTGGCAGTATTTACAGGCTGCGTATCCCGGTATTTTTACGAGGGAAGACATTCTGGCTGAATATACTGATATGCGCTATCAGACAGCCATTGATTTTGACTCAGGCACGACTTTGGAAGGCAGCCTTCATAATATGAGAGTTGTCCGGGAAGGCACGACCTTTTACGGTACTGTTGAAATGGAATCAGAAAATACGGATGATGATCTCATTTTTTTATTGGCCCTAAAGAATCTTTGTCATGCCGGAGCCAAGCGGAATAGAGGCTTAGGCAGGATTCGTTGTTCTATCATCGGTCAAGAACAAGGTCATATGCAAAACCTTTGGAAAAAAATTAGAGAAAGAGGGACGATAGTATGAAACAAATCACCTATTGGGTGCATAACTTGAGCCCGCTTAATTTTGCAGAAAAAAATAATGATGCTACCTTGTATACGACGCGGGACTATATCACCGGTTCGGCGGTACGCGGTATGATGGCCGAAGCCTTTATCCGTCAGTATAAATTGGGGAAGGAGGCCCATAAAAATCAGTCTTTTTATGATTTGTTCCTGTCCGGAAAAGTACGGTTTTTGCCGGCCTATCCATTGAGTGGGGTGTCAGATAAGGGCAAGGTTGTTTTTCAACTTCCTTTATCCATGATGCGCAGTAAAGATGGAAAAATTATTAAGGATATTTCTGGTGTGGGCGCGCCGGAAGCGGGGTTTAAGAAGATGAAAGGCTTTGTCGTCCAGGATGGGCAGACTTTATACCCCGTATCGGTCAAAAAGAAGATCACCCTCCATATGGCCCGAAATACGTCGGATGAAGCCCGACGCCGGGGAAAAAGTGAAGACGGCGGTATTTTCAATTATGAAGCCATGGAACCGGGACAATGGTTCCAAGGAACAATCCTATGTGATGACGACTGCGATGCAGAACCGTTGTTAGCTTCCTGCTTTTTCTTTAGCCAGGATAACCTCATTCACTTGGGCCATTCACGGCAGACTGAATATGGGGCCTGTCAGTTACAATTGGTTTCAGGTCAGACGTCTTATCGGGAACTTGATGCATCACAGCCCGTCTATCTGTATGCGCTTACGCCGTATATTCCTTGGAATGAATGGCAGCGTGTCACGGATATTGCCGAAGCCTTAGTTACACAATTAGAACAACGGCTTTCTGAAAAAACAGGTCATACTGTTTCTTTGCATCCTGCCAGCGGGACTTTAAATACGTCTAAGATTTTTGCAGCTAACGAAGACGTTACCGGATATCTGGCCGTTTGGAAAGGGAGAAGGGAACGGAAGAATGCATTGTCAGCAGCTTCCCTGATTCCTATTGATGCAGAAAAGCTCAGTGCTGAAGATCTTCATGTGTTGCAAGATTTGCTTTATCAGGGAATCGGCTGCCGTCGGGAAGAAGGGTTCGGCCAATTCCGTCTTTGGCAGCCGCTGACCGATGTAAGTTTAGCAGACCATGAATCCCAGCCGATTACAGGCGGAGTGATTCCCCATAGCGTCGTATATCATACTGCCAGGAACATCATCCAAAAACGCTTGTTGGCTGAAGTTCAAAATCAGGCTGTTCAAGATGCAGGAAAATTAAAGACTGGTAATGTCGGGAAACATATTTTGAACCGCGTTGAAATCTTGATGGAAAGCCAGCGAACACAGCAAGAAATACAGAACATCATTGACTATGAATTTAAGAAAACAGCACAAGATAACCTAATCAAGCTTAGCCTGGGAGATATCAATTTGTGTGATAAATTGTTACAGCCACAGCTTTCTTTTGATGGGACGATTTCTCTGCATTTGCAAGAAAGCCAAAAAGAAAAATTGGAACACGATTTGGGTCAGGATGTCTTTTCTCTGAATCAGAATGTTGTTTATAAATGGTATTGGTTATGGTTTGTCCGCCATGTGAAAAAGGCGATGGCCATAAAGGGGGCAGGAGCATGAAGCAGATGGCAAACATTGTCAAAAAGGTAATTTTTAAAGTGCCTGTCACGTTAAAAAGTCCACTGCGGATCGGCTGTGGCTATGACGACGGTATTACGGATCTATTAGTCTTGAAAGCAGCCGATGGCAGGCCGCTGGTTCCGGCGACGTCTTTAGCTGGTGTCTTACGCCAACAGATACGGGAATTATATGATGAACGACTGGCAGATTTTTGTTTTGGCCAAATTGATGACAGCAAGAAGGCGAAACCTGAAATCGGACAAAGCCGGGTCTATGTTGATGATTTAATCTTGGATATTGCTGGCGAAGGCTATCTCCATCGGGATGGCGTAGCCATTGATGATTACACGGGCATTGGGATTGATGGGGCTAAATTTGACTATGAAGCCGTTGACCGGGGCGCTTCCGGTGTAGTACAACTGGAACTTACTTTGCGTGCTGCGGATGTCGAAGAAGCGCAAGCCTTTGATGCCAGTGTTTTCCGCCACACAGATGCGGTCGATTTCTGGGATGATTTCAATAAAACATTGGCAGATATTTTCTATACGGGAATTCATGTCGGTTCATTGACGGCAAAAGGTTTTGGATTGTTAGCTAGTGACAGTAAAGACGTGCCTTTCTATACTTTCGATTTTTCCAAGCCTGGCGAATTCTATAAATGGCTGGACTATTTGGATGCTGGCCAGCAGGCGGATTATCAATTACCTGTTTCCCCAATTCCTTATCAGGCTGAAAGTGTACAATACCCGGAAGATACACTTGTCATGGATATGCAGTTTGGCTTGAAGTCGTCCTTATTGGTGCGAGACTATAATGCCGGTGGACAGTCGGATTCGTCTGTTATTTCCATACAAATGAAGAACCATGATGATTTCGTCATTCCCGGTACGACTCTCAAGGGCGTCATCCGCCATCGGGCACAACGTCTTTTGCGGAAGATTTTTTCTGATCCTGAGCGCCGGCAAGATTTTATCAATCATCTTATGGGCTATGCCAATGAAAGTAAAGGAGTAGGGCAACAAAGCCATCTCATGGTCCACGAAGCCTATATTCCGTCATCCCAGGTGTGCCTTCATAAGCAGACTCGCAATCGCATCGACCGCCTGACCGGGGGAACTATAGAAGGGGCCCTTTTCAGCGAAGCTCCAATTTGGAGAAATAAAGATTTCTCAGCGCCTGTTCATTTTAAATGGAGCGTCAAAAAATGTCAGGATAGGGAGGCAGGCCTCTTGTTTTTAGTCATGCGTGACTTATGGATAGGAAACGTGCCGATTGGCGGTGGCGCTGCTATTGGCCGTGGTGTTCTGCAAGGGCAGCGATGCCATCTCCAATTTAAGCAATGGGATATTGTTTTGGAAGGCGATGGAGAACATGCCCTCTCTATTCAGGGGATGCAAAAAGGACAAGAAGCAACGCCACAGCAATGCATGGATTTCTTAGAACAGTGTGTAGCAGAAATTGGCAGGTGATGACAATGGATTTTGTTTTGCAATCGCAAAAACTGCATAGTGTAGTGACAGATACGTATCTCCCTTCTTTTGAAGCTGTATTGCCGGAGCAGGGGGCTTACCAAGTATTGATAAAATATATGAATGCCTTGAAATTTGGCAGCTATGAAGGAACAGCAAAAGTTTTTACTTTTGGGAATGACCGGATGTCCGTAGAAGCCTTGGAACTTCCGTATTTATTGCAGCTGCGTTTGTTCAACGATGATAAGGAAATTTTGGTTCAGCGAGAAGACGGTCGATATCACGTGCGGGTCATCCAAGATGAAAAAGGCGACGATATAGAAGCCGTCGACAGTTATTCACCGCTCTTAGGTGATATAAAGCGGAAATTACAGACGCGTGCTTACATCACATATGATCCGGAAACGGGCCAGGCTGGGTATGGTCATTATCGTTACGTTTCCGTTACGCCGGAAAGGGAGGATACAGATGGCATATCAGAATAGAAATAATTCGTATGGCCGGAATCGTGGTTATACCCATAATAAAGGCCATTTCAGTTCTGGGAATGATAATAAAAAACCGACGACGCCTTATAATTTTGTTACCTTGAATACCCGCGTCGTAGCCCCGCCGGTTTCTGCTTTTTGTAAGGAATGTAAGAATAAAAACGATATGCGTGCAGGACTGCAGGAAGGTTATCGGCAATATTTACAGGATTTGGAACAGAATGGCAAGGCGTATAGTGGCTATTTTACCGTCGATATCGAAAATCTGACTCCTTTATTCATCAACTCGGATATGGATCATCCGTCTTTCTTTACCAATGGAGAGGAAATTTGCATTGCTGGCAGTAGCCTGCGGGGTTGCCTGCGCCATGTATTTAAGATTATCACGGAATCAGCCATGCGTGTGCACCATGAAAATCCCTATGCTGAATATACGATAGATGGCCAGCGTATCGATCGGGATCAGGATATGACAGATCAGCAATTATTCTTCCGGGCCATGGCGTCTCCGAAAGGAGTATCGACGAAAGATAAGTATTTGGAACGTATTGCTACCCGGGAAGCCGGTATCTTGGTCAAAAAAGGGAAAAATAAAAACAGTAATGATGACTACTATATTTACGAAACAACGTATGAACCTATTTTTGATAAGGATGAAGCAAATCACAATGTACCGCGCATCGACTGGTCAGAATGGCATAATGGGACAGGTCATGTCTTCCTCTTTTCTGGTCGTATGCCTAATAAAAAGCGTTATTATCAGCTGGAAGCCCCGAACTTTGACAAAGCCCGTTGTTACCATGTTCCGGAAGACGTCATCATTGCATATAAGAACGATAAGAGAAGAAATGAAAAATCAGATTTGTTAGCGAAGTTTGGTACGTCAGATGCGATGAAAATGCCGGTTGGCCAGGGATTGCCTTGTTTCTTTACCTTGACTTATAAGCAAGTAGAAAGTTTTGGCGCCAGCCTTTTTTATCGCCTGCCCTATAAGAGCACCATGGCCGACCGTGTTCCGTCTGCAGTTCGGCTGTCCGACCAGTCCGTTGACTTTACCGATGCCGTCTTTGGTAAGAATACCTATTGGCGCAGCCGGGTTTTCGTCGAAGACAGCTATTTGCAGACAGGGGAAGAAGCTACTTTTGAAGCAGTGGCGGAATCGCAAACCTTATTAGATCCTAAACCGACATCGTATCAATTCTATTTGCAAAGCCAAAACGGGGCAGCCCGTGACTGGGATGACAGTACGAGTATCCGAGGTGATAAGATATATTGGCATCGCCAATGCCCTTGGCAGAATATGGGAAAAAATAATGATAATAAAAATGTAAACCGTTGTCTCAAGCCGCTTCAGAGCCAGCATCACTTTCAGGGGAAAGTGCGTTTTGAGGATTTGAGTGTTATTGAATTGGGGGCACTGGCTAGTCTTTTCTCCTTGAGCTCGTTGGCGACGTCTCAAACGTCTCGCGATATTTGCTATAAAATTGGAATGGGCAAGCCCATTGGGCTGGGCAGTGTACGGATCCAGGCTTCTCTGCATCTCCAAAAAGACGAAAGCTGGAAGACGCTCTTCGCCGATGGCCACTTTGCTTCGGGAACCGAAGAAAACGATATGGCTCCGTTTATTTCGGCCTTTCATGAATATATGAAAGAACAACTGCAGAGCAGTCCCAGGGATTGGGAAAATTATTGCCAGCGTATGGAGGAACTCTGCACGATTATGGACTTTTCCTGGTCCACGAATAAGAAGCTGCAAGAACAGGTTGGCTATATGGATTTAACAGAAGGGAAAAATTTAATTCGAAATCGCGTCGTCTTGCCGACGATAGCCGAAATTATCGATGGTTTAAAAAAATAGTGCCATTTTTCTAAAGATGAGCTGGATAGATATATCAGAAGGGATAATCTATCCAGCTTATTTTTTGGAGGTGGTGGCAGTGAGCGTCAAAAAATATAAGACCTTAGCTATTTATGATGTGGTAGAAACGAAGCGGCGGAATAAATTAGTGAAGTGCTTGCAGCACTATTTGATTAGGATTCAAAAATCTGCTTTTGAAGGGGATATTACTCCTAAGCAATGCAAGACCTTAGCGAAAAATGCCGGAAGCATCATTGATCCCCAAGAAGATTTATTGCGGATTTACGTCATTTATGATGTTGGGAAATTATACGACTGGGGAAAACGGAAAGCCCAGCCAGAAGAAGTCATCATTGTGTAGCAGTATTTTAGAAAATTTTGTCGAATATTAACAATAATATAATGGAATTATATACGTATCACTGAGAGTGACAATATCTGTCCTTTTCGATTGCTATAGTAAGGATAGTACTTATCTTAGACATGTGGAGGTTACTTTTATGAATATTCAACCTGTGTTTTTCTTAAAAGAGATTCAAGGCTTTAGTGAGTCGGCATTGCAGTTTTGTCAGGCCTTGAGCCGGCGATTGCCATTGCTCATACTAGCTGATTCAGATTCAATGGGAGGCAAGGTGAATCTGGAAAATGTTGTTTACAAATCATATGATGATATTCTTAAAGGCTTGAAAGAGCTATGTCTTTCTACCGATTGGGTCCTTTTATTTTCCAATCGTGACATAGCGTTGGGCTTGGATAATTTCATCAGGATACCCCTGCCTTTTTGGACAGCCATTGATGCAGTCAATCAACATAGCTTCACCAATCATGCTAAGAAAAAATTGATTTATAATCAGTTATCGTCCTTATATATGGATTCCATTGGGAATGACACCGATAAGGAAACGACTTTCTTGGAAAAGTGTTTTAAAAAAGCAACCGCTAAGACGATTTTAGATTGCTGCTGCGGTGTCGGGCGTCACGACTACCTGTTAGGACAGGATGGCTATACCGTTACAGGAATTGATTTTTCAGCATCCCAGATTGCCACGGCAAAACGGATTCACCAACATGCTAATGTCCAATACCTTGTCGATGATGTGCGATCTTTTGACTTGGCTAAGAAAGATTACGATGGCGCCATGTGCATGTGGACTACGTATAATTATTTTTCTAAGGACCAAGATTTTTTAGCTTTCATGCGCAATATTTGGAGACATCTAAAGAAAGGCGGCATTTTAGTCCTCGATTCAAAAAATATTCCGGCTTTAGATAAGGTACGTTTTTATGGCCGGACGAGTCAGCACGATGACTTGACTTTGAACTTGCTGATTTATAAACGAATTTTGGGAAATATCCAAAATTCTCAGTATTTCTACTTTTTGAACCAGAACGGCAAGAAAAATTTCTATTTAGATGAAGAATTCATCCGTTTCTATTATTTGCAGGAATTGGTAACTTTAATGGGGCAAGGCGGGATGTTTGAGTTCATTTCTGCTTTTGGTGATTTTGATGGGAACCCGTATGGTGAAAAACAAAGTGAGCGGATGATTACAGTATGGCGCTCTATGAAAGAAGGTTGATTCTACTATGAAATTAGTCATAGAAGGTATGGATGGTGTAGGGAAAAGTACGATTGCCAAAAAAGTGGCAAAAAAATATCACATGAAATATGTCGATGGATTACTAAAGACATATTTTGAAGATAAGGGATTCAGTCAGGAAGAAATTGCTGCGATTGTAAAAGGTGTCGAATCTTTTTATGATCATAAAGATTCAAGGATACGGACTTGGATTATGGGCTTTGCCAATATCTTTAATCTTCTGAATTACCCGGGTGATGTGGTCATCGACCGGCATTGCTTGACGACCTTCTTTTACAATGGCGATGACCAGTCAAAGCCATTATATAAGGTGATGCAGCAAGTAGCCGGCAAGCCAGATTTAATCATTATTCTTACGGCGACTCCGGAAACGCGGATTCAGCGGCTGAAACATAGAGATGCCGCTGACCGGGATTTACAGGAAAAAAAGAAATTGTCCGATGGCTATGATCAGTTCATTGAGGCTGCGAATATCTTGGATGTTCCCTATCAATTGGTAGCAACGGATCAGCGGAATGAGGACCAGGTCTTCCAAGCTGTTTGCCAGGTTATCGATGCTTATAAAAAGACAGGGAAGTGATGAAAATGAAAGAATTATGCTGGCTTTTGACAACTCACTGCAATGAAAACTGTGGTTATTGCAGTAAATTTACGCACCTCCCTGTCATTACCAATGCTGAATACAAGCGTATTTTAGAAATCCTGGAGCAATATGGCACTAAGCATATTACTTTTGGCGGTGGCGAACCTTTCTTAACCGAGCGATTCGATGATATAGTACGGATGGCTAAACAGAAAGGTATCCATTTAAAAGTAGTGACTAATGGAGATTATCTTTTGGAACATGGCGAGATTCTGCCTTTATTGGATGAAATTACGCTTTCCCTTGATTCCGTAGATAGACAGGTCAATGAGAAATTGGGCCGCGGTGCCGACCATTATTCTCATATACAACAGGTTTTAACCTATTTTAAAGAAAATCGAGTAGAGGCAAACATTAATATCAATACCGTGGCAACACGCTATAACTTGGATTATATTCAAGCCATGATTCCTTTTATTAAAAGAGCGAAGATACATGCTTGGCGGATTCTCCGCTTTTCTCCTTTACGCGGGCGGGCCGCCCGGAATAAAGCCGAGTTTGCCATCAGTGATAACGATTTTGAACAGTTAAAAATGGATTTGAAAAGTCAGGACGTGGGCTGCCCTTACCGCCTCGTTGACTATGACGGCATGAGTCAAAATTATTTACTCATCGCTCCCGATGGGAATGTCTATGTGCCAGACGATTTAAAAGATGTGAAAGTAGGGCATATATTGGAAGATGACTTAAAGCCATATTTTTGCTAAAAATATGGCGTATAAGAAAAAATCCTGTCGTTTAGGCGATAGGATTTTTTTGTTTATGCCAAAAAATATAGGAAGAAGGGGATATATATAGTAGAAAGAAAAAATTCATTCAGCGAAAGGACTGATTGTTATGATGGATAAAGATATGATGATTCGCATTGCAGGTGTACGAAAAGACAGTAGCGATGATGGTCCGGGTTTACGGACGGTTATCTTTTTTCAGGGCTGTCATATGCACTGCCCGGGATGCCAGAATAAAGAAACGCAGGACCCCAATGGTGGTGTCGTATGGACCGTCGGAGAATTGGTCAAAAAAGTAAAAGAAGAAAATTATACCCATAAAGTTACAATCAGCGGTGGCGAACCGCTGGAACAGTTGCCTGGGTTGCGCTGCCTTATTCGCCAACTGGAAAATGAAGGTTTTGATGTAGGCATTTATACGGGATGGAATTTGAATCAAGTTCCCTTGGATTTATTTCCTTATTTATCGTTTATCAAGGTAGGGAATTTTCAAAAAGATTTAAAAAATCCGAGTCTTCACTTTGTGGGGTCGGAAAATCAATCGCTGTATCGGATTTCCCATGAAGATGGAAATAATGTGTTAACGTCCGTTAATCTTTTTTGAAATGAGGTGCTTTTCTATGATCCAAGTAAGAGATTTAGCCAATGACCTTCACAATGCAGCAGAACGAATCGTACATTGTGGTGAAAAGAAAATTCAACATGAAGTTTTGCAGTCTTTGCCCGAAGCCATGCGTCAGGCTCACCTGACGCAGCGGGTACATATTCATGATTTGGAATTTTTTGATGATACCTATAATTGTCTGGGAACGACGGTAGAAAAGCTCATTGGTCAGGGGGCATTTTCCTTCCGCCAGGCTTTGCGGGCTTTAGTGAGAGAAATTACATGGGTTGAAAATTGTCAATCTGGCGGGCTGAGCCTCATCAACTTTGATATCGACATGGCGGCTTATATGACGGATTGTGATGAACTCAGCGATATGGTTGAAGATTTGAAAGAATTTTTCCTGGATTTAAATATGTATACTCGTAAGGGTTGTGAAAAACCATATGTTACCTTGAATCTTGGTCTGGGGACGAGTGAAAATGCCCGGCTCATTACGATGGCAACTTTACAGGCTTTCAGAAGTGGCAACCAGGGCAGACCGTTTATTTTCCCAAATATCGTATTCAAGGTCAAAGAAGGCATTAATCATAGTCTCCATGATGTGAATTATGATTTGTATCAGCAAGCCTTGCAGACTACGGCATTATGTATGATTCCGACCTATTTTAATTGTGATTCGACAGCCAATCGGACGGCGGAAGCTGAGAAAATCGGTATCATGGGTTGCCGTTCCCGCGTCGTCGCAGACCGTTTTGGCAAGGATACTTCCATTTCCCGCGGGAACATTGCCTGCACGACAATCAATCTGCCGCAGCTGGCATTGGAATCTGACGGCGATAGCAAGGCTTTTTATCAGAAATTGGATGACATGATGACTTTGTCCCGCGATTTATTGCTTCTGCGCTATGAACGGCTTATAGCCCATGGAAATGTTTCTTTCTTGCTTCAAAAGCATCTCTATGCTGGTTCTGAATCCCAAGATATTCGAGAAACGTTGAAACATGGGACCTTGGCCGTGGGCTTCATCGGCCTTTGGGATGCCTTGGGTACCCTGTATCATACCGACTGGCCGACAGCGGATGCTATGATGCCTTATCAGGAAAAAGCCTTGGACGTTGTCCGTCATATGCGGCAGATGACAGATCGGTTCATTGAACAGACGGGATTGAACTTTTCTTTACTTGCTTCTTCCGCAGAAGGCGTGACTGGTAATTTTGCCGCTTTTGACCAGGAACACTTGGGAAAAGGAAAAACTGTTTCTGAAAAGGGGTACTATACCAATTCTTTCCATGTTCCTGTGGATACCAAGGCCACGGTATTTCAGAAAACGAAACTGGAAGGCCCGTTTCATACTCTTTGTAATGGTGGTTCCATCACGTATGTAGAATTAGGCGAAATGCCCGATGGTAATGCAGAAGCGGTTCAAGATATTATCGACTGTGCGTTAAGGCAGGATTGCAATTATATCGGCGTCAATTTCCCCCTTGATTACTGTATGGATTGTGGCTGCCGGGGACGGCTGGGCGATACTTGCCCGCAGTGTGGTTCGACAAAGATTAAACGACTGCGCCGAGTTTCTGGTTATTTATCCGATGAAGATCATCTGACGACGGGCAAACATCATGAAATGAGCCAGCGAAAAGCCAATCTGTTTTGATGTTGCGTTCACGTGCTAAAAATTCTATGGCTTGGCGGATATGTATTATAGGACCCGTGAAATAGTAAAGAAAAAGAGGTGAAATGCCAAAAACACCAACGGGGCCTGGATACATATAGTAGAACAAATAAAAAGGAGCCGATATTATGAGCACAAGTAAAAAAATTGCAAAAAACGGAACGAAAACAGTAGTAAAGTATGGGGCTAAGAAAGTAGCTTCCCGATATTTAGGGAAAGCGGCTATCAGTGTAGCCGGCATTACGCTGGGGGCACCCATCATTGCTTCGGTAGTCGCTGGCTTCGCTGTAGAAGCTGCTTTTGATTTTCTTTTCGATGATTAAGAAGGGAAAATGTTGTTTATGAAACTTAGAAAACAAGCGTATAGGTAATGAAAGGAAAAGGCCAGCTCAACACCGTTGGGCTGGCTTTTTTACGGCCATCATGGTATAATAAAAACAGCTCAAACGGGAGTGAAATCTGCCCCGCTGAGATGGTTATGCGGGATACAAGAGATTATGAGAATATTCTCACGGCCATTAACCGAAAAAAGACGACTCCCCCGCAAACCGACCTATCAGGCCAGTAACCAAGCGGCTTCCCAAGGATGCTGTGTTAATGGCCTTACCCCATTAGGGGACGGAAACATTATACGTGGATCGACATTGCATTGAAAAACATTCTGTGTTAATGGCCTTACCCCATTAGGGGACGGAAACGTCTTCTCCTTGAGAAAGGATCAGCTCTTTAATAAAAGTGTTAATGGCCTTACCCCATTAGGGGACGGAAACTTGATGGAAACTTCGTCCATGTTAATTGCGAAATGTGTTAATGGCCTTACCCCATTAGGGGACGGAAACCTTTCGTAATAATGCTTTGGATCCAAATGGTACAGGAAGTGTTAATGGCCTTACCCCATTAGGGGACGGAAACGATTCTGCAAAAGTCCTTTCTTTTAATCGTATACTATAAGTGTTAATGGCCTTACCCCATTAGGGGACGGAAACGAATTAACTAAACCATAGATTTTTCTCATGATAATTCCTGTGTTAATGGCCTTACCCCATTAGGGGACGGAAACTCCGTCAACTACAACAATACCTTTTTTTACGATTTCCGCAGTGTTAATGGCCTTACCCCATTAGGGGACGGAAACTAATAATATAACGCGCTTCAAAATATTCTCTATCTGGTGTTAATGGCCTTACCCCATTAGGGGACGGAAACTATCAGGTACGTGGATCTTATATATAAATTACAACCTTGAAGTGTTAATGGCCTTACCCCATTAGGGGACGGAAACGGTGAGGTGATCCCATACGGAATCATCATTCATTGAGGTAGTGTTAATGGCCTTACCCCATTAGGGGACGGAAACTGGATTGTTTTGTAACGGCAATTGTTTTCTTTGCCGATTGTGTTAATGGCCTTACCCCATTAGGGGACGGAAACTAATTTTCTTTCACCCATAAATTTCTTATAGGTGTGTTAATGGTCTTGCCCCACTAGGGGACGGAAACACTTACTAAGATTCCTTTCCAGATAAATTCTAGAAAGAGTGTTAATGGTCTTGCCCCACTAGGGGACGGAAACGGCATGCTGTCTTCGTCGTAACGATCTTCCAAGCCAGTGTTAATGGCCTTGCCTCACTAGGGGACGGAAACGACGGCGCCAATTCATACTTCTGCATGTTGTCATTAGCAGAGTGTTAATGGCCTTGCCCCACTAGGGGACGGAAACCTTCTTTTTTGCTTTCAACTTCCATGCGTTTCATCATAATGTGTTAATGGCCTTGCCCCATTAGGGACGGAAAAGATGAAAGGAGGGGGCAATGATGGGGGATATCGTTGTTGGAGGTTGATAAAAAAGGTGGGCTAGGGGAAAGACTCCCCTAGCCCATTAAATTATGTGATAATGACTTCATCTTATTTGGAAGAGAATTTGCGGTGAAGGACTCATGTTTTGATTACGCTCGTGCGTTATCTGGCATTAATTCTGGCCATGCACAGAATTCACGGCGGGACGCCTTTTAGGCGTCCCCTACGGTATCGCATATAGGCGATGATAATAATATATGGCCACCTTGTACGTAGGGGCTGTCCCGATGAGGGCAGCCCGCTGTGAGATTCCATCACAACCCGTTTGAGTATACTGGTAGGTTTTTAAGCGCTACTTTTTTCCTCAGATTCATTGTATAATGATTTTTTCGTGCCAATTTTTTTTCTCCTAT
>OGYX01001739.1_pt1 | contig 14994 bp, 9 predicted proteins | sample 1576601 | NCBI WGS metagenome assembly OGYX01 (sample SAMEA3541561, study PRJEB24748) | human gut metagenome | biome: human gut; feature: human-associated habitat; material: faeces | place: China | collected 2012 | reverse complement strand
GGTGTAAACCGTTAATACGACTGGGCAGTTACAAGCCCATGACCTTTAGGTCGTGGGTAGTTGACAATGTACCTCTCCTGATTTCCTATTTTAGTCGCCGCAGCCCCGGCGCTATGTTATCAAATAAACAAATGGCCAACCTGATAGACCACAAATGCCGCTATCCAGGCGATCACGCACTGTCCGACCACGACAAATACCGCCCATTTTCCGCCAAGCTCCCGACGAATCGAAGCGATCGCCGCCACACAGGGCGTATACAACAGGCAGAACACCAGAAGGCTGGCAGCAGAAAGCGGCGTCAGAACCGTCTGCAGCGCCCCGGTGGAACCAAACAACACGGAAAGCGTCGAAACCACGCTTTCCTTTGCCATAAATCCGGTGATCAGCGCCGTGGAGATCCGCCAGTCTCCAAAGCCCATGGGTGCAAACAAAAATGCAAGGCTTCCGGCAGCCAGCGCAAGTATGCTGTCTTTCGAATCCGCTGCAATGTTCAGATGCAGGTCAAAGGTCTGCAAAAACCAGATCACCAGCGTTGCCATGAAAATAACGGTAAAGGCCCGCTGCAGAAAATCCTTTGCCTTGTCCCAGAGCAGATGTCCAACATTTTTGGCTCCCGGCATCCGATAGTTTGGCAACTCCATGACAAAAGGAACCGCTTCTCCCTGAAACAGCGTACCGCGCATGAAAAGTGCCATCAAAATCCCGATCAAAATTCCGCCAAAATACAGCGCAATCATCACAAGTGCCCCATGTTTCGGGAAAAACGCCGCTGTGAAAAACGCATAAATCGGCAGCTTTGCAGAACAGCTCATAAAAGGCGTCAACAAAATCGTCATTTTCCGGTCCCGGGCAGAGGGCAGCGTCCGGCTCGCCATAACGCCCGGCACGGTACATCCGAATCCAACCAGCATCGGCACAATGCTTCTACCAGAAAGACCGATTTTGCGCAGCAGCTTGTCCATCACAAACGCAACCCGCGCCATATATCCACTGTCCTCTAACAGCGACAAAAAGAAAAACAGCGTCACAATGATGGGCAGAAAGCTCAGCACGCTTCCGACGCCATTAAAAATACCGTCCATCACAAGGGAATGAATCACATCGTTTACGTTCCACGCTGTCATGTGCGCATCTACCCAGCTTCCAAGCGCCGTAATCCCTGCATCGAGCAGATCTGACAGGCCTGATCCGATTACGCTGAAGGTCAGGAAAAACACCAGTGCCATAATGCCTGCAAAGCACGGAAGCGCCGTATATTTTCCCGTTAAAATCCGGTCGATTTTCTGACTGCGGATATGTTCTTTACTCTCTTTGGGGCGAATCACCGTTTCGTCGCACACCTTTTCGATAAAATCAAACCGCATGTGCGCAATCGCAGCGGCACGGTCCAGCCCCCGCTCTGCTTCCATCTGGCAGATGATATGTTCCAGGGTTTCCTTTTCATTTTCATCCAGCTTCAGGCTGTCCCGGATCAGGACATCTCCCTCTGCAAGCTTTGAAGCTGCAAACCGCACCGGAATCTCCGCTTCTTTTGCATGATCTTCAATAAAATGCATGATCGCATGCAGACACCGATGCACGGCACCGCCGTCTTCCTCGCTGTCGCAAAAATCCACCCGTCCGGGGCGCTCCTGATACTTTGCCACATGAACCGCATGGGAAATCAGCTCTTCAATGCCTTCGTTTTTGGCTGCGGAAATCGGAACAACCGGAATGCCCAGAAGCGCCTCCATCTGATTAACCAGAATGGAACCGCCGTTTTCCCGCACCTCATCCATCATATTAAGCGCCAGCACCATCGGGATATCCAGCTCCATCAGCTGCATCGTCAAATAAAGGTTCCGTTCGATATTTGTCGCATCCACGATATTGATAATTCCTTTTGGGTGCTCCTCCAGCAGAAAGTTTCTCGTCACAACCTCTTCGCTGGAATAGGGGGACATCGAATAAATGCCCGGCAGATCCGTTACCAGCGTATTTTCCTGTCCACGGATCTGACCGTCCTTTCGGTCTACCGTAACACCCGGAAAGTTTCCGACATGCTGATTTGAGCCGGTCAGCTGATTAAAAAGTGTCGTTTTTCCGCAGTTCTGGTTGCCGGCAAGGGCAAACGTCAGCACCTCCTGATCCGGCAGCGGATCTTCCTTTTCCTTATCGTGATATTTTCCCTCTTCTCCCAGACCCGGATGCGGAATCGGCTTCCCCATCTGCCGGGAAGTCTCAGGACAGACGTCCCGCACATTCTCTATTTCAATTTTCTCCGCATCTGCCAGGCGCAGCGTCAGTTCATAGCTGTGAATCCGCAACTCCATCGGATCGCCCATGGGCGCATATTTCACCATCGTCACGTCGCCCTGCGGAATCAGTCCCATATCCAGAAAGTGCTGCCGAAGCGCACCCTCTCCTCCGACCGATTTAATTGTAGCTGTTTTTCCAATTGGTAATTCTCGTAATGTCATTTTTTCTTCTTCCATTCTACCAGTTCGCCAACGAGGTAGCATACCGCTGCAATAACCATACCGTTGACAGAAGCGATGCCCCACGGAACCAGATTTGCAACAGCCGCGCCGATGAGGACGCCTGCGATTGCGAACCAGTTGACCTGTCTGGGAATCACATCCCATTTTTCGTATTCTTCTTTATGGCAGAAATAGCCAAGTACAACAATCATGCCAACCGGAGGCAGTGTGCAGTTTAAGATATTCAGCCAGCCGACAAAATTGTTGTACAGCCATACCGCGGTTACGGTTCCCAGAATACCGGAAATTACAACCATCGGACGTTTACGCACTTTTGTGATATTGGACAGTCCAAGACCTGCGGTATAAAGCGCGTTATCATTGGTTGTCCAGATATTTAAGCCCAGGACGATAATCGCAAATACCGTCAGGTTCAGCGCAACCATAACTTCAAAAATATCGTTTCCGCCTACATAAACGCCGCTGAACGCGCCGAAGCAGAACATCAGACTGTTGCCGATAAAGAATGCGACTACTGTGACGATAACGGACTGCAGTGCCGTTTTGGAAAATCTTGCAAAGTTCGGAGTTGCCGTACCGCCGCTGACAAAGGAACCGATGACCAGTCCGGCGCCTGCAATGACGCTCATACCCTGGCTTTCTGCAAATTTTTCAGCCAGCGGAACGTCACCGGTTTTGACCGCCATTACCATCGCCGTAATGCCAAGAATTGCGATCAGCGGAACGGAAATATAGCTGACGATGGTCATCGCCTTAATTCCGAAAAATGCGGAACCGGTCATGCAAATGCCGGCAATCGCAACGAGCAAATAAGGCAGCCAGGGATTTTCCGGAGCGATCAGTTTTGCAACCGGAATTGCAAACATCGCAACGCCTACGCCAAACCATCCGATCTGGGTAAAGCTGGTCAGCACAGACGGCAAATAGGAGCCCTTTGCACCGAAGGAATGCTGTGCCAGCAGATCCAGGGAAAGTCCGGTTTTGGCACCGACATAAGCCAGAGAGCCGGTATAAATTGCAAGAATGATACCTCCCAGAATCAGGGAACCGATAAAGCCGGACAGGTCAAGGCTGTCACCCAGCGTCTGTCCCGTCCACATGCTGGCTGAAAAAAACGTAAAGCCAAGCATGATCATAAACATTGTCAGCAGCCTGCGCCGTGCAAACTGAGGCACCGGCTGCAGGGAATAATCGTGGTCTTCTACTTTGGTTTCTTTTGCATTACTCATGTCTTTTCTCTCATCTCTCCTGTCTATTTATTCATTTTATAAACCGGATCGGCCGGATAACCGCCCCGGATATTCTGCATTCCGCGCTGTATGGCATCTTTGGAATTTTTCCAGTCCGCGTCCTTGTTCTGGTAATCGAATTTTTCAATCAGCCAGTCCACATCTGCGCTCATACGCTCCATATTTTTCTGCATGACCTCGAAAATTTCCGGGAAAAAGGTCTCTTTTTCCTTCTCCGACAGTCTGGTATCCGCGCTGCTGCAAAGCTCCCCAAAATGGTGCAGGCAAAAGCCCTTGCTCTTTGCAATCCGTGCTTTGAAATCCGGATCTTTTTCATATAAATAGAAAAAAGTGTCCAGATAGCGCTGGTATTCTTTTTGGAAACGGTCGCAGATATAGCAGGTGCTTTCCTTTTTCTGCACCCAGTCTGCCACGGAGTTTTTGGGCGCAATTTTACGCAGCTTGTCCCCCATCGACTGCTTCTGCGGCTTGAAATGTCTGAATTCGCCATCCATTTCGGACAGCAGCTTTTTATAGTAGGTTTTTAAAATCCATCCATTGCCAAGGGTGTTGCCGTAATCGAACATTTTTTTCATGTGCGTGCGGCAAAATCCTTCCCGGTCTGTATCCTCACGGACATCGCTCTCCATGTACGAAGCGCAGGAGCCAAGCACAAAATCCATCAGATCCTGCTCTACATTCCGCTCGATATAACAAAAAGGGCACTCATCCCCCGCATTTACCGCATCATTCAGCGGTATTGTATAAAGCTTTTCTTTCACTTTTCTTCCTCCATTCCGCAGTCCCTTGTGCCTTTAAGTCTCTTTTAGGGTCATCCGCTGCAGCGTGTCCAGATACGCGCAAATCTCTGCAAAAAGCTTCTCCGGGGAAAAATCGTAGCGCTCCGACATCTCATCGGTCAGTCCGTCGATCGTATAGCGCACCATTTTCGTCACGCGCACAGAATCCCCGTATGGTGCAAAAATGCTGTAATCTGCCTGCATGCTGTATGCCCGCAGCCGATCCTCGTAATCCAGCTTCTTTTCCGCGATCCGCTCCACCGCTTCCGTATGCTCTTCTTTTACTGCAACATCCAGAAACCGCTGCATATACGGATAAAGCTTCATCACCTGCATCCGCGCCTGTTCCATCTGCTTTGTCAGGGCAAAATAATCCGTTTCGGAACGTTTTACCTCTCTGGAAAGCTCCAACAACATAAAGCGCGCGCTGTAGTCAAACAGAAATCCGTACAGCCCCAGTTTACTTCCAAAATAATGAAAAAGCAGTCCCTTACTGATCCCCGCCTCCTTTACGATCTCATCCGTGCTGGCGTGTCGATAGCCGCCCCTGGAAAAAATCTTCAGAGATGCGTTGATCATCCGGTCCTGCTTTTCCTGTTTCAAATCAAAAAATTTATCATTCATGTGTCTGTCCCCGCGTCATTGACTTTCTGAGTCGTTTCATTCTATCATACCTGCAGGGTCACTTCAATGTTAAGTTTATAGATTTTTCATACATACTGACCTTTTCATTTTCATAAAATAGTATTAAAATGAGAGAAATAAGTAACCATATTCTGGTATATGTATGGAGGGCATTATTATGGCTAAAAAATTAGGAAAACTTTTCACTCTCGCAGTTACCGCCGGCACCGCTGCTGCCGCTGCTTATTATTATCTCCAGAATAAAAAAGCCGCAGTGCAGGAAGCTCCGGAAGAAGAGGATGATTTCGAAAAAGATCCAGAGGATGACTTTGACGACACCGATTTCACGGACGATGATTTCGTCGATGAAAGCGAGCATCCGGAGGAAGCGAAAGAAGAAAAGGTAAAAGAAGACACTCCCGTCTTTTCTTCCGAAACGAAAGAGGACGGGCATACCTATGTGACCCTTGACTTAAAAGCTGCTCAGGATAAGGCTGCCCAGCTGCGGGACACTGTTTTCAATAAAGTCGGCGACACCGTTTCCAGAATCAAAAACAGCAGCGAATACGAAACCGTAACCGGCAAGATCAACGAAACAGTCGACAAGGTTCGCAGCAACGAAGATGTACAGGCTGTCGAAGAAGCCGCTCACACCGCTGCCGGCGCTGCAAAGCAGGCCGGAAGTGCTGCCGCTGATCTGGCCAAAGACGCTGCCCGCTACGTAGCAGACAAGGTTCACACCACTGTAGCCGAAGCTGCTGCAGAGGCAAAGGAGGCTGCAGAGGCACTTGCAAAGGAAGAGGCTGCAAAAGAAGCAGAATCTGCTCCGGCGACCGATGCTCCGAAAGCAATGGAAAACTCCAGCGAGCCTGAAGCCGGTGCAGCTCCTGCAGCTGAGGAAACCTCCGACAATGCAAAGACTGAGGAAACCACTCCCGAATCCGATGCTCCGGCGGCAGAATAAACAGCTGCAAACGAAAACTGAACCCTGAAACGAATGAGCCTCCGGCTGTTGCAGCGGAGGCTCCTAACGAAAAAACGAGGCTATCCCGCAGTCATAAACTGACGGAATAGCCTCGATCTCATGTACACCGAGTGCGCATCCTCGCAGAGCGTTTTTTATCGTATGGAAACGAAGTTTCCTATAAGAAAGGCGCACCACCACTTCTGATGGAGCGCCTTTTCATTCTTGCTTAGAAGTCTACTTCTGTATCGTAATAACAGCATTTCAGCAATTTTTCCATTTCTTCCTGGCTTGGCTGTCTTGGATTTGAACCTGTACAAGCATCAAGGATTGCATTCGCTGCAATTTCCGACAATCTTTCTAAGAACACTTCTTCCGGAACGAATCCCTGATCTGTTGGGTAGCTGTCCTGTCCGTAGTTCTTGATACAATGCGGAATCTTTAAATCATCATTCATCTTGCGAAGGTATGCAATCAAAAGCTGTACCTTTTCATCCAGGCTGTTTCCGCCAAGTTCCATGAAATCTGCAATCTCACCATAACGTTTCTTTGCAGTCTCATCCTTAGCATTGAATGCAATAACTTTTGGCAGATACATGGCATTTGCTGCTCCGTGGATAATATGTGCACCATAATCTGCAAACGCTGCGCCTGTCTTATGTGCCATGGAGTGTACAATTCCTAAAAGTGCATTGGAAAATGCCATTCCGGCAAGACATTGTGCATTGTGCATGGAATCTCTCTTTGCCATGTCTCCATGATAAGAATCTACCAAATCTTTCTGAATCATCTTAATTGCATGCAGGGCAAGCGGATCTGTGAAGTCACAGTTTGCAGTGGAAACATAAGCTTCAATCGCATGTGTCATCGCATCCATTCCTGTGTGTGCAACTAATTTCTGTGGCATCGTCTCTGCTAAATCCGGGTCTACGATAGCAACATCCGGTGTTATCTCAAAATCTGCAATTGGATATTTGATTCCTTTTTCGTAATCAGTAATGATCGAAAATGCAGTCACTTCGGTCGCTGTTCCAGATGTCGAAGAAATTGCACAGAAATGTGCTTTCTGGCGAAGGGATGGAATCCCAAATACTTTACACATATCTTCAAATGTGATATCTGGATATTCGTATTTAATCCACATTGCCTTTGCTGCATCGATTGGAGAACCTCCGCCCATTGCAACAATCCAATCCGGCTCAAATGCCTGCATCGCAGCCGCACCTTTCATAACAGTTTCAACAGAAGGGTCTGGTTCGATACCCTCGAATAACTGCACTTCCATGCCGGCTTCTTTCAGATACTGCTCTGCCCTAGCTAAAAATCCAAAACGCTTCATGGAGCCACCGCCAACACAAATCATTGCTTTCTTGCCCTTAAATGTCTTAAGTGCTTCCAGGGCACCTTTTCCATGATATAAGTCTCTTGGTAATGTAAATCTTGCCATTGTAAAAGCCCTCCTGTAAATAAGATGTACGTTTTCTGAATCATTAGATTTTTAACGACTTTGTTGGTTATATTATACCATACATTTCATTTTATAGAAGAGCTTTTATACAATTTTAATATATTTAAGAATTAGAATCAATCCTTACGCAATCCTATTCCACAGTCCCGTCGAAGTCAAAAACAGGATCAGCATCACAACCGGCACGACGTATTTGATCATAACACGATACAGCTTCGCCCTTGTAAAGCGCTCACCGTTTTTCTCCACCTCACCAACGATCCAATCCGGGCCAATCACCCAGCCGATCAGGATGCTCGTCAGCAAGGAAATAAACGGCATCAAAAAGCTGTTGCTGATATAGTCCATCACATCGAGCAGCTGTCCGGTGGAACCGTTTGGCAACGGCAGTTCAAAGTAAAGCACGTTGTAGCCAAGGCAGATCAGCACCGCCGTTACCAGCGAATAAACGCCGATCAGTCCACACATCTTTTTGCGCGTTTGATGAAATACTTCCATACAGTTTGCAACCAGCGTTTCCATAACGGATACACACGATGTCAGCGCCGCAAAGCCCATCATCAGGAAAAAGGCGATTGCCACGATTCTTCCTGCGCCTCGCATCGCCGAAAAAACCTTCGGCAGCGAAATGAAAATCAGGCTGGGACCGGACGCCATGCCCTCTTTTCCAAGGAACACATAAACCGCAGGCAGAATCATCATTCCAGCGAGGAATGCAACTCCTGTATCAAAAATTTCGATCTGGTTCGTCGTTTTATTTAAGTCCACGTCATCTTTTACATAGGAACCATAAGTCACCATGATGCCCATCGAAACACTCAGGGAGAAAAACAGCTGGCTCATCGCATCCAGCAAAATCTCCAGAAACCGTTTCACCGTCAGTCCATGAAAATCCGGCAGCAGATAAATCGCCAGTCCCTGCATTCCCGTCCGAACCGTACCGTCCTCCCCTTCTGCCGACAGCGTCAGGGAAAAAATCGCAATCGCCACAATCAAAACAACCAGTACAGGCATAATAAAGCTCGAAACCTTTTCGATTCCCTTTTCCACACCGCCGTAAACGACCGCTGCTGTCAGCGCCAGAAACAGAAGCATAAACACGATCGGGGCTGCCTTTGACGTGATAAACGAAGTGAAATATCCGTCCTGTGCAGGCACGTTATCCCCAGATACCAGGTATTCCACAAAATATTTCGTAATCCAGCCGCCGATGACCGAATAATAGGTCATAATCAGCACCGGGACCAGAAACGTCAGATATCCCAGAAATTTCCACTTCGGACAAATCGCAGCAAATGCATTCAGCGCATTTTTCTTTGTTTTCCTCCCGATCGCCACATCCGTTGTCAAAAGAACAAAACCAAATGTCAACACCAGCACCAGATAAATAAGCAGAAACAGTCCGCCGCCGTCCTTTGCACATAAATAAGGAAAACGCCAAATATTTCCGACACCTACCGCACTCCCCGCCGCAGCCAGCACAAATCCGATTGAGCCGCTGAAGCTCCCTTTTTTCTCTTTCATTCTCTCCTCCGTTCCGTATTTCTTCCAAAACGCTTTGACATTCAAAACCGCAGGAATCCTCCCGTTTTCCCTGCGGTTGTCGCTCTCGTTGCAGCATTTTGGCAGATACAGATTTTTCTTCGATATGCCGTTTATTGTAGCTGTTCTGTAAAAATATGCAACTTTTCATAATTTCGTTTTAAGAAACTTATTTCGGAGTTGTTTCTTTTAATTTTGCTTTTTCGGCATTTTTTTGTTATACTGAATCCGGAAAAATCCGATTTTCGTTTTTCGGATATTTATATGAAACAAATACACAGAGGACGAACCATGAACGAATTTACCTGTTATGTCGGCAATCAAATCAAATCCTACCGAAAAGCCGCCAGACTGACGCTGCAGCAGCTCGGCGATGCGATCCACAAAAGCCGCGCCACCGTCTGCAAATATGAAAGCGGCGAGATTTCTCCCGATCTGGAAACGCTCTATGAAATCAGTCAGATTCTGCAGGTTTCCCCCGCACAGCTGACTGCGATTCGCCCGGATATACAGCATCCTTTTGTCTTTGGCGTACCTGCTGCCACTGAAACGACAGACGTTCCCGGTCGAATGCAGAAAAACCCGTTTTTCCAGGCGAGGCGGCTCTATTTTTATTTTTATGACGGACGCTGCCGCCGGATCAAAGACGGCATCATCGACATCGGCGCGCAGACCGACGTACCAAATACCTATGAAGCAACCTTCTCAATCTGCACGCTTTCCGGAAACGGGCGCAGCAGTGAAACTTTTTATACCGGCACCGTTTTGTACAGTGACATGCTGATCCGATTTTCTTTCGTCAACCAGTACAATCCGCTGGAGGAAGATCTGCTTTACATCTTCAACCCGCTGGAACGGCGCAGTTTCACAGATGGTCTGCTCTGCGGTATTTCCAGCACCGATCTGATGCCCTGTGCGTTCAAATGCTTCATCACATTGAAGCCGCAGGAGCTGACCGACAACCTGCAGCAGCATCTTCTTTTCACCCGAGCCGAGCTGCAGCGCTGGAAAAAGCTCAACATGCTCTTAATCGACAACAACGCAGAGGGACTGATCTGAAAAGGCTTTGCTTCTGCCGCTACGCCACATCGCCCGGTTGCTTTCACGTAAAAACCCCGACAGAAGCTTTTCCTAAGGATTCTGCCGGGGTTTTATGTTTCCGATAAGTCTTTTTATGCCAGTTTCAGGCGCAGGGTCTTAATTTCGAATGCTCTGAAATCAAGGGATACGGTGTTATCTTCCACAGCAACCTCTGCTTCTTTCTTTTCCAGCATATCGCAGGTCCATGCCTGTGCAACGTTGAGCGCAGTGAATACTTTCGTATTGACTGCTGCCTTCTTCGCTTCATACAGACGCAGGATCAGGTCGCCGCTGCCGTCCTCAGCCAGCTTCACGGATTCGAGAATAACGTTGTCTTTCTCTACACCAAAGGCGCTGAAGGTATCCACAACACCCGCTGTAATAACAGGCTTTACGTTCATCTCATAACCCTGACGAACTACGTCGCTGTCTGCAAAGCTGCCTTCCCATGCAGTAAAGCCGTAGGTAAAGTGATGTTCTCTGTTGTCTGCGTGCATCTCAGGAGCAGCTGCTGCACGCAGCAGGGTCAGCTCAAGTGCATTGCCGTTCATGCTGATACCATACTTGCAGTCATTGAGCACTGCGGCACCGTGAGCCTGATCGCACAGAGCGCTGTAACGATGGTTGCAAACCTCAAACCGGTCTTTTTCATATGCTCTGGAGCGTCTGGTAGGCCGCTCTACATAACCGAACTGCATTTCGTTGATCCCGTTCTCTGCAAATACGTTGACAGGGAAGCCAACCTTTAACAGGCGATGCAGCTCTTTCCAGTCGATGGCAGTTTCGAATTCCAGTCTTGTGCTGTCTGCATCCAGACGGATGTACTGAACGAAGGGCGAATTGCTGATGCGGCCGGTTACCTTCAGGACACTGCGCAGGCTGCCTGTGCTTTCAACGGTTACCGTTACATCCTCTGCAGCGGTGATTTCCTGATCGATGTAGTTGGAATCGATATCCCACGCATCGAACAGACGCGGAACATCTTTATATAAGTGGAAACGGTTCATCGGCTCAGCTGCGAACTCTCTGCCGCTTGTCTTCAGAACAAAGGATACCACCTCACCCTTGCCGTCTACGACAGCCTTCACCTGATTGTTTTCCAGAATGAAGGTATCGCCGTCCTGAGTCAGGGAAACACTGTCTGCTGCCTTGGTCCGGGTTTCTGCAGGAACCAGGGAAACCATACCATAAGCAGGAACTTCTGTAAGACCATATACCTTGTCACCGATCTTTTCGGTCGGAACAGCCTTGCCTTCTCTGGTCTGTGCACCTGCCGCAAAGCTTTCCGGCAGCTCAACCAGTGTGTCATATGCAAATCCCAGGGAGTTGCCGACAGTCACGCCATTTCCGGCTTCTACCAGACCTGCAACTGCCTTTGCAGTCAGCTCATGGCTTTCCTCCAGAATTGCATGGAATGCTTTTTCCGCGTCCTCATAAACTCTTGCGATGGAAGAACCGGGCAGGATGTCGTGGAACTGATGCAGCAGGACTTCTTTCCACAGACGCTCAATTGCCTCTGCAGGATATGTCTGTCCCTTCTGGGCTGCCAGCGTGCCCCACAATTCCAGATCACGCATGGAAAGCTCACATCTTCTGTTGTTGTTCTTCACCATTGCCTGAGAAGTATAGGTTCCGCGGTGAGCGCTGAAATACAGCTCTCCGGTATAGGTATGCTTCGGTCCGCCTTCTGCTTCCATATCCTGGAAGAACTCGATGGGGCCTTCCAGTTTTACCTTCGGGCAGCCTTCCAGGTCAGCCTCACGCTTCGCATATTCCAGATAGTCTCTTGCCGGGCCGCCGCCGCCATCGCCGTAACCAAAGGGCAGGAGGAATGCATCCAGATCTCTCTTCTGGCTTCTGTTCTCCCACACGTTCATCAGCTCGGTGGGGTCGGTGCGGTAGGTGTAGCTGGTAGGCAGGAAGGAGCTGATCTTCGTGCCGTCCATGCCTTCCCAGTAGAAATAATGGTAAGGGAACTGTTCGCCTTCATTGTAAGACCAGAAAATCTTCTGAGTTACCAGATATTCAACGCCGCAGCTCTTCAAAATCTGAGGCAGTGCAGCGGTATAACCAAAGGTATCGGGCAGCCACAGCATCTTGCTGTCTACGCCGAACTCTTCCTGATAATAGCGTTTGCCGTAGAGCAGCTGACGGATCAACGCTTCACCGGAAGCCATATTCGTATCCGGTTCTACCCACATCGCGCCCTCTGCGATCCACTGGCCATCCTTAACCGCCTGTTTGATTCTTTCAAACAGCTCGGGGTAGTATTTACGGCACATCTCATAGCCGGCAGGCTGGCTCTGGATATATTTGTATTCCGGATATTCTTCCAGCAGGCGCAGCTGTGCTGCAAAGGTACGCTCTGTCTTTCTGTGTGTCTCTGCCATCGGCCACAGCCATGCCAGATCGATATGGGCATTGCCGATTGCGTAGAATACAGGCATAGTGGAACCGTTCTTCGCTTCCAGTGCAGGGCGGAGTGCTTCTCTGCCTGCCTTGTAGGATGCGATTCTGCCAGCCTCATCCTGCTCAAAATCAACCACAAGGGTAAAGGCCTCCAGCGCCTCTGCGATCTTTGCAGCCCGCAGGGAATTCGGATCGAGCTTGTCCAACAGCTGTCTTAAGGTGTCTGCATCCATCCACAGCTGATATGCGTCTTCATTCCAGATACCGAAGGTGCAGATACCGAGGGTACGTCTCTTGTCCTCTTCCAGCGGGTCCTGATATGCGCCGGGAAGTACCGGGCCGGTTGCGCAGCCGCCGTCCGGAGATTCCGGATAATAATGGCCTGCGTAGGTTTCCATCAGAATTTCATATTCTGTTCCTGCCACTGCGTCAGTGGTCAGAACGTTATCTTCTACGAAATGATGCTTCTGGGTTACCCAGGAAGCACGGTAGGTACCAAATTCCTGACCGTTTACAAACAGCGTGGATTCGCCGTCCGGTTTTAAATCCATGACAATTCTCTTGCCCTGTGCTTCTGCAGGCAGAACCACTTTTCCTCTAAACCAGCAATATTCCCAGGTCTTGCCCCAGGTAAAGCCGGGCTCTACAGGCTCGAACGGGCCATTCATCGCTTCCTCCTGAGATAAATGATCCATTGTGCGGAACGCTTCCCAAGAAATCTCCCCCAAAGGTCTGTAAAAATCATCCTTCAGCGTGCGCATCCAATGCTGCAGTCTGCCACGCCATTCTGAACTCATGATCCCCATCTGAATTCCTCCGTGTTGTGTTATATTCTCGGGTATTAAAAATCAATACCACCTCATTTATAACGTTTTCCATCTGGTTCGTCAACCCCAATAATCCTATATTTATCCCTAAAAAATCACAATCTTTTTTCGATCAGCCACGCCGCTGCAAGCCGCTCCAGACCATCCCGGATTTCGTCCTCCGTCAGGCCGCCAAAGCCGATCAAAACGGTTGCGCGACACACAGCCTCCGGGACAGCTGCCCCCACAAGCGCTGACGACAGACCATAGACTTTCACACCTTGTCGGCGTGCCGCGTCGACAAGCTCTTTTTCGCTGCGTCCGACGCGATCCGTGAGCAAAAGATGCAGTCCCGCATTTTCTCCCGAAAGGTCAAATTGCCTGAAAAAGGGTTTCAGCCCGTCCAGCAGCGCTTCGTGTTTTCTGCTGTAGCTTTTCCGCATCCGGTTCAAATGCCGTTCAAACGCACCGCTGTCCAGAAATTGCTCCAGCACCGCCTGGTCGACTCTCGAAACCGTACACGAAAAGCAGGCGCATTTTTGCCGGTAGCGCTCCAGCAAAGCCTCCGGCAGCACCATATACCCGACACGGATTGCAGGTGCAATCGACTTGGAAAAGGTTCCCATATAGATCACCTTTCCCGCCGCATCACTCGCCTGCAGGGACGGTACGGGCTTTCCACGGTAACGGAATTCGCTGTCATAATCATCTTCTATAATATAGCGTCCCTTTTCCCGTGCTGCCCAGTTTAAAAGCTCTGTCCTGCGCCCGATCGGCATCATACGCCCGGTGGGATACTGGTGCGACGGCATCACATAGACCACCTGCGCTCCCGATTTTTCCAGATCTTCTATGCAGATTCCGCTGGCATCTGACGATACCGTAACCACTTCCCCCGCAAAGAGCTGAAAAATCTTCCATGCACGCGGATAGGTCGGATTTTCAAACGCCGCTGTGATTGTTTTCTCGAAAACATAACGGAGCAGCATCAGCAGATAATCGTTTCCCGCTCCAACCACGATCTGCTCCGGTCTGCAGGACACACCACGGGATGCATGCAGATATCGGGAAATCGTACGGCGCAGCGAAAGATCGCCCATCGGATCTCCCGGCAAAAACAGGTCTTGGTTGTTTAGATTCAGAACGTTTCTGTTGACTTTCCGCCATAAATCAAACGGGAAATTACGCATATCGATCGCATTTGGAGAAAAATCGATCTGAACGGGCACCGCAGCAGACGAGTCGTCCAATGCAGCTTTGGATGCGCAAGCGGCATCTGAAAGGAAAAGGCAATCGCCGCCTGCATCTGCACGTGAAAAGCTGCCAGCCTGTTCGTGAGACGTTATTCCTGCCTCCGGCGCAGTCTCCATCTGGTACAGTTCCTCCACCCGTGCGACAAAATATCCTTTATAGGGTACCGCCTCCAGGTATCCTTCCGCCACGAGCTGGTCATAGGCCAGCTCTACCGTACTGCGGGATACCTGCAAATATTCCGCCAGAGAACGCGTCGAGGGAAGCTTCTCCTGACAGAGAAGCTTCCCCCTTCTGATTTCGTCTCTGATATATTGATAAATCTGTTCGTAAAGATG
>OGYX01001728.1_pt1 | contig 15061 bp, 16 predicted proteins | sample 1576601 | NCBI WGS metagenome assembly OGYX01 (sample SAMEA3541561, study PRJEB24748) | human gut metagenome | biome: human gut; feature: human-associated habitat; material: faeces | place: China | collected 2012 | reverse complement strand
GTGTCGTCGGCGTATTCGGTCATGGCGTTGTCGTACGAGTCGCCGACCGTGCCGGTCGAGGGAAGCATGCCGTGTTCCCTGACCTGGGTGGTGTACACCGTGCTGATGTGTGTTTTGTCAAATTGAAGTAGTCCAGAATGGCGTGTCAATTCAATCTCGTGCTCTACGGCCCGTCGGCGCCGGCAAGACGCATCTCGCGGTCGCGTTGGGCAGGCTCGCGTGCATGCGCGCGATACCGGTCGGGTTCTTCACCGCGACCGGGCTGCTCATGCGGCTGCGCCGCGCGAAACGGGGGGGGGCTCGACGCGGAGCTCCGGCAGATCGCCAGGGCGAGGCTCCCGGTCATCGACGAGTTCGGCTACATGCCGATCGACGAGGAGGGCTCCAGGCTCCTGTTCCAGGTCATATCGGATTCCCACGAGACCCGGAGCGTCATCCACGCCACGAACATCGGGTTCTCCGGCTGGGGACGCGTGCTCGGCGACAAGAACATGGCCGCCGCGTTGATCGACCGCACCGTGCGCCACGGAAGGCTCACCGGATTCGAGGGAGGCTCCTACCGTAGCGAGCACGCCCTCATGACCAGATAGCCAGGAGAAAAGGGCGGCGGGTTCCGACGGCGCAGTTTCTGTTGGAAACCAGCCGCCTACGCCGCTGAAAAAAGTGCCCGTACTGTGGACACCAACTTGCAGAAACACAATCCGCACGCTCCGTCCCGGGATGCCCGGTCATCCAGTAGTAGGTGGAGCGGGGAACGCCCGGCATCCTGCATCGCGCTGATATCGGGTAGCGGGCGGTGTTGGCCCGTATCACGCCTGCCTTCGTGCGAATACCGGCACCGCGGGGTCGATCGCGCGATGTCGTACTCGGCCCTGATCCCCCGGGATGGCTTGCCGCTCTCGCACGACTGCACGATCTGCCGTTTGAACGCCTCGTCGTAGTGGCGGGGGATGTTTCGGGCCGGCCATCATCGGCCTCCAATCCCACGTCATTCGTCCCTCATTGGACTGTCTAACACATTGTAGCCAATCCACGCACGACGTGATGCACCTCGACGGCATCCACCTGCACCGCGACACGGTTGTGCTCATCGCGGTCTCCGGCGGCCACGTAGTCGGATGGCACGTGGCGAGGAGTGAGACGTGCTCGGCCTGGTCGTCGCTGCTGTCTAGGATCGCGCCACCACATCGTCGCGCGTCTCGGACGTCAGAACAGCCGCCGAGTGGATGGCGTCGTACAACCAGTGAGAGCGGAACTTCGCCGGATTCCTCGACCAGAAGAGCCGTTGGGAGGACGGCATCATCGCGGACCAGCACATGCACCTGGCCAAGACCCGCCGGATGGTGCACGGACGGATCAGGGATGGGCAGCCATTCACGTTCCTCGACCCGCCGGACGGGTTCGCGGAGCCGATCCCGTCCTCGAGCAAACTCATCGAGTCGTGGAGCGCGCGCATCCGAGACATGCTGCGCCACCACCGCGGCCTGTCCCTAGCGCGGCGGATCAAGGCGATCTGCTAGTGGTGCCACCAGCGCATTGAGGATCCGGAGACGGACATGCAAGCAAGATTCCTTCACTACGTCCGATCAGAACTAAATATCGAGATCGCCAGCGTCTCACCGCTTCATTTGTTCTTGAGCTATGTTATCATTTTTCTGATTTAGTCGACAGTATTGTCCCAGCAGCTCGAAAGGACGTCGCATTCTCCAATGTCTCATATGTCGCCACATCCAGTTATCCTTAACTAAGTAAGGAGGAACCATGGAAACCAAGCCTGAAGCTCCCATCGCCAAATCTGAGATGTCTTCGACGGAAGCCGCTGAATTTTTGCATGTGACTCGCCGCAGTGTCGCACGTTTTGCCACGGAAGGGAAACTCGCATCACAAAAAAAAGGTAATAAGCTTTTCTTCAAAAGGAGTGATGTGGAAGATTTTGCTCTCAAGCGCGGAATAATTCAACCGCTTGAGACTGAGCCACAGTCTCGCATACTTACAGTTGCTCAGTTAATCTCGACAGTCAAAGAAGAAGTCGACACTTTAAAAGAGGAAATCAACGCCAAGCAACAGCTTCTGGCGGAGAGAGAAAAATTCCTGTCAGACCTTCAGTACGCAGAACGACGCTAACGGACTGACAAAATAAAACAAGATGCCAACGTCAACGTTCTAAATCATCGCTGGCATCTTCTTTATCGAAAGGAGGAGCAATAATGAAGGATCTGATCGTTATCATGATTCTCACAATTGTGATTATCTCTACCCTTTAAAAGGTAGTATAACACCTATTTTTTCTTTATTTGTAAAAGATAGGTAACAGCATGTGATTCGCATATCCTGATTTTAAGCTTAGTGTCGGATATGCGAATCGCATGCTATGCATAACACAACCAAGGAAAAGTATGCCCATTACAGAGTTAAGCAAGTTCGGAACAAGTCAGTCTTAACCACCAGCACATTTTTTCTCGTCATACTACTGGTAGTCGCTATTGATGCGCAAGGAATATCGCAGCGACCATTCGACGGAAAAACATAGTCCCACTAGAACACAGGCAGACGGGCACACTGATTTCAGCTGGGTAGTGCCCAAAAGCGTGCAAGTCCGTGGTGATCGGACATATGCAAACTCAGACGTGAACCATAAAATTAACAAAACAATCGGTAGTGTTTGTGGTTATAGGTCAGAGTCCTCCAGAAAAATTTGTCCTTTCCGCTTCCGTTTAATGCATCAAATCGGGAGGATGATACAATCTTTCTTCTTACGCAGCTATTTCGACCACAGCACCGCCCACCTGAATTCGTCTGGGACATTCATGACGCATTCGCGTGACCTTCATGTAGTTTTCGCGTCTACACAACCTACCGCAACGCCGCTTTTCCGGACTTGTGCAGACAGCAAAACTGAATGTACTTTTTTATGCGGTTACATGTACTTTTATTCACGATAAAGTTGGGCAGTGTCCAGTTTGCGGAGGTCGTTCTTCTTTACAGAAAGACGACCTTCGTGCTTTATTGAAACCCTCACGAGTAAACAGACACAACACGATGGACTTCTATCACATTCGAAAAACAAATCACGCTTCTCAATTCACGCTTTTACGAGCATCCTCAAGAAATGGAAGGTAAACCTCAGTAAATTGGGAAACAGTCATTATTTTAACCCAACTATAACGAGACTCGGAGGCGCTGATTCCTTTATGCAATTTAAATTCACGAACTGAATCTTGTATATGCATAAGCAAAGGATTTGGTCCAACAGAAACCATACAATCCTTCTGGCGTTGCACCCTTTCATCCCGGACAACGACGATCACGCCAAAATGTCGACCAAGAACTTCGGCACTTATCACCCCATCGCACTCCAGCATATAAGCAGAATCATTCAGTTTTCTTTCTATTTCCTGAGCCGGCTTCTGTTTAATTGTATAAACGCCAGTTTTTTGATCATAAGCAACGATATTACCGTTTTTATATTCAACAAAACAGAAAAAATTATCACTGATATTTGATTTGCTTAGACCGTCACATGATGAGGGCCGTAGTATTTCATGCTGTTCACCGTCAACTGATTCGTTCTGTCCATCACACGATGGAGAAGACGACACAGTATGGTTTTCACGGAATGTCTCCGCATATAAGTCGAAGTTGATTTGCCGTACATCTTTCTCTACAAGCGATTCTCCCCTGCTCACGTCGAAGGACAACCGAGCAATCGTTTCAACGGGATCGCCAAATTCATCTTGCTTATCTGGATCAGTCTCCAAGAACCTATCCATCTGCATCTTCAGGAAAGAAAGACATTCATCTGGCGTCAGCATTTTGCTTCACCCTTTCATATCCTTCTCAGCGACCGCTTTCTGAAGCGTCAAGAATGGACGAGCCATTCTATCGAAAGTATCAGCAATACCTGCATCGTCAAGTTGAACAAATGTCGAAGAGCCATCATCCTGCGACTCAGCAGTGTAAACCGACGTCTGATCCAAATAGTCGAGAATGTACGCATAGTCCACCAAGGCTTGCAAGAAGTACGGGCTGTGCGTAGTAATGAGCATTTTCACATTCAGTGTTTTGGCCGTAAGCACCAATGCGTGCGCGTACGTGACCTGCCATTCAGGATGCAAGTGGATTTCCGGTTCATCCAGAACGAGTATGTCATCATCTGAAACGATTCCATTCTCGATAAGGAAACGGATAATAGCAAATGCTTTCACCCCCATAGAAGCATTGCCGGCCTGAATCGGATTTTTTACTTTCTCGTCAGTATTGATTACCAAGCCAGACGGAGATGGCGCGAGAACAGCGTGAAACGCATTATCGAACACCGACAATACTTCCTGCATTTTTTCTTGCGCAACTACCGACCCAGCCAAATCGTCATATATATCCGACCGAAGATCTTCCATTCGATTAAGCATCGCCTCGATAAGTTCATCTCTGTATTTAGGCCCCCATGACGAGGATAGTCTTCTTCTGTGCGCAACTGAGATGTTATCGATCAGAGAAGGATCATCAAGGATGTAGATATTTCGTCTTTCGTTCGTTGCAGGGAGACTTGAAACGCATCTATTGTCAATGAACTTGACTTCTCTTCTGTTCTGATCATCTGAAAATACGATCTCGGACTCATCACCTGAAGAAGGAAACAGTCCCTTAATCTGTTCCCCAAATTGGGTTTCAAATGTTCTTTGCGTAATTATTTGAGCATTCTGTTCATCCGAAACGCTGAGCAATTCTGCAATACGCTGACGAATGACAATATATTTCTCATCCTCGCCAAAATGCTTAGCGGCAGAGCTAATTGTCTCTAAATCATCCCATCTAAGCCATCTCTCTTGCGAAAGTGATTCTTTTTTGCACTCGCCATCATCTTGTGTAGCAATGTTTAAGAAACCCGCAGAAACGTCCTCTTCGCTCCTTTCCGAACCATATTGAACCTCTTGAACTATTTTTTCGGCAAGCACCCTCATAGTTCGGCTACTCACCGTTTCCTCCAAAAACACACCGGTAGAGGAACGTGAATCTTTTATCGCAATAGGAGCCATCTGAGACATCGCCCGAAAAACGGACCGCACTAGCCTATCGCGCACATTGGAATCATAATTATGGAACGGTGACAGCAGGGAATATAACGCTTTCCCCAAAGTGCTCTTGCCGGTATTATTGGCAGCTGCAATCACTGTTATTCCATCAATGGCAATGTCGGCATGCCGAACCTTACCTATGTTCCGGATTTCAAGTCGCATATTGCCTCCACTTATAATTACACTTTTCTACTCATGATAGTGCACACTTCTGCTACACAAAGACTTCATTTTTACGCCACTCACGACGAATCTAATTTCTCCAGTTCTAACTCGTCTACCTCAGAACTACGATTGCTAGAATGTGATAATGTCCAGATTTTACGCACTTTGAGGATAACGTCCGAATTCTTGCGCACTTTGGGTTTTCAGGCCTGACGTGAAAGGCATGGCCCCGCGTCCTGTGCACGATTTCTTCATTCGCCAAAACGAAAAACCGCGATTGGAAACCAGGAGACGGAACCATGCCCGAGAACATCATACGGATCGACCGGCACATGTCGGGGCCAGACTCGACCGGCTCGTCACGCAGAAGGCGTCCGAGGTACTCAACGCGATGCTCGACGCCAAAGCCAACGAAATCCGCCAGGACCGTCCATGTACGAGCGTTCCGGCGGACGGAAGGCATACCGCGCGGGCCGTTACTGGCTCGGGCTCACCGCCAAAGCCAAGCGGGTCGCCCGCGGAGATGGAGGGGCGGAGGCTCGGGGCGGCCGCCAGGTGCCTGCGCGAGGGCATAGGCGAGGCCACGACCTACCTCCTGCCCGAGTTCCCCGCCGAGCACCGCAGAAGGATCCGCACGAACAACATGATTGAACGGCTGAACAGGGAGATCCGCCGCCGCACGCGCGTCGTCGGTTGCTTCCCGGACGGCGACAGCGCGCTGATGCTCGTATGCGCGCGCATACGGTACGTGACCGCGAACGAGTGGAGCTCGCGCCGCTACCTCGACATGTCCCGGCTTGGCGTCACGCTGGAGGAAGCGGACTGATCATCGTGCCACGGGCGGCCATGACCCAAAGTACGCAATCTTTCGGGCACTACCACGCGGTCCTCAGGGGTCCGGGAAGCGTCATCTAGAATGTGAAAACCCGCGCAAGGGGCTTCAGGGACATGGGCTATTCCAGCACGATGATCTATCTGACCTGCGGCAAACACGACCTACGAACCATCATACCTGACAGAATTCACCCACACCAAACAGCGAAAGGCTAGATTATTTTGTACAAAAAGTTGTGCCTCCGACTGCTGTGACAGCCGGAGGCACAACCCAAGGAATTGCATATCTAGCCGACTAGACTCTACATAGGATGCCCGTCACCCATCAGTTTTTCTTCGGCAAATGGCTCGTAGGTTTGTCGGGAGATAAAACTGAAATAGTGTATTTTGTCCCACTCACGCGGATTTCCGAATTCCAGCATGCGTACGTTGCGGTTATCGTAGGTATGCGCATAAAGGACACGGTTCCTGATGTCGTATGCTGCAGTGTATTGGGTCCATGGGACTAGCACCTGTCCGTTTCCCACAGGGCGCAGAACTCCCTTTGGATTATTGACAGCAGTCAGCAGCTGGAACACCTCGTTGATGGCGGAATCATCATCGACAGGAAGGGACATGAGCTTGGTATATGCCGCCCGCAGAAAGCGTGTGTCCGGCTTATAGTCAGAAGGTATTCCATCAATCCGCTCGTCCATTCGTCGAGCTCGATAGACTCGATTGGCTCATTAATGTCGTATGAATAGTGACGATGAGTTGAACGCTCCAGATGCATCTTAAGATTGGTGACATGCCAATCAAAGGTGGGAGCATTGGCGAAGACGCCGACCTTGTTCTCGTAAATTGCGAAACCGTTGGTGGAGGACGGTTCGACTACGATGGAGCGTCCCGATTCGTCTTGGAATACGCTGTGCTGTGGAACGGATCGCCCCATCATCGGGCCTGGCGCATCCACGATTCCAACTTCGCTATTCAGACGCTGCTTGACCTCGTCCAGTGAACAATAATGCGTAAGAATCCAAGTAACAAGCTCTTCTCCTCGCAATGGCACCTTGCCCTGGGCTTGTATCTCCTCATCGGAAGCGTAGCGGTACCAATGGTCGAAGTAGAATGATCCCCCACATATGCCTTGTTCGTTAATGCCGTCAAGAATCACCGGATGGGCATGGACGTCTGTTGCCCGGGCGATTCCCATAGTGGCGATTTCTGCCATAAAGGGGGTGTACGTGGATTCAATCTTTGTTCCTGCCGGGATTTTCATTCCAGCATATTCAAAATGCTGCTCGAAGTCCTGGGTGCGACCCCAATAAGGTTTTCCTTGATTGCTTATTATCTCTATTCCCGTGCACATGATAAACCTTTCGATTGAGGTGAAATGCATCCTGCAGCCGCGATGGAGATACATTCCAGTGTCGCGGACCATTGGGCGTTCCTACGCAATGGACTGTGACGCCGCCGCATCGGATTCGTTTTTAGCCGATGGGATCGCAGCAATGACCGCACCCGCCAATGCGACGAATGCGCCAAGCACCGTTACCAGATAGACTTGCGTGCCAAGAGCCGGAACCAGCCAATCGATAAGCATAGAACCAATTAGCTGACCTGCTGTTGAGGCCAGTCCTAGAAGCAATAGTCCAAGTCCACGCACCAGTAGGCCCATCAGGGCGATGGACAGCAAACCAAGCGGGCCGCCGAACGGCTCGGCGCAGGCGTCGGAGCGGTCCACAACTGGGTCATGGCGTACCGGGAAGGCGGCATGGCCGCGCTGCGACCCAGGAACAGGAACGCCAGCCAGACCAACAAACCCACGCCGCGGCGAAGCCGGAATGCCGGGGACGGCAACGATGACGCGGAGGCGTTGCGCCGGCGCATCGAGGAACTGGAGCCGAGGAACGCGTTGATGCGGGAGGTGGTGGAGGCACGCAGAAAAAGACCCGGGTGCCAACCCGCGGCGCCTGTCGAACAGAGAGAAGACACTGCCGGCCGACCGTTTGCGTCCGACGTATTCACTCAACTCGATGCGAATCGGCATCCTCAGGAAGACAACGCGGGCAAGCATTCCCGCAACCCAAACCTCCTTCCGTGTTTTTGACAAAACGCCTGCATTAGCGAGTGCGCGTTGGAATCACAAGAGGGTCAATATCAATGGCTGCTCCACCGTGGTCCGAATTCATCAAGAATATTTTTGACAGGCAACAGCACATTTCACTAAGAAAAATACCAATCAGAGGGTGGCCTTTCCGCGCAGGATATCATCCGACGCATGCGCTCCAACAATTTCAATCAAACAGATGTTGAGCAGTTTTACATGGCACTTATCAAAGATTCTGTTTTCTGCCGCTCCGCACTCAAAGAATTCAGCCAGAAAATACCGATCGCTTTTGCAGCCGCATCAATTAAGTGACTGCAAAAATCCATTCAATACGCTGCTGCCAGCAACACCTCGGAAAGCAAAATAAAAGTTTGACCAATATATTCGTAGGCATCGCCAAGCAATGCAACCGTATTAAAACTTGGTTCGATTAAGGTTCGATAAATCTGCCTCGCCATTTTTGCTTATGGCGAAGCAAAATACATCCTTCCCACATGGCTTTGCTGCTTTTTGTATCTTTTGTTGTTATCCGTTGCCACTTATCGGCATCGGCACGGCATGTCAGTATCATGTGCGTATGCGACTTATTGGCAATATTCTGTGGCTAATTCTGGGTGGACTGTTGCTCGCCGCCAGCTGGGCCATTATCGGTTTGGTGTTGTGCATCACCATTGTGGGCATTCCACTGGGCATTCAGGCGTTCAAGATGGCGGGGCTCACGTTGACCCCGTTCGGTAAGACCGTGGAGTATGGCGGCGGCGTGGGATCCGTGCTGATCAACATCATCTGGTTCGTACTGGCCGGTTTGTGGATGGCGATTGGCTACATACTTGCCGGCCTGCTGAACTGCGTCACCATCATCGGTATTCCGTTCGGTATCCAGTCGTTCAAGATGGCCAAATTAGCGCTATGGCCGTTCGGCTCGCAAATCCGCAGCTTGTAAATCACTTCAGATCACTTCACCCAGCATAGACGGCCATCGACTGCCGTCTTGCATATAAGTATCGAGGAGCTGCGGTCCGAACAGGCCGTGACCACTGCACCCTAAGCAACGAAACACGTCTCATTTCGCTTATGGCAGCTCCAGAGCGGCAAGGCTCAAAAAACTGAACAGTCGAACATACCTACCCAAATGATTGCTAATGTCAGCCGCCTTGTGAACAGGTTAAAGAATACTTGCGATAGCGGCTTCTCCAACTGTACGTTATCGAGAAGAAGACATCCTCCCCCCGTCAAATACGGTTACTCACGCAGCTTGCTTGCCGCGAAGATAAACAATGGCAGCGCGGCGAACGCGTAGTTCTCGCACTGGATATACAGGTACACGATCAGGACAAGCCAGCAGATAACAGTCTTGCTCCAAACACCATGCTCGGCAGCTGCAGTATCGAAGACACGCGTCATGGAAACTATGGAAGCGATGACCAGCAGAACCAGGCCGATCAATCCGTATTCGGCGACGACGCTGGTATACGCACACATCGTCCATACGGTGTCCGCATTCATGCCGGCCGCAAATCCTGTGGCTGCGCCGCCGTTCATGCCAAGACCATTTAGTAGCTGCTCGGCCTTGAATGCGCCAGCCCACACCGCATTGATGATGTTGCCCGCACCATAACCGGTGAACATGGTCCATGGGTGGGTGAGCAGGCCGCAGAGCGGATCGAGACTTTGGTGGATTCTTGCAAAGAACGAACCATCCCCCTGCGCGCCGTTTTCGGCAATGGAAGTCAGCCTGGAGTCGGCAAGCACGCCCATCAGTCCAAGCAGGCATGCTCCGGCAAACTGCGCCATGCCACGCAGCCGTTGCTTCCGATCATGCCACGTGTTGTGCACGATGATGGCAACCAGCAGCGCCACAACGGAGTCGATGACGATTCTGGTGCCGGCCTGCATCAGCATCGCGCCGATCGCGTAGACGACGATGAGGTCACGCAGCCGTTTGGCATAGATGCTGTCGCGACCTCGCATCAGCCACATGAGGGGCAGCAGTATGCCGAACAGGTGCATGCCGATATAGCTGGGTTCCGCGAACAGGAATTGCGACCGACCGCCGCCCCACACCGAACTATCGGTGATGTACTGGCGGTACATGAGATGCGAGAAATAGTTGACGAGCGGCTCGAACCGCAGATGGATGGAGAACCATTGCACGACGCCCACGGCGAAGGAGCACCAGTAGGCCGCGATAAGCAGCCGGATCGGCATGTTCCAGGGGATGCGTTTGATATGGAAGGCGATGACAAGCGCACCCAACGTGGCAAGCATGCCGAACAGCCCGGTGAGGCTCATGAATGCGGCGTTGAAATGAATGCCGAAACGCAGCCACCCGGGAATGGACAGGATGATGCAGACGACCGGCAGCAGGAACAAGGGCAGATACTTCACGGCTACGATATGCAGCTGCCGCCAGTTGCACAGGCAGTAGACGGCGAATAGCACGGGACTGATCGGTGACCAGAACGGCGCGTACAGGCCGAGCGTGGTGCCGTCCACCGGGAGAAGCGCGATGCCCGGCAACAGCCAGATGACGTTTCGATCCTGCGTCGCCAGGAATCGCAGCATTGGGCGATAGGAAACGGCGCGCCCCGCCGATTGTCTGCCACTCGCTTGCGCCTGTGCAGCGGCATCATCAATTGCGACGCCAGCCTTGGCCTTGGCGGCCACTTCGCATTCACTATTGTTCGGTCGAATCACACGCGCCCCTTTCCGCAACCACCTTACTCGACATTGCACTATATGCACCCATTGATTTCACCGCGCAACGGATGATATTGCCACAACGATTCACGGCTTCAAATGTTCATTCGAACATGAACAGAACACGGAATACCATAAAAAGACAACACGCTTAATGTTATCTTTTTTAAAACCGCATGACACTTGCCGTAAACCCAGCTATGACAACGATTCACAAAACCACAATACACAAAAAGTTCATTTTTCAACCATTTCACCTTCTATATGCGTGATAGCATCAATAGCGAACACAGCAAGCGTTCACCCCACACAACACAAACCAGTCATACATAATGTTCATTTGCGATTACAAACGAACATGCATAATGCACATTATGCGTGGCTTATAGAAAGGCATTACCCATGGCAAACGAGAAAACCGTCATCACCGTGAATCTCGACATGTTCGACAAGGACGCCGACGCCAAAACAGCCGAAGCCAACAAGGTGGCGAAAAACCTGGGCATCAGCGATGAAGCACTCGCCAAGGTAGAGGATTTCAAGCAGGAGCTCACCGATCATGACGCTTGGGATCTGCCGTTCATGGGCTATGTGAACGAGGACGGCTACGGATACGCCTACGTGCCGGACGCGGCCATCACCATGCATCCGTATTGGGACGCCCACAAGGAGTTCATGAATCTGCCGGATGACGTGCAGACCGCATTCGCCATCCGCATGCTGTTCACCCACCGCCCCGTCGACCGCTACGGCGCCGACATGTTCCTGCATTACCACCGCGGATTCACCGTCAACTTCATTGGAGAAGGCGCCAACAAATACTGATCGCCTCAAGCACCGGTTGCTTCAGCTCAAGCCGACAACGACACCCTTGTCCCGCTGCCGGCTTTCCGAACTCCCTGAAAGCCCAAGCAACCCCGTAGCGCATTTGATTGGCGACACCTCGGATCCGCACCATTTTGAATACTCAGCTGTGCTGACCACACGCGTCCCCTTGTTGCCGGAGAGACATGGTTATATGGCTCAATTCTCGTTTGCGCCAGTCGCCGATTCTGGCGACGGTGCTGGGCTATTGGCAATGAGCAAATGCAAATTCGATCCCCTGTGCAGGGAGGCAGTTCCGCTGCCTATGCGTTGCCAGGTTTCCCGGTAGTCCCCGTCGATTGCCACGTTTGCGCTTGCAATGAATTTCTTGAATTCGTCGATGTGCGTCGCATATCGGCGACGGAATTGTTGAGCCAGTTGCACCTTCTTATTATCCGAGAGTTCTTCAGATACGTTGTGTAGCGCATGTTCCATGTTTCGAGAGAAGAAATACATGGAGTACGGTATGCCGGTTCCTTGATATGTGATTGTGGAGATACCAGCGAGTTCCCTCATCGCACGTTTTTTTCGAGCGTTACGTTCACGCAGCACATCGACATTCCCAGCGCAGATCCCGTCTTCGCCATAATGGATTTCACCGTCGTCTGATTCCCTCACGCATTCATCCGGGATGAAGGCACCGTCGGTGTCGCTGATCTGAACAATCCGAGCGATATCCTTCCAACGGTATCCGTTGAGTTTCAGGGATTGGAGTACGAGGCCACGAACACGTTCTCTAGGGTTTAATCTGCGTTCGGTCGTGATATCGCCATGCACGATCTCGAATTTGATCTGGCCGGTTGAGAAGATACGGCTGAGAATCTGAGCGAGGGCTGTTTCCTCGGTGGGGCCTTCCACGATGAATATCATCACCTGTTTGGCAATCGCCATAGCTCAGTCCTCCTCGGGGAACCCGACATCGTAGAAGGCGCCGTCGATGTCGAAGGAATTCGTCGGCTCATATACGGTTTCCGGTTGCCCACCAAGATTGATTGCGCGTAGATACTGATTACGGAGATTATTTTTTTCTCTGCTTCCGCGGAATTTGATGTATCGATTATCTGGATTCGTCGTCGTGAAATAAAGCGAACCTTTGTCCAGAATTTCCAATGGACGAAGATTATGCGCGGTAAAAATCAGCTGACCGCGCCCATGCTCTTTCAGCACCTGCAGAAGTTCTCCTAGCAGGAACTCGAAAATACCTGAATCAAGCTCATCCACGGCAACGCAAGCACTTGGCTTCGCATAGACGTCAATCAGCAGCATCAAAATAGATACAAGTTTTTTGATTCCCTCGGATTCGCATCGCAGCGGCAATGCGATTCCGTCGCGCACGCATGTGATTTGCACACGTTCGACAGGCTTGCCGTCATCCCCCAGGCTCTGACCGAACCTATACAGGCTTAAGGAGAGTCCCGGGACCAGCGCCGTCAGAACAGGGTTCATCTTCTTCAGCGTGCTGTTCAGTGCATCGAGTTGCCTTGGATTCAGATCATTGGGCTCCAGCAGGTTCACATCGAACGAAGCATCGGCAAAAACCCCGTATTCGCCTTCATGAGTTGACATCTTCAGATGATTCATTATCGAAATCGCGTATCGGGTGGTGTCAACGATTGCGAAGTCGGATATTGCAAATATCTTTATGGATGCAATCAATTCGTAAAGTTGACCGATGTTGTCTGTCTTTCCCCGCGTCGCATCGCCACCGGACGCATCGTCTTGTTGGCAAACTTTCCAAAGCAACGTAAAGAAATCATTGGAAAAGATCAGCGAACTATGGTTCTTAAGGGCGAGACGTTGCTCCACGACCAGTTCGGTTCGGATTTTCTCATTCGCTGCGAATATGTTTTTCCAAGCTGTTTTGGGCCTGATCTCGTAATCCCACGAATCATCTCCTCCGTTATATGCCATCAAGGTGCGCTTTGACTCCTTGCCACTGAATTTCTTGATGGTAATTTCCTCAGCTGTGATTACAGGCCCCTCATCGGTTTCCGCAATACGCGAACCTGCTTCAGCGATAGCAACGGTATAGGAGAATTCATACACTGCGGACTGAGAATCCTCATCGAATTTAACGCCCTTAACGCATATCCTTGCATCTTCGGCTTTCTCATCGCCGAACTTCTTGGAAACACAATCGGCGGCAGATCGCGAAATGTCGCCTCCATAGAAAATATTCTTCAGCACAGCGAGCGCCTGAATCACCGAGGTTTTGCCGGAACCGTTCTGCCCGTAGATTCCAATAATGTCCGAACCGGGAAGGGAACGCTTTGTACTCCATGAGGAAAGGACGATATTGCCTTCCCTTATGTTCTTAAAGTTCCTAAGCTCAAGTGACGTAAGGCGAATCATGGCTCTCCTTCCTTTCTTACATATTATTACACGCCAACAATGGAAATTGTTAGATTATTCGTAAATCAGTTACGTTTTTAAGAAAAAATTAGATTGTTCTCTTCGTTTCAGAGGCAACACACCTTCCGCCTTGTCTTCCGATCGGCAAGGATCTCTGGCGGCCATAGGCTATCGCGCTATCAGAAAGCTAGGGAATGGCACGGTCCAAATACCTTGCGAAAAATGTTGGGCACGTTCCGTAAGTTGAGCAGCATTCATTCCACTCCCGGTTTTCTGCCGTGATGGTACGGTACACGAGAAACTCAGCAGATCTCAATCTTCGAGACTCTTTTTAGGCTTTATGGGGCTTGAATTTTCAGAGCAAGTGCAACGTCTGCGAATGGTGGACCTCGTAGGGCGTCCTGAAGCCATGGCGCTTGCGCGGCCTGTGGCTGATCGCATCATACACCTCACGAACCCGTTCGTCGCCGGCCGCGTCGAAGTCGGTGCCCTTGGGGAAGTACTCGCGGACCAGGCCGTTGGTGTTCTCGTTGGTGCCGCGCTGCCAGGGATGGTGCGGCAGCGCGAAGTAGAAGACCGCGCCGGTCGCCTCCTCGATCCTCGCGAAGTCGGCGAACTCCTCGCCCCGGCCCAACGTCGCCATGCGGCTCTCGGCCCGCCCCTCCGGTGCCGCCGCTTGCCCCTGTGGCGTAGGCGCGCCCTGATGCCCCGTTTGGCGCGCTCCAGCTCGGGCGAGTCGAGCCTGCCGTCGTTGACGGCCCGGTAGATGGTCGACACGGACACCGACAGGTCCGGACGTTCGACCCCGATCCTGCCGGCGATCTGCTCGGGCGACCAGCGCTCCCGCACGATCAGCCGCGTGACGAGCCCGGCGAGCCCCGCGTCGTCGAGGATCCTGGGACGCACGCAGGAGAGCCTGCGCGCCTCGTAGGAGCGTTGCGCGGTCGATGCCCGGTAGCAGCGGTCCCGCGCCGACCCGGAA
>OGYX01001723.1_pt1 | contig 15081 bp, 15 predicted proteins | sample 1576601 | NCBI WGS metagenome assembly OGYX01 (sample SAMEA3541561, study PRJEB24748) | human gut metagenome | biome: human gut; feature: human-associated habitat; material: faeces | place: China | collected 2012 | reverse complement strand
AGAACGAAAACTAAAACCAAAAAGTTCAGGATCTGCGCGATAAGTGTTGCATTGAAGTTAACCAATTATAGCACGCTCCTTTTTGTAATATCTTGCAAAATTAAATTATTTAATGAACGGGTTAGCGAATACCAGAACGATAGCGATTACATAGCACAGAATAGGCATGGATTCGATCAAGCCTACGCAAACCAGCATGTTGGTAAAGATTTTACCAGCTTCTTCCGGTTGACGAGCCATGGATTCAATAGATTTGCCGCACATGTTGCCGTTACCGATACCAGCGCCAGCAGCAGCACCCAAGCAAACAAGGCCTGCACCGATTACAGATGCAGCAGTAATGATTGCATTTTCAGACATTTGTTTCATCCTTTCGAAATTGTGATTTTAAATTTTTTTTGCTTAAAAAGCTTAGTGTTCGTCGTGGCTAGCAAATGCCAGTGCATAGCTGCCCAAAGACAAAATGGTAAAGATAAAAGCCTGAACGAAGCCAATGAACAGGGAGAACATTACCCACAGTTCAGGAACTACCCACGGAGCCAGCTGATACAGTACGATCAACAGGATTTCGCCTGCCAGGATGTTACCAAAGAGACGAAGAGCCATGGTCAGCGGTTTAGTCACTGCATCCAAAAGATGCAACGGCAGGAATGCCGGACTCGGGCTGATGAAATGTTTAAAGTGGCCGATACCTTGTTTCGCCACACCAACGCAGTACGCGCTAAACGCAATTAGCAAAGAAAGCGCAAAGCAGGTATTAATGTCATTGGTAGGTGAAGTCCAGTGAACGCCAATCTGCGGAAGCAAAATGCCCAGTTCGTTTGCTACCAGGATAAACATAAACAAGGTAACGATGAACGGTGCCATAAATTTACGGCCTTTGGATCCCAGGTTGTCTTCCATCAGACCATTTAAGAAATCAAGAATGATTTCCATTGCATTCTGCAGTCCGGAAGGAACCATTTTCGGGTTCTTACAAACCAGAAGGAACAGTACGAAGACGATTGCCATGGTTACCCAGGTCATGTACATGGTTTGCATGTTAACCTCACCTAAAAAGGTAGATTGGGTAAGGTAATGGATAATCTCTCCGGATTTTTCTGCACCTTCAGCTGCTGCATTTCCCATTTTTACACACTCCTTTCTTCACGCCCTCTCATTTTGATGTTGGTACGCGATAAATAATAGATTTAAAATAAAGAATATATGTATCAGAAGAAACCCGCCGAATGCGCCATGCACAGCAAGCTTCATCCTTAACATCGTAATAATAAACGCGGCCGCAGCGGCCAGACGGGCCCAGCGGAAACGCTTCATGATTTTCAGTCCCTGCTTTGGCACCTCTACGTAAGGCAGAGATTTTTTGATGCCTAAAAACATAATGGACAGATCTATCGTACCGGCCAGCACGCCGCAAAGCACGCCGTGGGCAAAGGCACTGCGCTGCCATAACCAGAGCGGCACCGCTACGAGCAGCGCACACATACAGATGCGCGCTACAAAGGCGTTCGCGCCGTTTCTCGCTATGGGAGTCAAATCAAAATTACTTTTCATCCTTCTTGTGTTCGGTGTCCCGTGAAAGGACGCTCCTCTGAATCAGATTATAGTAGGTCATAACAAGTGAAACTATTGCCAGACCGATGCAGATGCCCCGCATCGTATGGTCGCCGGTTTCCAGATGACGGTCGAGCCAGTCGCCGCCGAAGTACGCCAGCAGGAAATCAATCACGGCCATAAACGCCAGAGAGGACACAGTAGCCAAAGCTTCAAGCATCCGCATATGCTCCTTATCGGGTGTTTTGTTAGTCATGATTTTTTCACCACAGCACGAATTCACAAATTAATCATATTTACTCTTTTAATTTTAATATTTTTCACAGTTTCTGTCTACGCCTTAGACGCAAATTCCGGCAAATTTTCCACATCAAAGCCATTTTTTCTTAAAATAGCATGGATAATACGCTCGCAGGCCTTGCCGTCACCATAAGGATTGGCAGCCTCCGCCATGGAGCGATAATGCTCGGCATCGTCTAAAAGCAGATTGGTTTCGCGCAGCACATCATCATAAGCGGTGCCTACGAGCTTGACAGTTCCTGCTTCAACAGCCTCCGGACGCTCGGTGGTATCACGCAGAACAAGAACCGGCTTGCCTAAGGCTGGAGCCTCCTCCTGAATTCCGCCGCTGTCTGTGAGCACGATATCAACCTTAGCCATCAGGTTGGCAAACGGTTCATATTCCATAGGCTCAATCAGATGCACTCTGTCCAGATGTCCCAGCTCTTCGCGGACAATTTCACGCACCTTGGGGTTTTTGTGTACTGGGAAGATTGCTTCCACATCGGGATGCGCTTCCAGCACACTCTTCAAAGCGCGGTAAACATGACGCATAGGCTCGCCCAGGTTTTCACGGCGGTGGGTAGTCATCAGAATCAGACGATGACCGCTGGCGAACACTTTATTGAACTCTTCGTCCTCAAAGCGGTAGCCTTCCTTCACCGTAGTCTGCAGAGCGTCGATAACAGTGTTGCCTGTTACCAGAATCTGCTCGGGGCAGATGTTTTCCTTCAGCAGGTTAGCCTTGCTGGTAGAAGTCGGCGCAAAATGCATATCGGCAATCGCACCTGTCAGCTTGCGGTTCATTTCCTCCGGATAAGGAGAATATTTATTACCGGTACGCAGGCCTGCTTCCACATGGCCTACAGGAATCTGCGCATAAAAGGCAGCCAGAGCACCGGCAAAGGTAGTCGAGGTGTCACCATGCACCAGCACCATATCGGGCTTTGCTTCCTCCATAACGGATTTCAGGCCCATCAGCGCGCGGGTAGTAACATCATACAGGGTTTGACCTGCCGACATAATGTTCAAATCATAATCAGGCGTAATGCCAAACAAATCCAGTACCTGATCAAGCATCTCGCGATGCTGTGCGGTAACTGCCACAATCGGCTGAATATATTCGGGATATTTACACATTGCCAGCACCAGCGGGCACATTTTGATGGCTTCCGGACGAGTGCCGAAAACTGTCATTAACTTTATCTTCTCCACGGTTCTTCCTCCCCCTTATCTGTCGTTCAGAATACCGATTTTCTTAGCACCTACGGCAACTGCCGTGATAATAACCGCTATAATAAGTGCGGCGTAAAAGCCGTCGAACTCTGCCCACAGCACGGCTGCGATACCGAGCACGGCTGTAATGGCGTACATCAGCAGCACTGCCTGCTTCTGGTTCATGCCCATCGCCAGCAGACGGTGATGAAGATGGCCCTTATCGGGCTGGAAAATAGGGCGGCCGTTGCTGTAGCGGCGCATAATCGCAAAGGCTGTATCCATAATCGGCAGGCCCAGTGCAATCGCCGGTACAATCAGCGCTACGGTAGCAGCAGTCTTGACTGCGCCGTAAACCGAAATGGCTGCCAGCATATAGCCGATGAACATACTGCCTGTATCGCCCATGAAAATAGTAGCGGGATTAAAATTATAGCGGATAAAACCGATAATGCCGCCAGCCAGAGCCGCAGTCATTACAGCTATATGGTAATACCCCATCTGAACCGCAACCAGAATGACCGTCATGGAAGCAATCGCAGATACGCCTGCTGCCAGGCCGTCCAGACCGTCAATCAGGTTGACAACGTTCGTAAAGCTGATAACCCAGAAAATTGTCAGCGGTATAGAAATAAACCATTCGTTAAGATAAAAATAGCCGCCGAAGGGATTGTTCAGCCATTCGATACGGATATCGAAGGCCACAAGTACGCAGGCAGCAAAAATCTGCCCCAGCAGCTTGACCTTTGCCGGCAGCTGATATTTGTCATCCAGTACGCCTACGATGGCAATCACGCTGCCGCCAAGCAGTATGCCGACAATATCTTTTGTCAGCTCCAAGCTCGCCACTGCGGCAATCATAAAGGCAATATAGATAGCCAGTCCGCCAAGACGAGGCATAATCTTCTTATGCACCTTGCGGTTATCGGGCTTGTCAATTGCGCCGATTTTAAAGGCTAACGTTTTAATATATGGGGTCAGAATGTAGCTTACCAGGGCGGCAAGCAGAAAAGGGAAACCGTAAGCACTTAACATTTATTTTTTCTCCACTCAAAGTAAACACGAAAACACAAACAGCGAATTTCTCACTTGTCCTTATATAGTATAACATTTTTGACACTTACGTCAATTACTTTTGTTACAAAAACTGCTTACGCACTCATTTTTCTGCAAAAATATCGTCCTTATGCCTGTTTATTATAACATTGATTCTTATATGCTGATATAGAAATTGAGCATATAAGTTATGCTTAAGAGTTTTTTTAGCAAAAAAGCGCCCTGCCATCTTCACAAGACAGCAGGACGCTTAATTTCATGCTCTATTAATAGTTTTCAGCGTGTACTTCAAAATAGCTTTGCGGATGAGCGCAAACGGGGCATACCTTCGGTGCAGAGGTGCCTACTACGATATGACCGCAGTTGCGGCATTCCCAAACCTTAACCTCGCTCTTTTCGAAAACAGCAGCAGTCTCCACATTTTTCAGCAGAGCTCTGTAACGCTCCTCATGATGCTTTTCGATTTCACCAACCATACGGAATTTGGCAGCCAGCTCCTTGAAGCCTTCAGCTTCAGCAGTTTTAGCAAAGCCCTCGTACATATCAGTCCATTCATAGTTTTCGCCGTCGGCCGCAGCTGCAAGATTTTGTGCAGTATTGCCAATGCCCTCCAGCTCCTTGAACCACATTTTAGCGTACTCTTTTTCGTTATCAGCAGTTTTTTGGAACAGAGCGCTGATTTGCTCATAGCCTTCTTTTTTTGCTACGCTTGCAAAATAAGTATATTTGTTACGTGCCTGAGATTCACCTGCGAATGCAGCCTCCAGATTTTTTCAGTTTGTGTACCAGCATATTTGTTAGCCATGTTATTGCCTCCTTAATTTAGCCCGGCAGCTTATGCCGGAGCCTACAACAACCATATAATGCGGCAAAAGGCCGCATGACCTTAATTTAATTGTACTCCTTTATTCCCGAAGAGTTAAGGATAATTATTATTTGTTACGAGAAAGTTTTGTAGAGTTTTTGTGAACGAAAAAAGCTTACAACGCAGAAGGTCTCCCTTCCTGTTCGTTGTAAGCTTTTTCCCTTTTTACTTTTGCACAGCCAACGCAGCCAGTGTCTTGAAAAAGTTTTCTTTGAGCTGCGCTACAAACTCTTCTTTTGGGTAATGCACAGGCAAAGCGTCCAGGACAGGACTGTTCTGCGCAAGAAAGGTCATAATCAACGGCGCAGCCAGTGAGATATAAGCACCATAAAAAGCAATATCCGTTTTCTTGTACCCTAGAGCCTGCTCAAAAATTTCCGCAGCAATATAAAATTTTGGCAGTCCTTTTTGTTTAATAATTTGCTGAATATGTGGCGAGGGCTGCAACAGCTCCCTAATCCAGACGCGCACATGCCAGTCATTTTTACGAAATGCGTCTTCAATAAAAAAGTCAACGAAGCGCTCTATTTTTTCCCGCGGTGAGTCCTGCTCCCGCGCCAGCTTTTTGAGCTCATCAATATTCAGCAGATAATCCTGTACCTCTTCGAGCACAGCTATATATAACCCATCTCTGCTGCCAAAATGATAATTGACTGCTGCCATATTCACTTCTGCCTTCTGACAGATTACCTTGCTCGTCGTCCCGTTATAGCCATGCTGCGCAAATAATGATCCTGCTGCCTGAATAATCCGCGCCTTAGTTTCCCTTCCATCTTCACGCGTTCCCGTAACAGAAGCCTTCCCCGACATATACATCCCTCTTTCTATGATAATTTATTCCGAAACAGCCAGCCTGCCAAAGGCAGCGTCACCACCGCCACTGCCAGCATAGGTACATAGTCTGGCGCAACTGCGAAAAATCCTGCTCCCTCCAGATAGACTCTGCGTATCGCATCTATAGCAAAGCGCATAGGATTAACATACGTCAGATATTGCAGCACCTGAGGCATATTGCGTACAGGCGTTGCCAAGCCTGATAAAAGTATCATAGGCATGAGCAGCAAAAAGCAGTATACCATAACCTGCTGCATATTCTTCGCAATAGCTGAAATCGAAAGGCCCAGACCAACGCAGCTGACAAGAAAGATAAATATTGTCAGATACAGCGTCGCCAACGAACCAACTACTGGTATTTTAAACCAGAATAAAGCTAAGCACAACATAAAAGTTGCCTGAGCAAGACCAATAAGAATGGGCGGCACAGCCTTGCCGACAAGAATTTCCGGTGGTGTCAGCGGTGTAACCAACAGCTGGTCGAAGGTCCCGTTTTCACGCTCTCTGGCTACGGACAGACCTGATAATATCATTACCTGCGTCAGTGCAAGCATCGGTATCAGCGACGGCAAAAACATATTTCTTGTGATATTATTGGGATTATACCAGATACGCGAGCGAATGTCTACGAGAGGCTTATGAGCGCTGCGCTGCTGATTAAACCTGGCGCTGATAGAAGTAACATAGCCTGCTGCCAAAGCAGACGTCATCGGATTGCGTCCATCCGTAATGACCTGCACGGGAGCAGTCTCTCCCGCATAAAGCCTACGGGAAAAGTCAGGCGGAAGCGTCAGCACCAGCATAGCCTGCTGACTATCTATCACCTGACTTATCTGCGTCGGCGAAGACAGAGTTGCCACACGGTCAAAGATGCCTGTTCCGTCCAGCTGTGCTAAAAATCTATCAGACTCGTAGCTATGAGCCTCGTCAACAACTGCATAGGGAACATGCTCTAGATTATACGTCGCTGTATAGCCAAAGACTAATCCCTGTACAAATACCGGCACAACCAGAATAACACGGCTTTTGGGGTCTTTTAAGGTACTCAGCAGCTCCTTGATAATCAAAGCATAAATATGATAAAGCGTTAGCATAGCAGCAGACATCACGCCACCTCCTTTCTAGTCAGCTTCAATGAAAGGCAGAAAAACAGCACGGCATAGCCAAAAAGAACCAGACAGTTTTTCCCTACTATAGCCATATTAGTTCCCGCCAGAAAAAGCATTTTCAGCAGCTCCATATAATAAGTGGCAGGCAGAATATGTCCGATAACAGCAATGGCTGTCGGTACACTGCGCAGGTCAAAGAGAAAGCCGCTCAGCATAACCGTAGGCAGCAAGCTGATAACTAGAGCTATCTGACAGGCCAGAAATTGATTTTTAACAAGCGAAGAAATCATCAGACCCATACCAATGACGACGAAGATATATTCCACAGAAGCAAGCAAAACAAAAAACAGAGAACCATGCATGGGGACTCCATAACCATAATAGGCCACAGCAAGACAAATAAGCAGACCGAGCATAGCTATAGTGAAATACGGAACAATCTTAGCTGCAATAATTTCCAGCGGTCTTACAGGCGTAACAAATAATGCTTCCAGTGTGCCCCGCTCCCACTCCCGCGCCATCACCAGCGCTGTAAGAAAGACGCCGCTCAGAGTCATGGCAATAACTATAAGACCGGGGACAAACATCCAGGCGCTTGTATTGGCATCATTGAACCATTGGCGATGCACGACGCTGATTGCTCCACTCTGCCCTCCTTCGCCATGCATAGCTGCCCACTTCGCCTGCCACGCTTCCAGCCCGCTCGTCAGATATTGGTTTGCCGCATTCGCAGTCGTAGCATCCACTCCATATAACATAAGCTGCACAGAAGCCTGCCCCTGCGCCAGCCGTTTTGTAAAATCAGGCGGTATAACAACTATAGCGTCAGCCTGCCTTTGATCAAGCAATGCCACTGCTTCCTTCGACGAGGTTACATAGTGGGGTGAAAAATAAGCTGAGCCATTAAGAAATGCAGCAGCATCACGTGCAGTCGGCGATGTATCCTCTAAGGCTACGGCAACAGGCAGATTTTTTACATCCAGCGACAGGCCTGCACCCACAATTACAAACAGCATCAGAGGAATGACAATGCCGATAAGAAAGCTGCTTAAATATCGCAGCAGCTGCTTAAACTCTTTTTTCAGCAAAGCAAGAAAACGCTGTATATTCATTCTGCTGCCCCCTTTTGTCGTCCTGCTTCCACAATATGGATAAAGGCTTCGTTCATGTTATTGCTATCGCCACCCTGCTGCCGGATAGCCGCAGGCGTGCCGATGGCAATCAGCCGACCCTGGTCCTGAATCATAATCCGGTCGCAGTATTCAGCTTCTTCCATAAAATGCGTTGTCACAACAACCGTTGTCCCGCGGGCGGCAAGCCCTGTAATCTGGCGCCAGAAGGTGCGCCTGGCTAGCGGGTCTATACCGCTTGTCGGCTCATCAAGAAACAGAATGGGCGGCTCATGTAAAAGTGCGGCTGCCATCGACAGGCGCTGCTTATAGCCGCCAGGAAGCGAGCCTGCTGCCATATCCAGACAGCTGCTGAGATTAAATTCCTGCACAACCTGAGCTATACGCTGCTGCAGCCGCTTCCTTTCCAGTCCATAAGCACGTCCGAAAAAGCAAAGATTTTCCTCCACAGATAAATTACTGTAAAGAGAAAATTTCTGCGCTACATAGCCTATATAGGACCGCGCATGAGCTCGAGCTGTACGCATATTGACGCCTGCCACAGAAATCGTCCCCGACGAAACAGGCAGCAGGCCGCAGAGCATCCTAAAGGTTGTCGATTTACCCGCTCCGTTTGGCCCAAGCAGGCCGAAGATTTCTCCCTTACGCACGTAAAACGACGTATGATCCACAGCGATAAAATCACCGAAACGGCGTACTATTTTCTGCGCTTCGATAATCCTATCCTGTGCTATCTTTGGCGACGCTGCTGGCAACGGTGCCTGTACAGCACTAACCTCATCAGCAGCTTCAGCCTGACGCAAAAGCAGCATGAAGCTGTCTTCCAGACGTGAAGCTACAGGGTTAATGACAGCATCAGGCAGATATTTTTGCAATAACAGCTGCCTGGGAAGCTGCTTTTGTGCAACAGTAAAGCGCACGCTGCTGCCTTCTGAAACAGCATCCATCACCAGCTGCCTGTCATCCATAAGCCATGATTGAAGAAAACGCGAGGGCATATTTTTAGGAACCTGCACATTGTAGCAGCGTCCTTCAGCAAATTGCCGCAGCTCTGCTGGCGTGCCGCTAGCCAAAAGTCTGCCCTTATGCAGCATATAAACATAATCGCACTGCTCAGCTTCTTCAATATAAGCCGTGTTCACTAAAACAGTCAGAGACTTTTCTTTAGCTAATGTATGCAAAATCTGCCACAGCTCCCGCCGTGATAACGGATCAACTCCGACAGTCGGCTCATCGAGCAAAATCAGCTCCGGCATTGCCACCAGCGTGCAGGCCAGTCCCAGCTTCTGCTTCATGCCACCGGAAAGCTTGCCTGCCAAACGCTTGGTAAACGGGCTTAGACCTGTAAGCGACAAAAGCTCAGTAAAGCGCTGCTGGCGCAGGCCCTTATCAACCGCATGAATATCAGCATACAGCGTAAGATTTTCCAGTACAGATAAATCTTCATACAGTCCGAACTTCTGCGGCATATAGCCAATAAGGCTTTGCACAGCCTGTGGAAATTTTTTCACATCAAGACCACAAACAGAAAGGCTGCCATTGTCCTGCTGCATAAGTCCGCAGACAAGTCGCATAAACGTCGTTTTTCCTGCTCCGTCCGGTCCGATAAGTGCTGTTAAGCTTCTCTTTTTTACGCTCAGATTCAGCCTATCCAACGCTATCACCTCAGCAGACGCAGCGCTGGTGGAAAATTTTTTGCTCAGATTTTGAGCTTGAATCATGAATGTATCAGCCATTTTATCCACCTTCAGCACCTAATTAAAATGTCACGGTTGCAGGCATTCCGAGCCGCAAGACATTATCTTTATCCGTGACATAAATGCGCACCTCATAGACCAGTGCTGTTCTCAGCTCTTCAGTTTCGACGGATTTAGGTGTAAATTCCGCAGTATTGGATATATAACCAACCTGCCCCTGTAATTTTTTATTAGTGCTGTCAATCGTTACTGTTGCCTGCCGGCCTTCGTGCAGCCATCCTAATTTGTCCTCGCTGACATAAGCACGAATCCATTTCGTCTTCTCCAGGCTAAGCGTATAAACAGGTCTTGACGGCGAAGCCATGTCACCAGCCTCTACGAGCCGCGAACGAATAACTCCATCCTGCGGCGCAATAAGCGTAGCCTGACTCAAATTATATTCCGCTGTCTTCAATTCGTTTTGCAGGCTCTGCAGCTGCGCTTCAGCAGCAGCAACATCCTCCTCACGATAGCCATCAGCAGCAATGGCATGTGCAGCACGGCTCCTCGCCAGCGTTGCAGCTGTAGATTTTGCTTTTGCTTCTGCTGCATCAAGAGCCTGACGGCTGATAGCATTATTAGCATAGAGCGAGCTCATGCGACGATAATCAGCAGCAGCATTGTCTGCCTCTGCTTGTGCCGACTGCACAGAAGCAGCAGCCTCCGCAATTTCTTCAGGTCGCGAACCATTATGCAGCTTAGCAACAACAGCCTGCTGCTGTGCAAGCGCTGCCTTACATCTTGCCACCTGCAGCTCCAGCGGAGTTATGTTCAGCCTTGCCAAAACATCGCCCTTATGCACTCTGTCGCCCTCCTCTACCTTCATCTCGGCAATGCGTTCATTGGCATTAAAGGTCAGTGAAACCTGGCGGATATCCACATTGCCATGCAATACTAACTTTTTCTCCGTTGGTCTGTTCAAATACCAGACGCCGCCTGCTGCTACAATTAAGCCTGCTAAGATAAGCGCAGCAAATTTTTTATGCTCCTTGAGCTTTTGCGTAATCATAATCTCGTCCTTCTTTCTTCACATGATGACTTTCTCTGCCCTTATTATATATAATTCAAATTTGAATTTCAACTATAATTTTTATCAGTCTTCAGTTTTTCTTTTCAAGCAGCAAAAAAAGCTTACAACGCAAGCTGATTTCACAGCTTGTTCGTTGTAAGCTTATGCTTTCTATGCTAAAATATTTTTTAAGGCGCTCCATAACGGTAGGCGGTTTTCCCTCTGCACTCAAGATCCACTTGCTGGAAATCTGCAGCAAAGAGGGAGGTTAGGCCCATGTTAACTTTAGATAATCTTATCTCTGTCATCAGCTTATGTCTGACGTCATTAGGTATGGGCATTACTATAGGTTATGCATTAGGCCAAATTCACGCAAAAAAATAGCCGCCCCAATCCTGACAAGATAAGCAGCTATTTTTTGTAAGTCTTTTTTAGGGGTAACTGTCTATCGGAGCCCTTTTTCATCTTTAGTATAGCACGTACATTCCCTATTTGCAAGAGCAGACGCAAGCTTTCACAAGCGCGTCTGCTTTTTTTATACCTCGATTTCGCCGCTCATGCCCATCGCCAGCAGACGGTGATGTAGACGGCCCTTATCGGGCTGGAAAATTGGGCGGCCGTTGCTGTAGCGGCGCATAATCGCAAAGGCTGTATCCATAATCGGCAGGCCCAGTGCAATCGCCGGTACAATCAGCGCTACGGTAGCAGCAGTCTTGACTGCGCCGTAAACAGAAATAGCTGCCAGCATATAGCCGATGAACATACTGCCTGTATCGCCCATAAAAATAGTAGCAGGATTAAAATTGTAGCGGATAAAGCCGATAATGCCGCCGAAGGGATTGTTCAGCCATTCGATACGGATATCGAAGGCCACAAGTACGCAGGCAGCAAAAATCTGCCCCAGCAGCTTGACCTTTGCCGGCAGCTGATATTTGTCATCCAGTACACCTACGATGGCAATCACGCTGCCGCCAAGCAGAATACCGACAATATCCTTCGTCATTTCCAAGCTTGCCACTGCGGCAATCATAAAGGCAATATAAATAGCCAGACCGCCAAGACGTGGCATAATCTTCTTATGCACCTTGCGGTTATCGGGCTTGTCAATTGCGCCGATTTTAAAGGCTAACGTTTTAATATAAGGGGTCAATATATAGCTCACCAAAGCGGCAAGCAAAAAGGGAAAACCATAAGCACTTAACATTTATTTCTTTCTCCACCGAAACCTGATTCCTTGCACACGAAAAACACTTAACTATTCATTCCTTATATAGGATAACATTTTTGACACTTGCGTCAATTACTTTTATTATAAAAATAATGAAATAAGCCTTTTTTTCCGCAAAATTCTCCCGAATTATTCCCATTTATTATAGCATAATATCATCAAGGGAATATATCCTTTTGGCATAACTTATATATTGTTTTGCAGAACCATTATTGACTGCCGGTTTTTTTACAGATTTATCTTCCGATTGCATGCTGTTTTGACAGCTCTTTTTCAAAAAACAATCGCTGTTACGGCTCCTTCAATGCTAGAATCCTCCGTACCGGCTTAAAAATAAAAAAGCTTCCGTACTATCATCTGACAGTGCGGAAGCTTTTTCACGTTAACTTTATTCTTCTTTTTCCGGGAACTTAGGTCGGGGGAAGTTCGGGCCGGACGGCTTAAGCGTAAAGCCACGTCCGAATACGTCGTTGACGTCACTGATAATCATAAAGGCACCGGGATCAATCTCGCGTACAATGGAGCGCACCTTCGCCAGCTGCGTCAGCTTGATGACTACAAAAACCAGCTCGCGATGACGATGCGTAAAGCAGCCCTCGCCGCTGATATAGGTAACACCGCGGCCGACGATTTTAATAATTGCTTCGGCAATTTCCTCGTGATGCTCACTGATGATAATAACCTTCTTTTTATAATCAAAGCCTGTCGTAAACGCATTACAGGTTTTAGTCATCACAAAAAAGGTAAGCAAGGTATACAGCACCGGCTCGATGCCGAATAAGGAAACGCTCGCAAGCAGCAGGCAGATATTGAAGGCAAAGCCCGTCGTACTGATAGAGATAGAATAATTTTTCTGGATAATAGCGCCGATAATATCCGTACCGCCGCTGGAGCCGCCCACGCGGTACATGCACGCAGCACCGATGCCGTAAAGCACACCGCCGGCAATGCAGGCCAGCAGCTTGTCATGCACTACAGTATAGGTGGAAAGAAAATGAAAGAAATCCAGGGATACAGAAAAAGCAATAATACCATACAGCGCGCTGATAGTATATTCCCTGTCCATGTACTTGTAGGCCAAAAAGAACAGCGGCACGTTGCAAATTAAGCTGGTAGCGCCCATCGGCAGTCCGGCAACATAATAGGCAAGTACGGCCACGCCGCCGATGCCGCCGCTGAGCATCTTATTAGGCATATAAAAGGTATTCATCGCAATACCCATAATCGCACAGGCCAGAGTCACCATAGCATAATGGTAGATTTTTTTCTTCAAAGCGGGATTCATACAATACTCCTTTGCAAGCAAAATATTCAGAATTTGTTTTTTATGTATATATTGTAACACTTTAACGCAGAAAGGCAACAACTAAATATTTTTCTCGCCAAAATCCCGAACGTTCGAAAAAAATTCTTGCTATGCAGGCATAAGCAGTATAAAATAATACTGTATACAATATTAGGCAGGTGAACTTATAATGAAGCAAGTAAAAGAAACAGCATACGCTAAAATAAATCTGGGACTCGATATTCTCGGCAAGCGAGAGGACGGCTACCATGAGGTAAGTATGATTATGCAGAGCGTCGGTCTGAGCGACGAGGTTGTTATCAGCAAGGGTAACGGCATTCAAATCAGCTGCAATCTGCACAACCTCAGCTGCGGTCCTGATAACCTGGCCTACAGAGCAGCTGCCCTGCTCGCAGGTCACTGCAATATTATTCCGAACGTTCACATCGCCTTGAACAAAAAAATTTTTCTGGCAGCAGGACTGGCAGGCGGCAGCAGTGATGCGGCAGCAGTTTTGCGCGGCCTGAACCGTTATTGGGAGCTTAACCTGGAAAATTATGAGCTGGAACAGCTAGCCGCTCAATTGGGCAGCGATATCCCCTTCTGCATCGAAGGCGGCACCATGCTGGCAACAGGACGCGGCGAAGTCCTCACCAAGCTGGAGGCCATGCCCGAAACATGGCTGGTACTGGCCAAGCCACGCAGTCTGGAGGTTTCCACCGCCTGGGTTTACCAGCATTTTGACCGCGGTCGTGTAGTCCATGCTCCCTGCATCTGGCAGCTGGAAGCATACCTGCGCCAAGGCGGACAGGCCATCACCCCCTACATGGGCAATGTTTTAGAAACTGCCACCATCCCGGCACACCCCGTTATAGCCTCTATTAAGGCTGCTATGCTGGGAGCAGGTGCCTACTACGCCCTCATGAGCGGCAGCGGCCCGACCGTCTTCGGCCTTACCGCTGACAAAGAAGCTGCCGAGCGCGTACAGCAGGCACTGACAGATTTTGATGTAGAAACAGCAATTACGACAACTATCGGAAGGAGAAAATAAATATGTCCGGACATTTGCAGCCTATAAAACTAGACAGCTACAAGCCTCTGCGTGAGCTTGTCTGTGAAAATATCCGTCAAGCTATTATTGACGGCACCTTCAGCCCCGGTGAACGCCTCATGGAAATCCAGCTGGCTGACGAAATGGGCGTAAGCCGTACGCCCGTGCGTGAAGCTATCCGTAAGCTGGAGCTGGAAGGCTTTGTAGTTATGATTCCCCGTCGCGGCACCTATGTTGCCGATATTTCCATTAAGGATATCACCGAAATTTACGAAATCCGTATCAGCCTTGATATTCTGGCTGCCGGCCTGGCCGCCGAGCGTATTACGGATGAGGAGCTTGAACAGCTTAACGGTTATCTTATTGAAATCGGCCAGCATATCGCCAACAACGATATGGATAAAATCGTCGAAGTAGATACTGCTTTCCACGATATGTTATACACTGCCAGCCGCAACGAGCGTCTGCGCAGCATCATCAATAACCTGCGCGAGCAGATGACTACTATCCGCGGCCGTTCTATGAGCTATCCGGGACGTTTAGTGGAAACCATGGACGAACACCGTAACCTTGTAGAAGCTATTGCTGCACATGATGTAGAACGTGCACAATACGCAGCCCGTATCCATCTGGAAAACGCCGAGCACACCCTCATGCGTTCCCTCAGCGAGCATCTGCCGCAGAAGAAGGCGTAAGCATGACAACTGCTAATATAGATGCTTTTATTGCA
>OGYX01001717.1_pt1 | contig 15117 bp, 10 predicted proteins | sample 1576601 | NCBI WGS metagenome assembly OGYX01 (sample SAMEA3541561, study PRJEB24748) | human gut metagenome | biome: human gut; feature: human-associated habitat; material: faeces | place: China | collected 2012 | reverse complement strand
TATTTAAATTTGTCGTCTGAAGTCGTAAAAGCTTACTTGCAGGAAAAGAGCCTGTTGTACGCAGACTTTGTCATGACCGGGACAACGGCGAATTTCGGTCACTGATGTATTCGTGGTACAAAGAAATCGAAAAAATCTGCTGGAATCCGGATTTTCCGGTTTGCAGGCTGCAGTATGAGGACAGCGCGCTCCCGGTGGAAATCGAGGCAGAGTTTGCATCTCCGTTTGTACCCGGAAAAGAAGAAATCGCAGGGACGCCGGGTTTTTATGTGACCTTTACAATCGCCAATCCTTCCGATCAGGAAGCGGAGGTTTCGATTCTGGGTAAATTGAAAAATCCGGTCAACCGCGGGATGGAACATAGACGGTTGAAAAATCAGCTGACGGCTGAAAAAGGCTGCGCACAGATCGTGATGAAAAGCGATTCCCAAAAGCCGAACGCATCCAACGGAAGCCTTGCATGGAGCGTTTCTGCGGATGAGGTCAGCTGGATTTTAGGGGAATTTGCACCGTATTTTACCAATTATGTCATGCACAGCATGTTCGGCGTGACGGAGGAATCCTATCTGTTTGATTTTCAGGATACCGGAAAGCTGACAAACCTCGGGACAGAGACACTGCCGGAGTTTGGCACAGAGCTGACGGAAGAAGAAATTTCCCTGATGGATGAGCAGGAGCTGGATGCGATTTTTGAAAAGCTTTTGCAGATCGCATGCGTCAGACATCCGTATGAAAGAGTGCACCACTTTGACGAAAAGCTGCTGACGCAGCCGGAAATGAAACGGGAGTTTATCATTGCGAGCATTCGTCAGATAAAACGAATTTTTCCGGATGAAAACGGACAGGAAAACTGGGGCGATTCCGCACTTTGCGGCAGCTGTAAGCTTGCACCCGGCGAAAGAAAACAGATCCGTTTTGTGATCGGCTGGCATTTCCCGAACCATTTCGGAGATTCCGGACGCTTTGAGGGACACTGGTATGCAAAGCGTTTTGCAGATGCAGGAGAAGTCGTTGCGTATCTGAATCAGGAGCGGGAGACGATTCTTCCTGCGGCAGAAGATTTTTCCGTTTTATTAAAAAATACGAGCGTACCGCACGAGCTTGCGGATGCGTGGTCGGATCATTTGAGCACACTGATCAAATGCTCTTGGTGGACGAAACGGGGCGAGTTCGGCATGTGGGAGGGCTACGGCAGCTGCGGCTTCCACACGACAGATATCACTTACCAGGGTTCGTTTGGTATTCTGGCATTGTTCCCGAACCTTCAGAAAAAACAGATGGAAATGGGCGCAAAATTCCAGCGTGGGGACGGACGCGTACATCATTTCTTCACACCGGACCTATCTGGCGTGGATGACGGGTATGATCGTGTGGATATGAACCCGCAGTTCGTGCTGCTTGTGTGCAGAGATTATCTCTGGACAGGCGACCGGGAATACCTTACACGGATGTGGCCGCATATCGAAAAGGCGATGGACAACACACAGCTTCTGGACGGCAACGGGGACGGTCTGCCGGATCATGATACGAGAGCCAACACCTACGATGCATGGGCGATGCAGGGGACGCCCGCTTATATCGCAAGCCTGTGGCTGGCAGCGTTAAAAGCGGCAGTGCGCATGGCCCAGGATCTCGGGGTGCAGGATCGTGCAGCAGCGTGGGAAGCGTTGCTGGAAAAGGGCAGCAAGGCCTTTGTGGAAAAGCTCTGGAACGGCAGATATTTCAGTCTCTGGGCGGACGGCGACAAGCGGGACGACTGCTGCATGACGGACCAGATAGACGGACAGTGGTATGCGCGTCTGCTCGGGCTGGGCAATTTTCTGCCCCAGGATAAGATCGACATTGCGACAGACTGCATTCTTTCGGAAAATTTCAGCCCAGAATCCGGTCTGGTCAACGCCTCCTATCCGGCGCAGGCAACTCCGACACTGTATACCTGGAAAAATGTGCAGATGGAGAGCAACTGGTCCGGCATCGAATATTCCTTCGCATCATTCCTGCTGGAAAACGGCAGATACAAGGAAGCAGCTCGGATCGTGGAAACGGTCGAAAGACGGCACACACAGAATGGCAGACGCTTCAACCACGAGGAATGTGGGGAACACTACTATCGTGCGCTGGCATCCTGGGCAATGTTACAGTCTTTGACTGGTCTAAAGGCAGATATGCCCAGAGAAAAGCTCAGCTTTTCGCCCGCCCTGCCTGAACTCACCGCGCCGTGGTTTGTGCCGGGCGCATATGGCAAACTGAGCATTGCGGAAAAGAAAATCAGGATCGAGTGCCTGGGCGGTTGTTTGAACCTGAAACAACTTGCGCTCCGCACCGAAATGGAAAAAGCAGTGGTGACGGTTGGTGGTGCGGCTGCCTGCACGCAGACGTATGAGAACGGAGTCCTGACGCTGACGTTTTCAGATGGATTGCAGCTTTGCAGCGGGAGTTTTATTTTGGCAACAAAATTTTAGAATTGATTTCCGGAGGTAAAATTAAATGGTGAAGATTAAGACCTTTGGCAACGTGTTTGACGGTGGAATAGAGCTCAGAGTCGATATCTTTTTCGAAAATTGCGAGAACCTGAGAAGGAGAGGAGGTAAGCTTTTTGATATCTTCTAAAAGGGCAGAAGAGGGAATAAATACGTCATTTTCCCTGCTTAGACCAAGGCAGAAATTTACACCGCCCATCACTTTATCAACGAAGAGATAAGGGCGGAGGTTATTATAATCACCGGTGATTTTAGTTATTTTTGAAACATCCATCAATATGGGAAGCGCAGCGAGTTTCAGATGGGAAGTCCCATCGGATTTGAACTGAAATTCATTTAAGCCGAGCTTGTTTTCGATACATTTTCTGTAAAAGTTCTTGGATTGATGCTGCAGTATTTTGCCCTCTGTATTTGTCAGTTCCAATCCGGTCAGGTGTTGGTAATTTCTCTCATGAAATATGACTTCTATAAACCGAATGGAATTATCCTGTCTTTCTCTGAAAATGATAAGCAACTTCTTATGCAAAAGGTTTTGCTGATATTGCTTCGCACAATTCAGAACTCTTTTACGTGCGTCTTCTTTTGTAAACTTCATAAATAGTTCGGAAATCCTCCATAAAGAATAACGGTTAGACTACATATACATAGATTTTCCTGAAAGATCATAAATAATAGATATGGAAAGAGAGAGCAATAGCACCATTGTACTATATACTCCCTCTTTGTGGCTAATTTTAATGTTGTCTGCCAACGACCGGTAAAATACCGGTAAAAATATCGGATTTTAGTGTTGTCCGCCAACGGTCAATCACAGGATTGACAAGCATATCAGATTTTAGTGTTAGCCCACTGGAAAAGCACGCTTTTCCTACTACTATTATTATAGGAAGAGCAGATTTTTATGTCAATAGAAATCATAAATCATTCCCAGATATTCTCCAAATGCGGTGCCGCAAAACATGTATTCGGTCTGACGCAAACATTTCTTTGATAAAACGATATATCGACAGGGTGTTGACAAAATATAAAAAAGTGCTATAATTTATTTCAACAATAAAAGGGAGTAGCCAGCACCGAGAGGTGGTTTGAAACCGTCACCCCGACAAGCAGCCAGATGATAATCGATTTGCTGCAGATGTCCGTATTAAATGAAACGCGCGAGACTTTTATTGCAGCTGTCAGGCTGTAATAGAGGCCTCGTTCTTTGTTTCGTTGGAAAGGGTGTCCATAGGAAACAAAACCCTCCGGGGGAAAAGCACTTTTCCGGAAAAGTCGCCTGACAGCGACCGAAGCTATTTACTTTACGAGTCCACCAGACCGGTGGAGAAAAGGAGAATGAGTATGTTTACAGGAATTAGTTTAGGAGTTGTTGTTGCCATAATCGCAGTGATCGCGCTGCTTGGAATTATCGCTTCCGGGTATGTGAAAGCACCTCCGGACACGGCGTATATTATTTCCGGCCTGCGCAAAAAGATCATTATCGGGAAATCGAGTATCAAGATCCCGTTTCTGGAACGTCTTGACAAGCTGAGCTTAAAGCTGATCCCGATCGATGTGAAGACAGAAGCAGCGGTGCCGACGGCGGATTACATCAACATTCAGGTGGACGCAGCAGTTAACGTCAAGGTTTCCAGCGAGCCCGAAAAATTAAAGCAGGCAGCAGAAAACTTCCTGAATCAGAACACCCAGTATATTGCGCAGGTAGCGAGAGAGGTTCTGGAAGGCAACATGCGTGAGATCGTAGGCCGCATGCGTCTGGAGGAAATGGTCAGCGACCGTCAGAAATTCGCGGACCTGGTAAAGGAAAATGCCGAGCCTGACCTGGCTGCCATGGGTCTGGACGTTGTCAGCTTCAATGTGCAGAACTTTACGGATTCCAATGGTGTCATTGATGACCTTGGTATCGACAACATTTCCCAGATCAAGAAAAAGGCAGCGATTGCAAAGGCTGAGGCAGAAAAAGAAATCGCGGTAGCAAAGGCGGAAGCGGATCGTCAGTCCAACGACGCGCGGATCAATTCCGAAAGAGAGATCGCCATCAAGAACAACGAGCTGGATATGCAGAAGGCAGAGCTTCAGAAAAACGCGGACAGCAAGCGGGCGGAAGCGGATGCGGCATATGAGATCCAGAAAGAGGAACAGCGAAAGACCATCGAAGTAACTGCGGCAAATGCCAACATTGCAAAAGAGGAACGTCTGGTACTCTTAAAACAGCGTGAAGCAGAGACGATGGAAAAATCGCTGGATGCACAGGTTAAGAAAAAAGCGGAAGCTGAGAAATTCGAACGTCAGCAGAAAGCGGAAGCAGAGCTGTTTGAACGCCAGAAAGAAGCGGAAGCAAAGAAATTTGAAACGGAAAAGGCTGCAGAGGCGCAGCGTGCGAAGGCGGAAGCAGATCTGTTCTCTAAAGAACAGGAAGCCAAAGGTATCCGCATGGTCGGCGAAGCCGAAGCAGAAGCAATTCGCGCCAAAGGTGTTGCGGAGGCGGAAGCGATGGAAAAACGTGCGCAGGCTTATCAGAAATACAACAACGCGGCAATGGCGGAAATGCTCATCAAGGTGCTGCCTGACATCGCAGGCAAGATCGCAGAGCCTCTGACCCAGATCGACAAGATCACGATCATCGGCGGTTCGGACGGATCAAACGGCGTGGATCAGGTAGCAGGAAACGTACCGGCAGTGATGACAAAGCTGTTTGAAACCATGAAAGAAACCGTGGGCATCGACCTTGCGGAAGTTGTAAAAGCAGGAACCTATGATGCAAAAGTGAACCGCAATATCACGATCAACGCAGACGGAGCAAAGCAGGCAGCGGAGGTGTTGAAGCAGGAAACTGCTGCAGAAGCATCGGCGGAAATCGCAGAGTAAACGGATTGGATTGTATTGAAAAATTGATTCAATTGCTAAAAGTTCTGTAACAGAAACTCCCGGCAAAGCCCCTGAAAAAGGCTCTGCCGGGAGTTTTTTACGTCCGATCCCAGGCGACAAAAGTGCCGCGACACATTCTTTTTTACAGAAGCGCTTATGCGTCCTTTCCCTGCCCCTGCGGCGCATTGCGCAGGGTATCCTTCTGCATCCATTTTCCACGCTTATAATAGAGGATAAACAAGATCGATGTAATGGTCCAGGTCAGTGGATAGGAAAATGCCACTGTTGCGACCTCGTGCCTGAGGGGAACGGCAATCGTGATCCAGAGGATCCTCAGGACACAGACCCCAAAGCAGGTCAGCAGCATCGGGAAAAAGGAATCCCCGCAGCCGCGGCAGGTACCGGAAAGGATTTCGATACAGATGTAAGTGATGTAGGCGGGAGAAACTACACGCATCATGCCGATGCAGATGTTGATGACATTGGCATCGCGTGTAAACAAAAGCAGGATCGTTCCGCCGAAATTCAAAACGATAAAGCTGAGAAAAAGGCTGGTCACAGCAGCAAGACCGAGACAGATGCGGACACTTTTTTTGATACGGTCGTATTTTCCGGCGCCGAAATTCTGCCCGGCGAAGGTCGTGATGGAAACACCGTAAGCACCCATAATCATCCAGAAAATACTGTCCACTTTTCCGTAAGCGGTCCAGGCGGCGATCGTGTCGGTTCCGAAGGAGTTGATGGAGGACTGGATCAACAGGTTGGAAATCGAATACATTGCGGACTGCAGACCGGCAGGCAGACCGATTTTGATGATATCAAATAAAAGATCGCGGTGAAACCGGATTTTGGAAACGATCAGGCGATAGGAATCCTGTGTGCGCAGCAGGGCGATCAGTGTCAGGATTGCGGAGAAAAACTGGGACGCAATGGTGGCAATGGCAGCTCCGGCAACGCCCATGTCGAGGACGGCGACAAATAAAAGGTCGAGCACAATGTTGACCAGACAGGAAGCGATCAGGAAATAGAGCGGCCGTTTGGAATCGCCCACAGCCCGCAGGATACCGGAGCCCATGTTGTAGATCATGGATGGAATCGTGCCGAGATAATAAATTTTCATATAAGTCAGAGAGAGGGAAAGGATGTCGTCCGGCGTTCCCATGGCGGTCAGAGCAAAGCGTGCGGAAACAAGACCGAGCAGCATAATGACAACGCCCCCTGCAATGGCCAGTGCAATTGCGGTATGAACGGAATCCCTGACCCTGCGCCGGTTGTCTGCGCCGTAATACTGGGAAATGATAACAGTTGCACCGGAAGAAAGCCCGACGAAAAAGCCGACGAGCAGGTTGATAATGGTGGAAGCAGAGCCTCCAACGGAGGCAAGGGCTTCCTTGCCGACAAAGTTGCCGACGATGATGGCATCCGCAGTGTTATAGAGCTGCTGAAAAAATGTTCCAAATAAAATAGGGAAAAAGAAAATCAGAAGCTGCTTCCAGATGACTCCTTCAGTGATCTGATTTGTTGTGCTTTGTGCTGCCTGCTTACTCATAAAGTAAAATAACCCTCCGTTTAAAAATACTACACAAGGTCAGTATAGACTTGTCTGTAAAGAAACACAAGATACTATGTAAAACATCGAAAAAATGCTATACTTAGATATCGGGGTATGGAAGCAGAAGGAAACCTGTAAAAAGCAAGCATCAGCAGAAGCTGAGAAGGGGTGGAAATGAGCAAGCATGGAAATCGGACCAGACGGATTTACGGAATCATTCTGATATCGTTTGTTATCATATGGATAGGAAGCCTTTTTTTCAGATGCTGAACAATCGGCATAGTGCCTGGATCGCCAGCGAGATGATCCTGCAGCAGCTGGAGGATGTGATCGAAGAAAATAAAGAAAGCTATCAGACCCTTCTGGAAACCCTGAAGGAAGATTATACGCTGCGGGCAGAGATTGTGGCAAATCTCCTTGAAATGGAAGAAAGACTATACCAGACCACAGAGGAGTACCGGAAGATCGCAAAACAGCTGCGTGTGGACGAAATCCACATTATCAATACGGGCGGCTGTATCGTTGCAGGAACAAATCCGGAGTATTTTGGCTACAGCTTTTCTTCCGGCGAGCAAATGGGATATTTTAAGCCCATGCTGGCAGATAAAAAGCTTTCCATGTGTCAGGATATGGTGCCGAATACTGCAGAAGGGAAAATGATGATGTATGCCATCGTCTGGAATTCTTCCGGTACGGCCATGATCCAGATTGGCATTACCCCCAGCCGACTGCTTGCAAAAATGAACAGTGCCAGCGTGGAAAATCTGGTTCGGCAGATGCCGATTACCTCCGGAATGAATATCTTTCTGCTAAATGCCACCACAGGGAAAATGCTTGCAACCACGCGGCAGGATGTATTGCTTTATGAGCTGCAGGATTCCGACCGGCTGGGAGAAGGGAAAATACAGGAAGGAAAGCGGTATCGGTCCAGTGCGAAAATCAGAGGCAGACAGCAGTATCTGGTCTATGAAAAATATGGGGAATATGATCTTGCAGTTTCCTACGGGATTTTTGAGGCGAACCAAAATCTGATCTATGTTGCTGCGACCATGTTTCTGGTACTGGTGCTTTCTTTTTTGGTCGTTTTTTATATCACGGAGCGCTCGATCGCTGCGATTGAAAAAAATGAAGAGGAGTTAAAGCAGGCAAAGGAGCCAGCAGAGCGTGCAAATGCAGCAAAAACCGGATTTTTGTCCCGGATGTCACATGATATCCGGACACCGTTAAACGGCATTATCGGAATGATTGAAATCAGCGACCGACACAGGGAGGACAGAGCGCTGGTGGATGCAAACCGTGTAAAGGAAAAGGTTGCGGCAAAGCATCTGCTGGAGCTGATCAACGATGTACTGGAATTTAACAAGCTGGATGAAGAAAACCTTCAGCTTACAAAAGAGCCCTTTTGCTTAAAAAAGCTCTGGCAGGAAATTATCACGATCGTGGAACCCCGGGCAGTAGATAAGGGAGTTCTTTTAAAGTATGAAGAACAGACAGAAGGTACAGCAGCCGGCTGTGTCCTTGGAAGCCCTCTGCATGTCAGACAGATCTTTATCAATATTTGGGGGAATGCGATCAAATATACGGATGCCGGCGGACATGTCCTGTGTCAGGTGACGATAAAGGCGATCGGGGAAAGCCGGATATCTTGCCGGGCCGTGATTTCGGATAACGGAATCGGTATGAGCACAGCATTTCTTCCCCACCTGTTCGAATCCTTTTCCCGGGAAAATACCGATGAAAAAGTGTAACCCAGGGAACCGGACTGGGAATGTCCATCGTCAAGCATCTGGTGGACGAGATGGGCGGAACCATTACGGTGGAGAGCAAGAAGGGAGTTGGAACCACATTTACGGTGACGCTCCTGTTTGAAGAACCCAAAGAACAGGAAGGTAAGAAAATCGAAGAAGGGGATGAGAGTGCTGATCTTTCCGGAATGCGTGTGCTTCTTGCAGAGGACAATGAACTGAATATGGAAATCGCGGAAACCTTTCTGACAGATGCAGGTGTACAGATCACAAAGGCATATAATGGAAAAGAAGAGGTGGAGCGCTATCTGGAGCAGCCGGCAGGTACCTTTGATGCGATCCTGACCGATCTGATGATGCCGGTAATGGACGGCTACGAAGCGGCGCGGGCGATCCGCGGCAGCGGTCGTGCAGATGCTCAAAGCATCCCTATCATTGCCCTGACGGCCAACGCCTTTTTGGAGGATGCAGAACGGGTGAAGAAGGAAGGAATGAATGAGCATCTGCCCAAACCGCTGGACGTCGGGGAAATGCTTTCCGTATTGGCAAAATACAGGAAATAAGGGCTGTGACGGAAGCATTTTTGGAAAGCTTTCCGGCTTGTCAAATACCCGGTTCTGACATACAATACTGATATGCGGCAGGAAATGGGGTCTTTTCGAACATGGAAAAGATGGAGGATAAAATGCCGATATTTCAAACAGTTGCTGCGGCATGCCGCGCCGCAGGAGAAAAATTGAGATCCTGGAAACAGAAAAAAAGAACAGACCGGCTTTGGAAAGTGGTTTTATGGGGAATCCTGTGGGCAATGCTATGTCCGACGCTAGGGGCCTGTGGGGCACAGCGGGAAGAGCTCTTTTTGTCGGAAAAGGAAAGCATAGCCTATGGGGATGGAAACCGCAAAGTAGAATCAAATGCCGAAGACACGGACCAAGACCGCGAGGCTGAACCAAATGCCGGGAATACAGACCAAAACCGCGAGGCTGAGTCAAATGCCGGGAACACGGACCAAAACCGCGAGGCTGAGCCAAGTGCCGGAAGCACAGACCGGACAGAGCTCTCCGATGCTTCTTCAGAGGAAGCAAAAACCCTTGTGGTGCACATCTGCGGAGCAGTATCCGCTCCGGGGGTCTATGAGCTTCCGGCAGGCAGCAGAATTATAGACGCCGTGGAGGCCGGAGGCGGTTTTTTACCGGAAGCGGAGGAAGCATGCTGCAACCTGGCGGAAGAAATCGTGGACGGCTGTCAGATTTATATCATGACAAAATCGGAAAGCTGCGCCGACGGACAGACAGAAAAGAAAGTGCGACTCAAGAACGCAGGCAACCGTTTACAACAGAAAATGATACGACAGACAGAAATGTGCGAAGCAACAGCGCTCCGGCCTTGGAGAACGGTCTGGTCAACCTCAACACAGCGGATATCGCTGCACTCACGACGCTGCCTGGAATCGGGGAAAGCCGGGCAAAGGCGATCATAAGCTATCGGGAGCAGCATGGAGCGTTTGCGCAGATTGAGGATATCATGAAAATCAGCGGAATCAAGCAGGCTGCATTTTCAAAAATCAAAGATAAAATTACAGTTTAATCATAGACAGAAAGAATCCGGACAAACAGCGAGAAACGGATTGTCCGGTCGGGAAAAGGGAGAAACATGGCAAAGAAAGTTTTGGTTGTGGACGATGAAAAGCTGATTGTAAAAGGAATCCGGTTCAGCCTGGAGCAGGACGGAATGGAAGTGACCTGCGCATATGACGGAGAAGAGGCGCTGCTGTGTGCGAAAGAGCAGAAATTTGATATGATTCTGCTCGACATTATGCTGCCAAAACTGAGCGGAACCGAAGTATGCCAGCAGATTCGGGAGTTTTCGGATGTTCCGATCGTAATGCTCACAGCCAAAAACGACGACATGGACAAAATCATGGGACTGGAATACGGCGCAGATGACTATATCACCAAGCCCTTTAACATCCTTGAGGTAAAGGCGCGCATCAAGGCGATCATGCGTCGTACCTCTGCGAGAGGACAGATCGCAAAGCCGGAAAGCATTCTGGAAAGCGGAGATATGCGCGTGGACTGCGAAAGCCGCCGCGTCAGCATTTCCGGCAGAGAGGTCAATCTCACTGCAAAAGAATTCGACCTGCTGGAGCTTTTGATCCGCAATCCAAATAAAGTCTACAGCCGTGAAAAACTTCTAAACCTCGTCTGGGGCCCGGACTACCCCGGGGATGTCCGCACCGTAGACGTCCACATCCGCCGCCTCCGCGAAAAAATTGAAACCAACCCCAGCGAACCCCGCTACGTCCACACCAAATGGGGAGTGGGGTACTTTTTCCGCGTATAAGCAGAACCGGACTACGGATGAAAAATGGCGAACTTTCTGCTTGCAGAAAAGTTCGCCGGTTTTCAGACGGTAACCCGGTGAGCAACGCGAACCGGACTTTTGCGAAGCAAAAGGTCCGGTTTCCCGTCGGCAGCGTCCCGGACGCCAGCCCCATCCTTTTACACCCCTTCCCCCGGAGGCAGCCATGAACACAAGCAGCAAAATCCCCGGATTATTCCGGCGGCTCACTTATAAAATTCCGATCTTCCGCAGCCTGAAGGCCTACATTTTCCTCCTGATGCTGATCATCGGAATCGTGCCCAGCGACATCATGCGGCTGGGCATTCTGAATAATTACGAAGAACGTGCGGTGAATCTGCGCGGCTCGGACGTCGCGTCCCAGTACCGGATTATCGCAAACCACCTGGTCAATTACAACTACCTGCAAAATCCAACCTCCGATGTCGTCAATGCCGAGCTGGAGCAGATGTCCAACCTGTATGACGGCCGTGTGCTGATTATCAACAGTAATTTCCGCATTGTGAAAGACACCTACGTCATGAGCGAGGGCAAAACCATGATTTCCGAGGAAGTGATCAAGTGCTTCCGCGGGGAAAGTACGACCCGCTACGACAAGACGAACGGCTATATCGAGATGACGGTTCCGATTACGGAGACGGTAGACGGGGAAAACGGGCAGACGAGCATCGTGCACGGCGTGATTCTGGCCAGTGCATCGACGGACAGCATTGCGACGACGCTGGACATCCTGAGCCGGAAAGCCCTGATTCTGGAAATCGTGATGGGAATTATCATTATCGGCATCGTCTTTTTCTTCTCGCACATCCTGATTATGCCCTTTAAGCGCGTAACCCAGGCGATCAGTGAGGTCAAGGACGGTTTCACGGATGAGCCGATTTCCGTACCGGATTATCTGGAAACCGAGCATATCGTGGATGCCTTCAACCAGCTGCTGGGCAGAATGAAGGTCATCAACGATTCCCGGCAGGAATTCGTATCGAATGTCTCTCACGAGCTGAAAACGCCCATGACCTCGATCAAGGTGCTGGCGGATTCCCTGAATCAGCAGCCGGACGTGCCGGTGGAGCTGTATCAGGAGTTTATGCAGGACATTACGGAGGAAATCGAGCGGGAAAATAAAATCATCAACGATCTGCTTTCCCTTGTAAAAATGGACAAAACCGAAGGCTCAATGGACATTTCCGCAGTGGATATCAACGAGCTGTTGGAAACGACGCTAAAGCGCCTGCGTCCCATCGCCCGCAAACGGGACATCGAGGTGGTTCTGGAAAGCCTGCGCCCGGTTACGGCAGAGGTGGACGAGGTCAAAATGTCTCAGATTTTCACGAACCTTGTGGAAAATGCGATTAAATACAATAAAGAACATGGCTGGGTCAAGGTGCTTCTGGATGCGGATCATCAGTTTTTCACGGTAGAGGTTTCCGACTCCGGCATCGGTATCCCGGAGGAGGATTACGAGCATATTTATGAACGTTTTTACAGAGTAGATAAATCGCATTCCCGTGAAATCGGCGGCACCGGCCTTGGACTTGCGATTACCAGAAATGCGATCCTACTGCACCGCGGTTCGATCAAAGTGAGCAGCGTGGAAGGACAGGGCACGACCTTTACGGTGAAAATCCCCTTGTCCTACATCAAGTGATTTCAGAAAATTTGGAGAAGATTATGTCAGAGATCAGAAAAATGCGGGCGGTTGCGCTGCTTTTGGGCTGTCTGCTGTTGACCGGAATATTTGCCGGGTGCGGGAAGAAAGAAGAGACGCCTGCAAATACGGTCAGCGTTTATTATATTAATAAAGAAGAAACGAAAATTACGGCAGTGGAAAAAGAGCCGGAGGGCGACACCCTTTCCAAACAGGCGGAATGGGGCATTTCCCAGCTGAAGGAAAATCCGGTAGAGCTGTCTTTGCGCTCACCGATCAGCGGTTTTGCGATCAACAGCTGGAATGTCAAAGACGATCAGCTGGTACTGGACATGAGTGTGGAATATAAAAAGCTGTCTCCGTCCTCAGAAGTGCTGGTTCGGGCTGCAATTGTGCGCACGATGACGCAGCTGGAGGGAATTTCCTATGTTTCGGTGACGGTCGGCGGAGAAGCACTGACGGACAGCCTCGGCAATGTGGTGGGCCCTATGACGGCGGATCTGTTTATCGACAACGCCGGAAATGAAATCAATGCATACGAAAAAACCCGTCTGCTTCTTTATTTTACCAATGAAAGCGGCGAGCGCCTGATCGGCGTCCAGACAAAACCGGTTGTATACAGCAGCAACATTTCCATGGAAAAGCTGGTGGTAGAGCGGCTGATTGCCGGACCGGATGCAGAAAACGAAGAGCTTTACCCGGTCATCAACCCTGCGACAAAGGTGCTTGGCGTGACGGTAAAGGATGGAACGTGTTATGTAAACCTGGATAACGGTTTCCTGACACAGACCTACAATGTTTCCGCGGAAGTTCAGATCTATTCCATCGTCAACTCTCTGGTAGAACTGTCGAACATCAACAAGGTGCAGATTGCGGTAAACGGGAATACAGATATGATTTTCCGGGAAAAAATTTCACTGTCCAACGTGTTTGACCGGAACCTTGATCTGGTTTACGAAACGGAGGATTTACAATCATAAAAAACTGCAGAAGACCGCTGTGTACGGCAATCCTGATTTTCCTGACCCTCTATCTGGCAGCGTGCCTGCTGCCGGAGTGGGTGGGAACGGACGCTGGCACAGACACGTCAGAGAAAGCACCCATTGGCGGGCGCACCTCGCTTACACAGCTTGACACCTGGCTGGAAGCCATGGATGGCGAAACCCTGTGCCTGACGGGCAAAGTCACAGACTGCTGGCAGCCTGTAGATGGAGCGCAGGAAAACGCCAGCTTTTATTTAAAAGACCTTTCTATTGAGGCAGATGCCTCATCTTTTGTTTTTTCAGGGGATTCGGTGGAAACGACCGATAACCTGTCACAGATATCCGGTTCGGCAGATGCGGACCAGATGTCAATTCTTATTTCGTCTCAGAAAACAACCTCACAAATCAATGAAATGCAGGAAATATTCGGGAAAAACGCGAGTGCGTTGTGCTATTTGGAGAAAGACACAACGCTTCCAAGAGCAGGCAGCTATGTTCGGGTTTTCGGCGAAGTGTCGCCATTTTTGCAGGCAACGAATCCTGGAGAATTCGACGCAGCAGCCTATTATCGGAGAAAAGACTGCCTGTTTGCGCTGAGAAAAACAAAAATTACCGCTCAGACAAAAAACTATGGACGGTTGGAAGAATTTCTTTCACAGCTGCGCTATGAATCGGAGGTATTGTTCCGGAAGCTGCTGGGGGAAAAGAACGGTGCGACCGCATCCGCCATGGTGCTCGGACGGAAAAAAGGAATGGACAGCGAAGTAAAAGCACTATACCAGGGCGCAGGAATCAGCCATCTGCTGGCAATCTCCGGACTGCACCTGTCCCTGATCGGCGCAGGACTGTTCGGACTTTTGAAAAAAGTACGGCTTCCGGTTGCTTTGAGCGCCGGAATTTCCACATGGATTCTGATTGTATACGCGCAGCTGACCGGAATGGGCATTTCTACCCGGCGCGCCCTTGTCATGTTTTTGCTGTTTTTGGCGGCGGGACTGCTCAAGCGCACGCCCGATCTGCCAACCTCCCTTGCGGTGGCGGCGTTGCTTCTGCTTGTGCCCAAGCCACAGCGGATTCTGGATGCAGGCTTCCAGCTTTCGTTTTCGGCAGTGATCGGGATTGCGGTAATGATTCCGGCTTTGCAGGATGGTTGGGAGGAAGCAGCACCCTCACTGCGAGTCGCCAATCGAGTCACCGATGGAGTTGCCGGGTGGAATATTGCCCGGGCTGCCATCGCCCGGGCCTGCCGTCTCCTCCGCAAAAATATCCTTGCCGGTCTGGGCATTACCATGACGATGCTGCCGTTTCTGCTGATTCATTTTTATGAATGGAGTCCGTGGTCGGTGCTGCTGAATCTGGCAGTCATTCCGTTGATGGGAATCTTGCTGCCGTGCCTGATCGGACTGCAGCTGGTCGCCCGTCTGACTGCGTTTACCCACTGCCTGGAGCTTCCCCAGCATCTTCTTTGCACCTCCATCGAAGC
>OGYX01001712.1_pt1 | contig 15129 bp, 10 predicted proteins | sample 1576601 | NCBI WGS metagenome assembly OGYX01 (sample SAMEA3541561, study PRJEB24748) | human gut metagenome | biome: human gut; feature: human-associated habitat; material: faeces | place: China | collected 2012 | reverse complement strand
GCTGGACGTACTCAGCAACGGGGATGTGGTAGCCGGCGTCGTTGGCGCTGTACTCGATGGTGGGGAAGCCCTCGCCGTTCGGGTAACCAGCATCGGCCATCAGCTGCTTGGCCTCCTCGAGGTTGGCGTCGTAGTCGTCGCTGATGTAGGGCTTGCCGCCGTTGGCGTTGTCGTAGAACATGCCGCTCTCATCGACGATGCCGGGGCCGACGAAGTTGTAAGCGGGCTCGTAGGTGCCCTGCATGATGGTGTTGGCAACGTAGTCACGGTCAATGGCCAGGCTCAGAGCCTTGCGGACCTTGGCATCCGTGAACGGCTCCTTCTGATCGTTCAGGGAGATGTAGTAGGTGCCCAGGATGGTGTCAACGTAGAAGTCGCCGCCGTCCTCAGCCTTGGTCAGGCTGGGGATCTCATCGGTGGGGACGTCCTTGATGAGCTGTGCCTCACCGCTGTTGTAGGCGGCGTAAGCAGCGCTGGAGTCCTCGAGCAGGAGCAGGGTGATGGTGTCGGAAACGATCTTGGAGGAATCCCAGCCGCCGACGTAGTTCGGGTTCTTGGACAGAACAATACGCTCGGAGGGGATCCAATCGCTGATCATGTAGGGGCCGTTGCAGACGAAGGTGTCAGGCTGCGTGCACCAGGCATCGCCGTTGGCCTCAACAGTAGCCTGCTGCACAGGGCTCATAGCCGCGAAGGCGCAGAGCTTATCGAAGTAGGAGCAGGGATAGGACAGCTGGACGGTCAGGGTCTTGCCGTCCTCGCTGGCATGGACGTTCAGGGCATCCCAGTCGGGATCGGTGGTGGTGTTGCCGTCTGCATCGGGGTTGCCGATGGCATCCTTATAGCCGTCGATCATGCCGACAACGGTCTCGCCGTAGGGGGCTGCGGTGTCGGGGCAGGCCAGACGCTTGAAGGAGTACTCAAAGTCCTTCGCAGTCAGGTCGGAGCCGTCGCTCCACTTCAGGCCGTCCTTCATGGTGAAGGTCCAGGTCAGGCCGTCCTCAGAGACCTCGGGCAGCTCTGCCTGGCCGGGAACAACATCATTGTTCTCGTCGATGAGCAGCAGCGGCTCAAAGGTGGTGATGATGGTGTTGGCACCGTCGATAGAGCTGTTCAGCGCGGGGTCCAGGGTCTCGGGGTTAGGTCCGAGCTGGACGGTGAAACCGTTGGCGGAAGTGCCGGTAGCCTCGGTGGCTTCGCTGGTCGCAGCCTCAGTGGATGCAGCGCTGCTGGCATCGGTGGCAGCGGAGCTTGCAGAGCCGCCGCACGCAGCCAGAGAAGCAGCCATGCAGCCGGCCATAGCCACGGCAGCAATGTTCTTCATCTTCATGAATATACCCTCCAAATACAATGTACTTTATACCCAATCCCCCCGGGAGACAAGCCCCCAACGGAATGAATATTTATACTTTACCACTCTGAATCCGCAATTTCAAGTGGTCTGTAACTTTTGTAACTGTTTTGATAGAAAATCCTTTTGTATTTCTACCGCGTACAGTTCTATGCTCTGCGGATGGATGTTCGCCCCACGCGCACATTTTGGGGTCAAGCACAAGGCGGCTGCGGTGAGCCGCCCTGTATAAGTATGAGTTTTTATGTCGGGTGGAGTCGAGGGGCGGACAAACAGCGTCCGTCGCGCCCGGCAGCACCCCTGCATTACTTTACTTTGTCCAGATGGTGGCACGCTGCCCAGTGGCCGCTGCTCACTTCCTTGAACTCCGGCACCTCGGCGGCGCAGCGCTCGTCGGCGTAGGGGCAGCGGGTGCGGAAACGGCAGCCGCTCGGCGGATTCAGCGGGCTGGGCACATCGCCCTGCAGCACGATACGGTGGCTCTGGCGGGCCGTGACGGGGTCCGCCACAGGAATGGCCGAGATCAGGCTGCGGGTGTAGGGGTGGACGCTGTGGGCGATCAGCTCAAAGCTGTCGGCCAGCTCCACCAGCTTGCCCAGATACATAACGCCGATGCGGTTGGAGATATGCTTGACAACGCTCAGGTCGTGGGCGATGAACAGGTAGGTCAGCCCCATCTCCTGCTGCAGGTCCTCAAACATGTTGACGACCTGCGCCTGGATCGAAACGTCCAGGGCGGAGACCGGCTCGTCGCAGACGATGAACTCGGGGTCCACAGCCAGGGCGCGGGCGATGCCGACGCGCTGGCGCTGACCGCCGGAGAACTCGTGCGGGTAGCGGTTGGCGTGCTCACTGTTCAGGCCGACGCGTTCGAGCAGGGAGATGATCTTGTCATGGCGCTCCTTGGCGTTGGCGCACAGGTTGTGGATGTCGATGCCCTCGCCGACGATGTCTCCGATGGTCATGCGGGGGTCCAGGCTCGCGTAGGGGTCCTGGAACACGATCTGCATACGGCGGCGGTAGGGCAGCATATCAACGGCGATCTTTTCCTTTTTGTCAAACAGGACCTTGCCGTCGTAGATGATGGTGCCGTCGGTAGGCTCATACAGGCGCAGCAGGGTGCGGCCCGTCGTGGTCTTGCCGCAGCCGGACTCACCGACCAGGCCCAGCGTCTCGCCCTTGCGGATGGCAAAGCTCACGTCGTCCACGGCCTGAACGTACTGCTTGTTCTTGCCCATGCCGCCGGCGGGGAAATACTGCTGCAGATGCTTTACTTCAACGAGATTCTCGCTCATCAGGCTTTGCCCCCCTTCTCAAATTCTTCCTTCTGGCGCAGCCAGCAATAGGTGTAGTGGGTGTCGCTCAATTCGGTTCTGGGCGGCATCTTGTTCAGGCAGACCTTCATGCAGCTCTTGCAGCGCGGCGCAAACGGGCAGCCTGCGGGCGGGTTCAGCAGGTCAACGGGCTGACCCTCGATGGGCACCAGACGCTCCTTCTCCTCGGCGTTCAGCTTCGGGATGGAGTTGATCAGGCCCTTCGTGTACTCATGCTGGGGGTTGTAGAAAATTTCGTCCGTCGTGCCGTACTCGACGATGTGACCGGCGTACATGACGGCGATCTTCTCGCACATCTGGGCCACAACGCCCAGGTCGTGGGTGATCATGATGATGGACATGCCCAGCTTGTGGCGCAGGTCGTTCATCAGCTCCAGGATCTGTGCCTGGATCGTCACGTCCAGCGCGGTGGTCGGCTCGTCGGCGATCAGCAGCTTCGGCTCACAGGCCAACGCAATGGCGATCATGACGCGCTGGCGCATACCGCCGGACAGCTCGTGCGGGTACTGCTTCAGGCGGCGGTCCGGCTCGTTGATGCCGACCAGCTCCAGCAGCTCCTTAGCGCGGGCCCAGGCTTCCTGCTTGGTCTTTTTTGTGTGCAGCAGGATGACCTCGACGATCTGGTTGCCGATGGTGTACACCGGGTTCAGGCTCGTCATGGGGTCCTGGAAGATGATGGAGACCTCGTTGCCGCGAATTTTGCGGAACTCCTTCTCGGTCATTTTGTCGATCTGGTGGCCGTTGAACCACACCGTGCCGCCGACCAGACGTCCGGGGTAGGCGGTCAGGCCCATGATGGAGTAGGCCGTGACAGACTTGCCGGAGCCGGACTCGCCGACGATGCCCAGCACGTCGCCCTGGTTCATGCTGAAGGACACGCCGTTCAGTGCCTTGACCTCGCCCGCGGGGGTGAAGAAGGACAGGCGTTCGTCCTTGATTTCAAGAATTTTTTCGCTCATGTTGCTCCTCCTTCCCTCTTTAGCTCTTGAGCTTCGGATCAAACGCATCGCGCAGACCGTCGCCGAACAGGTTGAAAACCAGGATCATGATGCTGATCATCAGCGCGGGGGCGATCAGCAGCACCGGGTAGGTGTTCATGCCCTTGACGGCGTCAGTCGCCAGCGAGCCGAGGGACGGCATGGGGGCTGCAACGCCGAGGCCGAGGAAGCTCAGGTAGCTCTCGGTGAAGATGGAGGACGGGATCTGCAGGGTGGTGGTGACGATCAGGGTGCCCATGCAGTTCGTCAGCAGGTGCTTCTTGATGATGCGCCCGCCGGAGGCACCCAGCGCGCGGGCAGCGGTGACGTACTCGCTCTCCTTCAGCGTCAGGACCTGAGAGCGGACGATACGCGCCATGCCGACCCAGTACAGCAGGGCGAAGATGATGAAGATGGACACCATGTTGGGGCCGAGCTTCTGCATCCAGCCGAAGCCGGGCTTGGTGGCCAGGCCCTCCAGCGGTTCCTTGATGGCCATGGCCAGCAGGATGATGAGCAGGATGTCGGGGATGGTGTAGAGAATATCGGTAATACGCATCATGATGTTGTCGATCCAGCCGCCCGCAAATGCGGAGATGGCGCCGTAGGTCGCGCCGATGAGCAGGACCAGCACAGAGGCCAGCAGGCCGACGGACAGGGAGACGCGGGTGCCCATCATGACACGCACGGCAAAGTCACGGCCCATACGGTCAGTGCCCAGAATGTGGGGGAATACGTTCTCGCCCTGGTCGATGAGCTTCTGCTCGGCGGCAGAATACTCAAACGGAGCCAGGTTGTTGCTGCCCTTGATCTGCTGCTCGTAGCTGTAGGGCCAGAAGCTGGGCAGAACATAAGCCATGAAGGCGATCAGCAGGATGACGACCAGGCTGACCATGGCGATCTTGTTTTTGCGCAGACGGCGCATGCCGTCCTTCCAGAAGTTGACGCTCTCGCGCATGACGACAAGGCTTTTCTTCTCGTCGTTGGACGCGGGGGCAAAGTCCTCAACGTTGAGTTGCAGGCTCAACGGATTCTTTTTCAGATTTTCCATGTGTCTGCTCCTCCTTACTTCAGCTTGATGCGCGGGTCGATGATCTTATACAGGATGTCAACAACGACGTTCGCAACGATGACGAGGGTCGCCAGCAGAATCGTGGTGCCCATGATCATCATGTAGTCACGGTTCGTGATGGCGGACACGAAGTCGCGGCCCAGACCCGGGATGGAAAAGATCTTCTCCACGACGAAGGAACCGGTCATCAGGCCTGCCAGCATGGGGCCGACATAAGTGATGACAGGCAGGATCGCGTTGCGCAGCGCGTGCTTGAAGAGGATCTTCACACTGGAAACACCCTTGGCGCGGGCGGTGCGCATGTAGTCCTGACCCATGACGTCCAGCAGGCTGGAGCGCATCAGGCGGGTGATGTAGGCGGTGGGATAAATCGCCAGCGCCGTCACGGGCATGATGTAGGCCGCCGGTTCATTCAGGCCGACGGTGGGCAGGAGTTTCAGGTTCATGCCGAAGGTGTACAAAAGCACAACGCTTGAGATAAAGCTCGGGATGGCGATGCCGCAGGTGGCAAACACGATGATCAGATTATCGGCCCACTTCCCTCGGTTATACGCGGACAGACAGCCCAGCGGAATGCCGACGCAGAGCGCGACGATCACAGCCAGACCGGCGGTGCGGGCCGAGACCGGCAGCTTGGAGAAGATGATCTGGTTGACGGTACGGCCGCGCTGTTTCAGGCTCAGGCCCATATCGCCATGGATCAGGCTGTTCATATAATTAAGGTACTGCACGCCGAGGGGCTTATCGAGGCCGTATTTTTCGGCCAGGGCCTGCTGGGCTGCTTTGCTGATGGACTTTTCCGCCACGAACGGGCCGCCGGGGACCAGGTTCATGATGAAAAAGGTAAGGGTCGCGACGATGAACACGCTGAAAATGCCCATTGCCACACGCTTGACGATGTACTTCGCCATGGTTTTGTGCCACTCCGTTTCTTAATGGAATACAAATTGGGGTCGATTTCGGTTTATTCGTTTAACGCTCTGTACCGCGCGTACACGCTTGTGCGCAGCAGGCGGACAGACTGGAGAATAAAAAAGCCGATGGCGGCTGCGATTGCAAACGCCATCGTTCGTAACCCGAAATCTATTCTATATTATAAAATGTTGCAAAGTATTTGTCAATTCGATGTTCGTTTTCAGACAACGGCAAAGAGCCGAAAACCCGCCCCGCGGGCTGCGGATTTTCGTGAAAGATGCCCATTTGCGGAATTTTTTGAGTTTTTTGAAAAAAACGCTTGACTTTCCGGGCGGTGGGCGCTATAATAAAACACGTTCTCCGGCGAGAACGCCAAAAGAATATGCGCCGGTAGCTCAGCTGGATAGAGTGTCTGACTACGAATCAGAAGGTCGGGGGTTCGAGTCCCTTCCGGCGCACCAAGTTAAAAGCTACATTCAAAGCAATTTGGATGTAGCTTTAACTTTTTATTTTATATAGTAAGCGCCTCATGTTATAGTAGACATGGGGCGCTTTTTATGTCTATACAGATTTATACAATACATCCTGATATTATTAAAAAGGAAGCACCTCTTGAATTGCAGAAGCTACGCATCGCGGCATACTGCCGCGTGAGCAAAGCTACGCCTGAACTTTTGCACAGCCTTGAAATTCAAGCACTCCATTTCAATACAATTATCACTGAAAACCCAAATTGGACGCTTTATAAAATTTACAGCGATATTGCGTCAGGGACACGAAAGTCTGGCCGCAGCGGGTACTGCGAAATGTTACGCGATGCGAAGCGACATCGTTTTGATTATATATTCGTCAAGTCATTGAGCCGCTTCGGGCGGGATACGCTTGAAGCTCTATCAACCATAAGGAGGCTGAAAGCTATGAATATTGGACTTATCTCTGAAGTTGAACGAATCAACACCTTAAAGATAGATGATGCCACGCTCTCTATTTTATTTGCCGTTGCACAAGAAGAAAGCGCCACAAAGAGCGAGAATATCAAATTTGGTATTCATCAACGCATGCGCGAAGGAAAAGCACTTTTGAACCACACTCGCTTTTTAGGCTATACCAAGAATGCCGAAGGGCAGTTAGTGATTGTACCCGAAGAAGCCGAAATCGTCCGTAAGATATTTTCGCTGTATTTAGAAGGCAACGGTGTCCGCAAAATTAAGCGGTACTTGGAGGAACACGGCATAAGGACGGTTACTGGAAAAGCAGAATGGAGCACGTCAACAATCGACCGTATGCTAAGCAATGAGAAATATATGGGGACTCTGCTGTTGCAAAAGACCTACACGCCGGATTTTTTGACTGGAAAGCAGAAAAAGAATCGCGGGGAGTTGAGTATATATATGGTGGAAAACGCACATGAGGCGATTATTGAGAAGAAAATATTTGAGGCGGTACAGAAAAGGAAAAAGTGCAAAAGCAAAAGATAATTTACATTTTGTTCGTTCTTTTTATTCTATAATCTGCTATACTACTAATGAGTCAAGATTCTTTCTCTCTTTGGCTCACTAGATCCGCTAGGCTCCGATAGGATAAAGGCAAATGAGATAGTCGCTGCAAAAGGAGAAAAGAAACCGATGTCTAAAACCATCGCGCTGGTTTAACTTGTTATCAGTAAGGCGCTTAGCCACAAATACACTGGTTGTACCATAAAAGCTCCATTCATCAACTTCTCATTTGCGCCTACGAAACTTATACAGATTGTCCTAACAGCCACTGACTTTTTCATAGGGTGGTTTATCACATATAGATAAGGCGACTTGCGTAAGTAAGTTGCCTTATTTATTTTATATATATTCTTCATTATCTTCCATGTGCAATTTTCCCCCCTGTCATGGAAGTAATTCCATCTATTACTCTAAAGCATGGCGATTTTTCGTACTCTTAGATTAATCTCACACAACACAATTTGTCTCAAAAAAAGTTTTCGTCAATCATTTTGCAGAATTTTCGCAAAATGATTGACCTGCTTTTCTAAAAGAGGTATACTAATTTGTAGTAAGTCTCAGCAATATTAAAGGAGGCTCTGCAATGCTACTAGAATTTAGAGTATCCAATTACAAATCTTTCAAAGATGAACTTGTCTTTTCCATGATTCCTGCGCCTAAACAAAAGGGACTTGACTATAGTATTCTGCGTGAGAAAATTGGTCGCCACACGGAGAAAGCTCTCTGCTCTGCTGTAATTTACGGTCCTAATGCTTCAGGAAAGACTAATATCATTGGAGCAATGGATACTTTCAAGTGCATCGTTTTGAGGGGAAATATTCGAAACGATAATGATCAAGGGTGGCCAAACAAAGCTGCACATAAGCTAGAATTGATTCCCAATATAAATTTACATAAACCTATTCCGACTTCCTTTTCCATCTCATTTACCGTAAATGGAATGCTCATCAATTACTCTTTTTCTTGCGATTTAGGTGAATTTCTCAACTCTGAATACCCTCGCAAAATATTAGCAGAAGAGCTCTCTATAAACGGCTCTCTGATTTTTTCTAGAAATGAAACTATATCCTTTGGTGATTTACTTGCTATCAAAGATTTTACAACATCAATTCTTGAGCACAAAGATAATGAAGATATTGCGCGTAAGCTTTCCATTGGGAATCTTGATGACGAGGAACTTTTCTTAACGAATGGATTCAAGTCTTTATTTAGTTCAAAGCTAGTTTCTTTAATCATTGAATGGCTAACCAATAAATTTAATGTTATTTATCGAGCCGATGCTATAGAAACCGTTAAAACAATTAGTAATAAGCAAGAGAACGCTGTATACATAGATGGTATTCTATCTGAAGCCGCTAATGAATTCGGAATAAACTCAAACAACATTGGTTATGCCCTTCGCAATGAAAATGAAACCCCTGAACTCTGCTCCGTGTTTACCAAAAGTGGCAATCTCGGGAAGAATATTTTGATGCCTGCGGAGTTGTTTGAATCTTATGGTACTGTTCGATTTGTTAATACGTTTCCTCTTGTTGTCGATGCCTTAGTTAATGGAGGTATATTAGTTATAGATGAATTTGATGCTTCTATTCATCCAATGGCTTTAATGAGTGTTATAAATCTTTTTCACAACGATGAAATCAATATCCATCATGCACAGTTGATTTTTGACACTCATAATCCCATCTTTCTCAATTCTGCTTTATATAGACGCGATGAAATCAAATTTGTGGAACGCGATGACAAAACACACGAAAGCACACATTATTCTCTTTCGGATTTCGGCACCTCTGGACAACATGGCGTTCGAAACGGCGAAGACTACATGAAAAATTATTTCTTGGATCGTTATGGTGCAATAAAAGAGGTTGATTTTTCCCCTATTTTTCTAAAATTGATGAATCGAGAGGGGGAAACTTAACAGCATGCGCAAAGTAAACCGCACATTCTATTTTTCTGTTGAGGGACAAACCGAACAACAGTACATACAATGGTTGCAGAATGCCATAAACAACTCTCCTGAAGCCTCTTGCCATGTCAAACTCAGTGTTAAAGTGGAAAAAGATCCCTTGTCCTATATTAAAACGTTCACTACCATCTCAAAGAATGAAGTTATGCATCTTTTCGACTATGAAAGTTCAGATTTTGAGCATCGCTGCCAATTCATTGAGACTCTTAAGAAAATGAAAAAGGCATCATCTTCTGGTAAAAAAGTTAAATACTTGCTTGGGTATTCTAATTTCACATTTGAACTTTGGATGATACTACACAAAGAAGACTGCAATTCGCAGTTGGCTAATCGAACACAATATCTGTCTAGAATAAATCGTGCATTTGGTACAAACTTTCAAAGTCTTCCTGAATACAAAAGGCATGACAATTTTGAAAAGATTTTAGACTCACTTACGCTTGACGATGTCCGTAATGCCATCCGCCGTTCAGAAAACATCATGTCTGAAAATAAAACCCGTGGTTATACGTTGCAAAATCAGTATGGTTACAAATTCTATGATCAGAATCCGTCTCTTTCAATCAATGATTGTATGAAGAGTGTTTTATTAGCCTGTGATCTTATCTGAGTCCTTTTTCAGAGGATATCTTTTTTGTAACATAGAGACAAGGTCACTTGTAGTTGCAAGTGACCTTTTTTGTTTATATCACCTGCGTTCACCGCTCTTTCAACGACAGCTTACGTAAGCAAGCTGTCGTTTTCAAACGAGGTTCCCCCTTTGCACCGCTCATGGACCCCGTAACAAAGCCCGCCTGTCCCCTTTTGCGGGAGACAGGCGGGCTTTGCTATGCAGATTTACTTCTCAAACTCCTTCGCCACATCCTGCAGCAGCTGTCTGATGGGCAGGTGCTGGGGGCAGACGCGCTCGCACTGGCCGCAGCGGATGCAGTCCGAGGCGCGGGAGCCGGGCCCGGTGTGGACATCCTCATAGTAGTAGTCCGCGTTCCAGTCGTGGTGGGTATGCTTCGTGTTCATGATGGCGAACAGGTCGGGGATGGAGATATGCTTCGGGCAGCCTTCGGTGCAGTAGCGGCAGGACGTGCAGGGGATCAGGTCTTTTTTATGGAAGATCTCCTGCACCCGGTTCACGGCGGCCAGCTCGGCATCGTTCAGCGGCGTAAAGTCCTTCATGTAGCTCAGGTTGTCCTGCATCTGCTCCATGCTGCTCATGCCGGACAGCACCATCAGCATACCGGGGAAGCCCGCGGCAAACCGGATGGCATAGCTGGCGGGGCTGCCGCCGTGCAGGGCGTCCAGCACGGCTTTTGCGTCGTCGGGCAGGTTGACAAGGCTGCCGCCCTTGACCGGCTCCATGACCAGCACGGGCTTGCCATGCCTGCGGCAGACCTCATAGCACTTGCGGCTCTGGACGGCCACGTCGTCATAGTCCAGATAATTGAACTGGATCTGCACGACCTCGATGGCCGGATAGTCGGTCAGAATCTGCTCCAGCACGGCGGCGCGGTCATGGAACGAGATGCCCACATGGCGGACCTTGCCCTCGGCCTTGAGGGCGAAGGCCGTCTCATAGGCGCGGCAGTCCCTGAAGTGCTGGTAGTTTGTCGTGCTCTGGGAGTGCATTAAATAAAAGTCAAAGTAGTCCACGCCGCAGGCTGCAAGCTGGCTCTCAAAGAACGGGCGGATGTCCTCTTCCTTTTTAAAATAGGACCCGCTCAGCTTGTCGGTCAGGACATAGTCCTCCCGCGGGTAACGGCTGGTCAGGCACTCCTTCAGGGCCAGCTCGCTCTTGCCCTGAAGGTAGCCGTGGGCCGTGTCAAAATAATTGAAGCCCTGCTCCAAAAAGCAGTCCACCATCTGTTTCGTCTGCTCCATATCGACGTCCTCGCCGATCATGGGCAGGCGCATACAGCCAAAACCGAAATTTTTCCTGATCTTTTCCATTTGTAAATGCTCCTTTCGCAAGGTTTACCTTTCACGGATCTCTCCGGGGGAGGTCCCGTTTTTCCGGGCACGGCATGGCGGGCGCATATAGAATGCGTCCCTGCAGGGGAACGTGCGTTATAACGTAGGGGCGGATTCCATATCCGCCCGCGGCTGCTTACGCCAGCTCAAACATCCCGTGATACAGCTGGTAATACTCGCCCTTTTTGGCCAGCAGCTCGTCGTGGGTGCCGCGCTCGATGATATGGCCATGCTCCAGCACGATGATGGCGTCCGCGTTGCGCACCGTGGAAAGCCGGTGCGCGATGACAAACACCGTGCGGCCCTCCATCAGGCCGTCCATGCCCTTCTGGATCAGCGCCTCGGTGCGGGTGTCGATGCTCGACGTGGCCTCGTCCAGAATCAGCACCGGCGGGTCGGCGACGGCGGCGCGGGCGATGGCCAGCAGCTGGCGCTGTCCCTGGCTCAGGTTTGCGCCGTCGCTCGTCACCATCGTGTTGTAGCCCTGCGGCAGGCGGCGGATGAAGGAGTCGGCGTTCGCAATTTTGGCCGCCTTTTCAATTTCCGCCTGCGTCGCGTCCAGCTTGCCGAAGCGGATGTTGTCCGCCACCGTGCCGGTGAACAGGTGGGTGTCCTGCAAGACGACGCCCAGCGAGCGGCGCAGGTCGTTTTTCTTGATGAGCCGCACATCCATGCCGTCGTAGGTGATGGACCCGCCCGACACCTCATAAAAGCGGTTGATGAGGTTGGTAATCGTGGTCTTGCCCGCGCCCGTGGAGCCGACAAAGGCAATTTTTTGCCCCGGCTTGGCGTAGAGCGAGAGGTTCTGCAGAATCATCCGGTCCGGCGTATAGCCAAAGCTGACGTCGTGGAACCGCACGTCGCCGTGCAGCGGCTCGAGCGGGATGCTGGGACGGCGGCGGTCACACCAGGCCCAGCGGCCCGTGCTCCCGGCGCACTCGGTCAGCGTACCATCGCTGTTTTCCCGCACGCTGACCAGCTCCACCGTGCCCTCGTCGATTTCCGGCTTTTCCTCCATGACCGTGAAGATACGCTCCGCGCCCGCCAGCGCCGCCAGCAGGAAGTTGCCCTGCTGGGTCAGCTGGTTGATGGGCAGCGTCGTCTGGCGCACAAAGACCAGATAGCTGGCCAGGCTGCCAAGGTCGGACCAGCCCCACATGACCATGAGGCCGCCGACCACCGCAATGACCGCGTAGTTCAGGTAGCCGATGCTGACGACGGCTGGAATCATCGTGGCGGCGTAGCTCTGCGCGCCGGTGCCTGCCTCGCGCAGCTTCTCATTGCGGGCGGCAAAGGCGGCCATGTCGGCCTGCTGGTGGTTGAACACCTTGACGACCTTCTGCCCGGCGATCATCTCCTCCATGTAGGCGTCCAGCTCACCGAGGCTGGCCTGCTGGCGCGCATAAAAGGCGCGGCTGCGCTGTGTCGAGTAGTTGATATACCAGAACATGGCAATATAGCCAACAACCACCAGCAGCGAGAGCCGCCAGTTGAGGATGAACAGCAAAAGCAGCGTGCCTGCGACCTGAATAAAGGTCTGGATGACCACCGCAAAGCTGTTGTTCAGCGCGTCCGAGATCGTGTCCACGTCGTTCGTGAACAGGCTCATCAGATCGCCCTTGCGGTTCGTGTCAAAGTAGTGCAGCGGCAGCGTCTGCAGATGTGCGAACAGGTCGCGACGGATGTCCTGCAAAATCTTCTGCGCGGCACGGACCATGAGCTGGGTGTAGCCCAAGGTAGACAGTGCACCGACGATGTAGATGCCCGCGGTCAGCGCCACGACGCCGGCCAGATAGGCGGCACTGCCGTTTTCCAGCACGCCGTTGACGATGGGGCGGATCATGTAGGTGCCCAGCAGCGCGGCCAGCGCACTGACCGCTGCCAGCAGGCCGACGACGCCGAGCATGATTTTGTGGCGTCCCAGATAGTCCATGAAGCGGCGCAGCGTGTGCCGCAGGTCCTGCGGGCGCTTACCGCCGGATGGCTTCGCCATCTGCGTCGCCCCCTTTCATCTGGGAATGGTAAATTTCCTGATAGATCGTATCTTTTGCCAGCAGCTCGTCATGCGTGCCCACGGCATGCAGCCGCCCGTCGTCCAGAATGACGATGAGGTCGGCGCTCTGCACCGACGTGATGCGCTGGGCAATGATGAGCTTGGTCACGCTGCCCAGTCCGGCCAGCGCATGGCGGATGCCCGACTCCGTCGCCGTGTCCACGGCGCTGGTGGAGTCGTCGAAAATCAGCACCTTCGGGTGTTTGAGCAGCGTCCGCGCGATGCAGAGGCGCTGCTTCTGCCCGCCCGAGACGTTGCACCCGCCCTGGCCCAGGTCGGTGTCAAGGCCGTCGGGCATCCGGGACAAAAATTCGTCCGCATGGGCGGCACGGCAGGCGGCCCAGAGGTCGTCGTCCGTCGCGTCGGGATCGCCCCATTTCAGGTTGTCGCGGATCGTGCCGGAGAACAGCAGGTTCTTTTGCAGCACGATGCCGACGGCGTCCCGCAGGGCGTTCACGTCGTAGCCGCGGACGTCGCGCCCGCCGACCCGGACCGTGCCCTCGGTGGCGTCGTACAGGCGCGGAATGAGCTGGACGAGCGTCGTTTTGGCCGCGCCCGTGCCACCGATGATGCCCACCGTCGCACCTGCCGGGATGTGGAGCGTGATGTCGGAGAGGGCATTTTTCTCCGCCTTGGCGTTGTATTTGAAGCTGACGTGGTCAAAATCGATTTGGCCGTCGGGGATGATGTCCACCGGCGCGGCGGCGTTTGCAAGGTCGGGCGTCTCGGTCAGGACCTCACGGATGCGGCGGGCGCTGGCCAGCGAGCGGGACATCTGCAGAAAGACGCCGGAGAACATCATGACCGAGTTGAGCACCTGCAAAACATAGCTCAAAAACGCCGTCAGCTGGCCGACGGACATCGTGCCGACGAGGATATAATTGCCGCCGAACCAAAGGATGCAGACGATGGCCGTATACATGACGGTCTGGAACGCAGGCAGGTTGAGGACGGCATAGCGAAAGGTTTCTGTCGAAGCATCGCTCAATTCCGTGTTGACGGTGTCGAACTGGGTGTTCTCGTAGCCGCCGCGGACGAACGCCTTGATGGCGCGGATGGCGGTCAGGGACTCTTGGATGCGGCCATTCAGGTGATCCACGGCGCTCTGCTGGCGGCCATAGAGCGGACCAACCTTTGTGACGATCCAGGCGAGGACGGCGGCCAGGATCGGCGTTGTGACGAGGAATACAATCGTCAGCCGCGGGCTGAGCACGCAGGCCATCGCCAGCCCCATGCAGAGCATGACCGGGCTGCGCACCAGCGGACGCAGACCTGCGTTGACGGCGTTGAGCATGACCGTGACGTCGGTGGTCATGCGGGTGACGAGGGACGCATCGGAGAAGCGGTCAAGGTTGGCGAAGTCGAATTTCTGCACGGCGGCATACTCCGCCATGCGCAGCTCCGCCGCGAACCCGTTTGCGAACCGCGCCGCGTACCGCGCATACAGCAGCCCCGTGATGAGCGCGAGCACCGCGCACAAAATCATCAGCCCGCCCTGCCGGAAGATGACGGCCATATTATGGGCGGGCACGCCGTCATCCACGAGGGTGGACATCAGGACGGGGATGACCATTTCAAAGATACATTCAATAAAGATCAGCCCCACCGCCGCGAACAGATCGCGCCGGTACGGGCGGGCATAACGGAAGATTTTGCGCAGATCCTGCATGGGTGGCTCCTTGGGGTGGGGGTAGGATGGTTGTTAAGGAAGGGCGGCGGTGAATGTTGTAGGGGGCGGCGTCCCCGACGCCCCGCGGAATGAGCGGCGGCGCGAACAACCCGGGAGGGATGAATTCCTCCCCTACAGGCGGAACGTTGACGGGATTTGACGTGAAGTTACGGAGGGGTCAAGACCCCTCCCTACGGAGCAATAGATACATGGGCGGTAATGGCAAGGCTGCGGGCCGGGCATGCCCGGCCCCTACGGGGTGCCACAAATGGGTTGCGGACGAGAGGGGCAAGGGAGGGCGGCAGCCCGCCCCTTTGCAGTGGGCGGG
>OGYX01001708.1_pt1 | contig 15141 bp, 13 predicted proteins | sample 1576601 | NCBI WGS metagenome assembly OGYX01 (sample SAMEA3541561, study PRJEB24748) | human gut metagenome | biome: human gut; feature: human-associated habitat; material: faeces | place: China | collected 2012 | reverse complement strand
CCACAAGCCGCAGAGTAAGCCCCATCTGTCTGAGCCAGGTACGCATCAGCGTACATGGCGAGTTATGGGGCGCCCTGCACGGCAGAAGACTCAGACGCTTAGTATGACCCGGCGAAACGACCGCACCAGGCACGACCATGCAGCCGCCCCGCTGGCAGACTGACCGTTCGTCCCTCCGTTCGTCCCTCCCTCCATTCATCCCTCCCCACCCACACAAAAAAAAGAGCCCCCAGGCCCAAACACCCGGGAACTCTCCCAAAAACAAAACAACATCATCTACCCCTCCGCAACTTCCTCAACTCCCTCTCTAACCGATCCGCACGCGCCTTCTCTCTCAATGTATTCACCCTCTCTTCACTCCGCCCCTGTTCAATCCCTTGACTGATTCCTTGACTGATCCCCTGTTCAATCCCCTTATTAATCCACATCTGCTCAATCTCAAAACTCTTCATATACGCCACCGTAACCTTTCCATCCTCTTTAACAACCCTGACCATCTCCAGCAACTCCCTCAAAACATCATTTACCGCATTCACCTCCCTGGTATCCTCCATAAACCGAAGCAGCGCCGCCAGCTCCTCCGGCACACCCGCACCATCCCCCTTCGTATTCAGAAAAACCGTCCTCAGCCCATCATCATACTCCATCTCCGGAACCTCCTCACACATATTCCGGATCGTATACACCATCCTACCCCGATCAAACGGATCATACGAACAGACAAAAATAACAAAAACCCTCTTAAGCTTCCCGAAACCCTCACCCTTCTTCAAACACCGGCTATCAATGATCGCATGGTAAAACCTCACCCGCTTCGGCAGATCCTTCAGACTCACAACATCACCATTATTATCCGGCTCAATATCAAAAACAGAAGGATCCGCCAAAACATCCATCAGCTCCTCCTCAGCCAGAACATCAAGCCGCGCCCCGCGAAACCCCTCATCCCGGCCACCAAAAGCCCTCTGCGCAACAACCCGCAGCCTCCCGATCTCACGCCCCAGCACCACCTGCAGCAGCAACCTGCAAAACCGCTCACCAATACCAGGAAACGTCATCACCGCGTTAAACAAAAAATCATCCAGAAGATTCATATCCTCAAGCCGCTTCCTCTGCATAAGACTCCTCCTTTCACTATGATGGCAAAAGAAAAAACCTCACACAACCAACCGGCTCCTCCCCGCCATATTTATACAACCAACCATATGGGGATCAGATAGCCGAACGGCCCAGAATGTTCCCAGATATGTACCTTCAGTATAACCACCCCACCAGCAAAAGTCAACAAAAACCCTTCGACAAAAACCGCCAATCCCCCACTACATCCACCACAGCGCCGATGCCACACACCCTCCCGACAAATCACAAGGAAACTCAACCCCTGCAGCCATCCACCACACCACTGATGACTCACCACCTCCCAGCACACCACAAGAAAACTCAGCCCCCGCAGCCATCCAGCGCAGCGCTGATGGCACACCACCTCCCGGCAAACCACCACACCTCACACCCCCAAAAAACAGAACGGACAGACTGCCAGCGGGACGGCTGCATGGTCGGGACCCGGTGCGTCGGAGTAAGCTGCTGGTCATACTTGGCGCCTGAGGCTTCTGACGGGAAGGTACTCTGCGGCCACAAGCCGCAGAGTAAGCCCCATCTGTCTGAGCCAGGTACGCATCAGCGTACATGGCGAGTTATGGGGCGCCCTGCACGGCAGAAGACTCAGACGCTTAGTATGACCCGGCGAAACGACCGCACCAGGCACGACCATGCAGCCGCCCCGCTGGCAGACTGACCGTTCGTCCCTCCCTCCATTCGTCCCTCCCTCCATTCATCCCTCCCTCCATTCATCCCTCCCCACCCACACAAAAAAAAGAGCCCCCAGGCACAAACACCCAGGAACTCTCCCAAAAACGCAAAACTCAAATTTCCAATTATCACCAATCGTTACCAGTTGTCACCAACCATCACCCAACACGCAGCCGAAACTTCTGAATCTCCTTCTCACTGGAAACCCTCTCAATCTCAGCCCCAAGACTCCTGAGCTTCTCCTCAAAATTCTCATACCCACGCTGGATATAAACAATATCATCAACAACCGTAACACCCTCAGCAGCCAGCCCCGCAATAACAAGCGCAGCCCCCGCACGAAGATCCGGCGCACTCACACGCGCCCCCGTAAGCTTCCTCACACCATCAATAATAGCAGAGTTCCCCTCCACCTTAATATTGGCACCCATCCGTGAAAGCTCATCCGCATACTTAAACCGGTTCTCAAAAATACTCTCAGTAACAATACTCGTACCCTCAGCCAAAGCCAAAGTAACCGCAATCTGCGGCTGCATATCCGTAGGATAACCAGGATAAGGCAACGTCTTCACATGCGTACGATGAAGCACATGCGGCGCACGGACACGAACCGCATCATCAAACTCCTCAACCTCACACCCGATCTCCTCAAGCTTAGCCGTAGTAGCCTCAAGATGCTTGGGAATAACATTACGAACAGTAACATCACCACGAGTAGCCGCAGCAGCAAACATAAACGTACCAGCCTCGATCTGGTCCGGAATGATCGAATACTCCGTACGATGAAGCGTCTCAACACCACGGATACGGATCACATCCGTACCGGCACCCTTGATATTCGCCCCCATACTGTTCAGGAAATTCGCCACATCAACAACATGCGGCTCCCTCGCAGCATTCTCAATGATCGTACGACCAGCCGCCATAGAAGCAGCCATCATGATATTAATAGTAGCACCAACAGAAACCACATCCAGGAAAATATGGCTTCCATGCAGATTCTCCGCCTTGGCAACAATAGCACCATGACAGATATCAACATCCGCACCAAGAGCACGGAAACCCTTCAGATGCTGGTCGATCGGCCTGCTGCCGATATTACATCCACCCGGAAGCGGAACCTCCGCATGCTTATACTTACCAAGCAAAGCACCCAGAAGATAATAAGAAGCACGGATCTTCTTGATAAACTCATAATCCACGCTGAGATTGCCGATAGTAGAACCGTTGATCTTTACAGTAGACTTATCAATACGCTCAACCTGAGCCCCGATCTCGGAGATCGCCTCAAGCAGAACATTGATGTCCCTTACATCTGGCAGATTCTCGATCAATATAGTTTCATCAGTCATAATGGCTGCTGACAATATCGCAAGCGCCGCATTCTTCGCACCCGCAATATCCACTTCTCCAACCAGAGGATTGCCGCCTTTAATCACATACTGTTCCATAACACACCTCTATTATTTACTCCTCTATGAGCAGAAACTTTCTCTGAATTTACTGCAGGAACAAACGTTCCGCAATACCGTTTTTTAGGTCAGTTGTATATTATAACACATATTTCAGATTTGTAAATAATTTATGACGAAAACCTGTCACAACCCATGACCCGAAACACTCCAGCAAACCGTTTCCACAAGCCAACAGTTACGCCTTATCTCCCCTGTTCTTCAATGCCTCAAGCACAACCTGGAGACTCCCCTCCAGATCCTTATCCTCTTCATCCACCACAATATCCGCATATTTCTCATACAAAGGAACACGCTCATCATAAAGACTCGCCAGCGTCTGTCCCTCCTTGAGCACGACTCCACGTCCCTTAAGATTACCAAGACGCCTGGAAAGAAGCTCCAGCGAGATCTTAAGATACACCACAACACCCTCAGACTTCAGATGCTGCATAGCCTCATCGCAGTAAACCACACTTCCACCGGTAGCGATCACCGTATTCTCCACCTGGATTGAAGCATTCACACGATTCTCGATCGCCTTGAAGCCCTCCGTCCCCTCATCCGCGATGATCTCACTCAGAGTCCTTTTCTCCGCCTTCTGGATCAGAAGATCTGAGTCAATAAACTGGTAACCAAGTACCTTCGCAAGTACGACACCGATGCTGCTCTTCCCCGCACCAGGCATCCCTATCAGTGTAATATTATTCATACTGTACCCTTTCATTTTAGCATAACAGCTGCCAAATCTCAACAAACGCTACGGCTCCGCAGAACCTACCGTTTCTCTCTCCCTGCCTTTCCCGACATCTTTAACTTCCCTGACGTCCCTGGCTTTCCCGACGTCTTTAACTTCCCTGACATCCCTGGCTTTCCCGACGTCTTTAACTTTCCTGACATCCCTGACTTTCCGGCCTTCTCTGCCTTCTCCGATTTCTGCTGCTTCTTCTTTACGCTATAGCCAAAGGTTCCCACTTTCCGGCCACCCGCCAGATACTCCCCATGGGAATAGACCAGAAGACCTGCATCATTGAGACAAAACCTGTTATTTTTATCCATATAAGCTTCATCCGCATGGACCGCAAGCACATCAGCAAGAAACATATCATGAGACCCCAGCTCCTTCACCTCACGCACTCTGCACTCGATTGAAACCGGAGCCTCCCCGATCATCGGTGCAGAAACAAACTGCGCTTTCTCTTTCGTAAGGTTCAGCTTCCGGAACTTGTCCACATCACGTCCCGAACGGACTCCGCAGAAATCCGTTGCAAACGCCAGCTCCTCCGTTGTCAGATTGATCACAAATTCACCCGTTTTCCGGATCATATCATAGGAATAACGGGAAGGTCGGACAGAAATATAAGCCATCGCCGGATTGGTACACACCGTACCCGTCCACGCAACCGTTATGATATTATCGTTCCCCTCACCATCGGTAACACTCACCATTACAGCCGGCAGCGGATAGATCATGTTCCCCGGCTTCCATAACTGTTTCGCCATTTTCCGTCACCTCTTATGCATAATCGCTGTTCATCATCTGAGCAGCCTCCATCATAGCCGGGATCAGCTGCTTCTTTCTGGAAACCACACCCGGCAGACTGAAGGTATCTCCATCCGGTTTCCGCTCAAAAGCGATCTCCGCCATCTGCTGGCTGCCCTCCCCGTAAAACAGAAGCTCTGTAGACTCCTCCAGGATATTCGTCAGCATAAAATAAACTCTCGTGATATCATGACGGCCACACTCACTCACCATAAACGGCATCAGCTTCTCCTTGATCTCCTTAAGCTCCTCGCTGTCCATGGAACTGATCTGACCAACACCAAAGGAAACATTACCCTCACCGATAAACTTCTTGTAATCCTGGTAAAAAATCTCCTCCGGAGACTTATCCTTCAGATTACTTCCCGCAGAAAACATCTCCCGGGCAAACTCCTCGATCTTGATCCCCGCGATCAGCGCAAGAGCACTGGCAGCGATCTTATCCGTCTGCGTACAGGTCGGTGAACGAAACATCAATGTATCCGAAATGATAGCCGCACAGAGAAGCCCCGCGATCTTTTCCGGGATCTCCAGTCTCTGCTCTCCGTAGATCTCATAAAGGATCGTGCCCGTACATCCCACCGGCTCATTACGAAAAGCAACCGGCGTCATGGTCTGCAAGGTACCCAGCTTATGATGATCAATGATCTCAAGGATCTCCGCCTTCTCGATATTATCAACAGCCTGATCCACCTCATTATGATCCACAAGAACCACTTTCTTTTTATGCATATCCAGAAAATTACGTCTGGAGATCGTACCGATACACTTACCATGCGGATTGATCACCGGAAACGCTCTGTGACGGTTTTTGATCATAACATCCTGGATATCATCCGTAAAATCCTCGGTATTAAACGTAACCATGTTATCCCGCTTCATAACAAAGCTGACCGGAATACTCTGGTTGATCAGACGCGCAATATTAAACGTATCATACGGAGACCGGATGATCACGATATTCTTCTCATGAGCAAGCTTCACAACTTTCTCGGAAACCACGATATTCAGCCCCACGATGATACAGCTTACATTCTGACTGATCGCCTGAAGATGATCCTCCTCACGGTCACCCATGATGATCATATCATTCTCCTCAACGTAGCCCTCCAGCATCTTCGGGTTGGCAGTACCGACAAGCACACGCCCCTTCACAAAATATCCGTGCCCGTTACCTTCCACCACTTCACCGCCAACAGTCTCGGCAATTCTCCGATACTGCGTCCTCGCGTTGGAAAGAAGATAACTGTCTGTCGTATCCATATAGGTCTTTGCGATATCACCAATAGTCACAAGCCCCTCCAGACACCCATCCTTATCCCGGATTGGAAGAGAAACGATCCCGTTCTCCTGCATCAGATCCCAGGTATTCTTCAGCGACATACTCTTATCCGCCTGCGGACTGGTCCGAATATCCATATCCTTGACCTGAGTACCGATATTTCCCAGATAAGCCGGAGGCTGTACGCCAAAACGGTTCAGCACATACCTGGTCTCCTCATTGATCTGCCCCGCTCTCTTCGGGATATATTTTTTATTCTGCGTAGTTCTGTTTTTAATATCCGCATAAGCAATAGCCGAACAGATGGAATCCGTATCCGGATTCTTATGTCCGATTACAAATATTCTCTCCGGTTTTTTCATACACATCCATCCTTTTTCATCCAAAATAATTATAATTTAATATTTGCAAACAAAGCACCCAGGGAAGTAGTAGCCTCTTCCCCCGACTCCGGAAGCTCAAAAGACTCCTCCTCAACCTCCTTAGCCATCAGATCCGATGCCTCTTTAATACTCAGGCTCAGCTTACCATCCTTGATCGCGATAACCTTCACCTTAACCTTATCCCCAACATTCAAAACCTCAGAAGGCTTCCGGATCCTCTTCTCACAGATCTGAGAAATATGCACCAGCCCGGAAACCCCGTTCCCAAGATCCACAAAAGCACCATACGGCTGCAAACTCTCAACCGTACCCTCAGTCACAAAACCAACCTGGATATTGGAAATCTTATTCCGTCTCTCCACCTCAGCCCTCTCACGAAGAATCTCCCTGGCCGAAAGCACCAGCCTCTTCTTCGCCTTATCAGCCTCGATAACCCGCACCTGGATCGGCTTATTCAGAAACACCTCAGTATCCTCAACAAACTCCAGATCAAGCCTGGATGCCGGAATAAACCCACGGACACCCTCAACATAAGCAATGGCACCCCCGTTAACGATCCCCTTCACAACAACATCCAGCACCTCACCCGAATCCTGAAGCTCCTTCAGCCTGTCCCAGGCAAGCACATCCGCAGCATCCGCTCTGGAAAGAAGAATATTCCCCTGACCATCATCCCTGCGAAGAACCATCGCCTGAACCTCATCCCCCGGCTGAACAGCCTCTTTAATATTAAACCCCGGCACCCGGGAAAACTCCTCCACCGGAATAAAACCCTCAGCATAAAACTTAAGGTCAAGAACAACCCCCGACTCATCCACACTCACAACAGTCCCTGAGATAATATCACCCTCATCGATCCTCTTAAAAGAAGCCTCCAGCTCCCTCTCAAAATCCTTCATAGACTCCGCCATATCCAGACCTCCCATTCAAACAAAAAACCAACCACCGCCGCCCCCAAAACAGCCGACAGCACTATAATCCTAATCATTATAGCATGCACACCCCACCCGCGCTATATTTTTTTCCACAAGCCGCAGAGTAAGCCCCATCTGTCTGAGCCAGGTACGCATCAGCGTACATGGCGAGTTATGGGGCGCCCTGAACGGCAGAAGACTCAGGCGCTTAGTACATCGTTTCGTAAATAACAATACCAATCGCGTAGGATGTGGATTCGAGTGTGCAGGTATAAAAACGCAGGCGTAGCGGGCTACGCCGAGGCTTTTATACCTGTGCAATCGGATTCACAGACAAGTGAGTGGTATTGTTATTTCGAAAACGATGTACTAGTATGACCCGGCGAAACGACCGCACCAGGCACGACCATGCAGCCGCCCCTCCGGCAGTCCGTCCGTCCCGTCCCTCCCCACCCATAAAAAAAAGAGCCCCAAAAAGGCCCAAAAACGAGGAGTGCCCCGGTAGTGGCTTACCGGGGCGATTATTATGAAAAAAATTGTATGTGTAATGATACAGATACACACCATTACAGCGTCTTTCGTAACGTTCTTTCGAACTATCCCTATACTACCAGACAAATATGAACAAACAATGAACATCCCGTAAACAATTAGCGCATTTGCACAATTTTTTCCAAAACAACCTCCAACAATTTATAAAAACACCACATTCACAAACAAAACCAAAGTCCTAAATATTGTACATATTGTACATCTCACACAAACAAACCAACAACAACCCCAACAAAAGAGCCACAACCCTCACCCTCTAACTCAAACTCCATCTAAAACATCATCAAAAACACCAGACAAGGAACCAGCCATCACAAACCATCACCGCCGTGAAAGCATCCCCTTAATAAACTCAATTGCCTTCTCAAAAATATTCTTCACATCAGACTTCGTAACACCCATATCCTTCAAAGTACTATAAGCATCACTCACATACCCCTTGATCTGATCATCACTCATCTCGATTCCACGGAACTTACTGATAATATTGACCAGAGAACTCTTATCATCCTCATTAAGACTCACCCCAAAATGATCCGCAGCCTCATCGATCCCCTGAGAAATCTCATCATCCGTGATCTGGTTAGAATCAAAAAGTCCCTTCACATAAACAATGATATCCCCAACCTTATCCGGGTCAGAAGCAAGAGACCCAACCTCATTATCCTTCAGGATCTCCTCCGCTTGACTCATAACAGAACCGGAATCAGACGCCATAACCATCATCGGAGATGTACATGAAATAACACCCGCAACAATCAAAGCTGTAAACTTGTTCAATCTTCTCATAATATTCAACCTCCATACGGGCACCAGCCCTTATCAAAAAATTTCCATCAGCCTCATCGACTTCACATTGCCATTTTCGGCCCTTTATTACCTTTTACTATCTTTTACTTTTTATTACCTCTTTAACGCCCCTCAGTATACCACACACCCCCACCCCTCTGTAAACCGTAATTTTCCCCAATCCCATCCACACCATTCAGACTATATACATATCGTCAAAAATATATTCACAATATTTTCATATTTTAAACAAACTTTCCTAACATCTTATCAGTAAAATAGAAAATGTAAATTTTTCATTACTTACTTATGTCTGACACCTCAGACATAACCTCCTTTCTATGACGATATATAGATCCGGACAGGAAACCTCTCCAACATTCCCGTCCGGAAACGCAAAAAGAACCCGGAACAGCTGCCCGGGCTCTTTTTGCGTTTATCATATATTAATTTTTCTCATCATAAATACAGTTGGCAAGCATCGCAAACTGCTCCAGTGTCAGCGCCTCCCCCCTGATATTCAGCGGAAGCTCACACCTGTTGAACACATCCTCGATCTCATCCTTACTCAGGGAAAAATCTCCGGAATTTCTGATCCCGTTCACAAGCGTCTTTCTCCTCTGGTTAAAAGATGCACGGATCAGACGGAACATAAGCCCCTCATCCTTCACATCCACCGGAGGCTTCTCATAACGCGTCAGCTTGATCACCGCACTTCCAACCTTCGGCCGCGGCATAAAACAGTTCGGCGATACATTCGCAACGATCTCCGGCTTCGCATAATACTGCACAGCCAGGGAAAGAGCACCGTAATCCTTGGTACCGGGACCAACCTGCATACGGTCTGCAACCTCCTTCTGCACCATGACAGTGATCGAATCCACAGGAACATTCTTCTCAAAAAGCCCCATGATGATCGGAGTCGTAATGTAATACGGCAGATTCGCAACCACCTTCACAGGCTTACCGCCGTTTTTCTCATCTGCGATCTTTTTGATATCCGTTTTCAGGATATCGTTATTGATCACGGAAACATTATCCCAGTCCTTCAACGTATCCTTAAGAATCGGGATCAGCGAACTGTCGATCTCCACAGCAGCCACCTCTCTGGCAGCCTCCGCAAGATACTGGGTCATAGTTCCGATACCCGGACCGATCTCCAGTATAAAATCATCCTTCGTGATACCCGAAGACTCAATGATCTTTTCCAGAACATGCTCATCGATCAGAAAATTCTGACCAAACCTTTTCTGGAAAACAAAATGATACTTTTGAAGGACTTCAATGGTATATTTCGGGTTACCAAGATAAGGTCTGGCCATATTTTTTACCTCTGCTTTTTCTTATTTTCAGCTGAAATCCTTTTCAAAAAGTACCGTGTAGCCATCACGGTCCACACGCTTCTTGGAACGCTTGAACAATCCGCTCTGAGCTCTCTCCATAGCCTTATCCAGCATGGTCTTCACAGTACCGATGCACATCGGCTGATCCTCCTTCTGGTTGATCCCGATCAGATTATACAGAGCAAGCATGCCCATCTGGTCAATACGGAATCCATTCTCCATGGTATAGACCTTGGCGAAATTAACAAGTTCATCGTTTGTAAATACAGGAATGTTGATCATGGATGTAAACTTCTTCGCAAGCTTCGGATATCTTGCGATCAGCTTACGCATACCAATCTTTTCATCCTCCAGGATCACGATCATTCCCTTTGTGTTTCCGGTCATAGCTTCCTCAAGCTCATCTGCTGTTTCCTGGGAAAGCTGGTTTGCATCCTCGATAACAAGGAAACCGCCGGCAAGCTTGGATACGATCTCCGGAATATCCTTTCCGTTGAGATCATCCGCAAATATATAGGCAACCTTGGAAGCCTCGATATTCAGCTCTTTACAGATTGCCGGGATCAGACTTGAGATCAGTCTCGTCTTACCTGTTTCTCTGCCGCCCATAACGATCACATTTCCGGTCTGGGAGGTCTTGTCTGCTGCGCCCATCTGCACATTGCAGAGTACATCAAGCAGCTGTTCCTTCATTCCGGGAACTGTAACAAAATAGGTGAAAAGCTTCTTCTCTTCCTCTGTGAGCTCTTTCTTTCTGGAAACGATCTTTGTAGGATCCTTCTCCGGATGGATCGTAGCGATAAATTTCTCAAGCTGCTCTTCCTCGCTGAGCTCCTCTTCCTCATCGTCCTCTTCCATGGGTTCATCAGAATCATCACCGATGAGACTGCTGATAAAGTCATCCTCGTTATCCTCTTCCTGGAAGTCAAAGGCGTCATCACTGTATTCTTCTTCCTCATCAAGAAGATTTTCCTCTTCCGCTGCAGCCACCGGTTCCTCATGATGAAGCTTCGCAGAAGGCTCTGCTGCCGACTTCTGCACCTGCGCCTCAGATTCCAGTGAAGGAATCTCCGGAAGCACATCATCTTCTTCCACCGGCTTCTGTACTCCTGACGGACCATTCAGGAACTCTGCTTCTGCAGCCTGAAGATCCTCCTCAGTAACCGGCTCCTCATCTTCATCAAATACGATATCCGGAATTCTGGTATCGGAAGTCTCCGTTACCTCTTCCTCCTGCTGAGCGGAGATCTGCGCCATGATATCCTCGATATCTGCCGCATCCGGCTCCTCCGGAACAAATTCATCAGCCGCAATATCCAGATCCTCAATACCTGCCGGCTCTTCCGTTACGTCGGACTGTTGGACATCCGGAGATTTCTCTTCCTCCGGGATATCGATTCCCTGCTGTGTAGCTGCTGCCAGAATGGTATCCTCCAGGTTAAAGTCTTTATCCTTATCCTTCTCGGACCTATCACCTACAGATGCCGCAATATCCTCGATACTTCCGAAAATTCCGGACGCATCCGGCATCTCCGCGGAACTGCTTGCATTCTCCGGGTCCACATTGATCATGGACTTCGGGATCTTCAGCTCCGGCATACGGATCGTTGCGGAAAAATCAGGCTTGCCTTCCTCATTGAGCGGAACCCCTGCAGGCTTCTCCTCACTTTCCTCATTTCCGGCAGCTTTCTCCTTCATGATCTCTGCAACACTCTGGGACAAAGACATCTCTGTAGCTTTCTCAGCCTCAGCCTCTTCCGCTTCCTGATAAGCCTCTTCTTCCTCTTTATCCTGCTGTTCCTGAGCCTGCAGCTTCATACTTCCGGATGACAGGTTCTCAACACCTGATGCCAGCGGGATCTCATCCACTTCCTGTCCGGAAAACTCTTCCTGCTCTTCAGAAGCTTCCTCACTTCTTTCTGCTGCTTCGATCTCCTCAGAATCTGTAAACTCCTCTGACGGTTCTGCTGCCGCAGCAGTCTCAGCCTCCAGCGCTTCAGCCTGTTCCGTCACATCCTCAGAGCCTGTGGAAACCGCTTCCTGCTCTTCATCCTGCGCAGCTTCTTTTTCCTCCATATCCTCTTCCGCGGATTTCTTATGTCCGCCAAAGATATCACGGAATCCCTTGGAAAGCTTCTCCTGGAATGTCTCCGCACTGTTCAGATCCCGCTCATCATCTACCTGGATGGTATCTGTGACCGGTTTTGCCTCCTCATACTCGCCGGATGCTTCCTTGCTCTCCCTGATCTCCTGCGCCTTTTCCGGCGGGATCAGCTTCGGGATAAAACGCTGCTCGTATTTCTCTTTCTCTTCGCCAGTGAGAACACCCATCCGCTGTTTCAGGTCAAGGGCCTTTATCACATAAGTTCCGTCATTGAACCAAAGGATCATCTCATTGCAGAGATCCAGGCACTTCTGCTTGTCTCCTGCCTTGTAATAGAGCTTGGCCAGCTCATAGGACCAGCGCTCCGTAAATTCCTTCTCCTTATATTCCTCAAGAATACGGATCTGTTCATTCAGAGATGCATTCTTCGCTCTGGCGATCTTATATTTCAGTATATACTGGCTGTTATCATTACCTGCCACTTCTCTGTATTCATCAAAGAATTCTGTGGCTTCACTGATCTGTCCCATTTTCAGGGAAACCTCGATCAGACGGTAAAGTATGTTCTTGCCGATCGGCGCTCTGTGGTAGGCAAGAAGAAAAATTTCCTTGCTCTCTTCATAACGCTTGTTGGCCGCGTAGATCTCGCCCACTACACAAAGGGTACGGACGTTTTTCACACGACGCCAGTCAATACTGTCAACAATCTGCATGGCGCCTTTGTAATCCTGGGTCTCGACCAGCTTATTGATCTGTCCCAGCTTAACGCGAAACTCCTCTTTATCCAAAATATTCACCAACTTTCCATAATCAGAATCAGTTTACCATATGCATACGGGCTTGTCAAAACCCTTTAGGCATATAAACATGCCCCTTTACCACCTGAAAAACCCTGTTGATCTTGAACTGATGGCTGACAAAATCATCCAGTCCTGTACAGGTGATCAGAGTCTGTATATCGTGGATGCTTTCCAGCAGATATGTCTGCCTGCTGCTGTCCAGCTCCGAAAGAACATCATCCAGCAGAAGCACCGGTGTATCCCGGATCTTTTTCTTCACCAGATAGATCTCCGAAAGCTTCAGAGAAAGAGCTGCAGTCCTCTGCTGCCCCTGGGAACCATACCTCCGGATGTCGATCCCGTTGACCTTTACGCAGAAATCATCTCTGTGCGGTCCCACAGAGGTCAGCTTCATCCGAAGATCCCGCTCCCGGTTCCTGGAAAGCTTATCCTCAAACTCCGCCGCCGTCACACTTGGCTCGTACAGGATCTCCAGCTCCTCGATCCCGCCGGTAAGGCCTTTATGGAGCCCCCTTGCGATCTCGTTAAGCTCCTCCACAAAGGCTTCCCGCTTCCCGATGATCTTCTTTCCGTAATCGACCATCTGCATATCCCAGACATCCAGGGTACTTTTCAGCCCGGGGTTCATATAACAGTCTTTGAGAAGACGGTTTCTCTGGTTCACGATATGATTGTAGCCGGCCAGCTCAGTGATATAAACACCATCCAGCTGACAAAGCTCCGAATCCAGAAAACGTCTTCTCTCTCCCGGTCCATCCTTGATAATATTAAGATCCTCCGGAGAAAAAAACACCAGATTCACCACCCCCAGCAGCTCCCTTGCCTTGCGGATCGGCAGCCCGTTGATGGCAACTCCCTTTGCTTTGTTTTTCCGGAGGTGCATGTCTATTTTGTATGAAAGCTCGCCCTTCTTCACCATCATTCGGATATGGGATTCCTCATTCTCAAAGCGGATCATCTCCCGGTCCTTGCTTCCCTTGTGGGATTTGCTGGTACCTGCCAGATAAACCGCCTCCAGGATATTGGTCTTTCCCTGGGCATTGTCGCCGTAGAGAATATTGGTGCCCTGATCAAAATTCATCTCCAGCGACTCATAATTCCTGAAATTATTCAGTCTGATGGATTCAATGTACATTCCTTCACCCGATCACATAAATATCTTTTCCATCGTAGGAAATGGTATCTCCAGGATGGATCTTGCGGCCACGGCGGTTCTCCACCTCACCATTCACCAGTACCAGACCATCATTGATGGCATATTTCGCCTCAACGCCGTCCTCCACAACACCGGCCAGCTTCAGCGCCTGGCCAAGCTTGATAAATTCGTCTTTAATTCTGATCTCCAATTTTTTCTCCTCTTATCTCCGGGGGTATTTTCTCCGTCAGATCAATCTTTTCTGATCTCCTGGCGGTATTTAACCGCATCAGGTAAGTCCTCTGCTTCAATCGTGGATATCCGTTTGAAAATCCCCCAAAATACAAATTTCGCCGGAAGGTGGTAATTTAAATACCCCCTTCCAGTAGTTTACACACGAAACACTTCTCAGAACACGATCGCATTCCCATATAAAATCAGTCAAAAACGGTCACTCATTTTAGGTGTACCTGTTTCTGTCGATCCTGATACCGGCTGTCAGGCTGTACGCACCATACGGACACTTACATATCCTGACTACAGATATCAATTCTGTTCATAACTTCAAGTGTGTGCGTCTCACACGTACACTCGCATTCCCGAAGCTGCCGCGCCATCTCTTGTCCCTTATTTCTTATATACCCAGGTTTTATCTGGCCTGATTCTGGTTGATATTTACAGGAAGGATCAGGTAAGTATAGTTCTCCTCATCGTCACGGATAAAGCACGGGGCCTTCGGATTTACAAGATAGATCGTCACGGTTTCATCATCAATAACACGAAGAGCATCGATCAGGAATTTCGGGTTGAAGCCGATCATGATATCCTTACCCTCTTTTTCAATATCGATCTCCTCATTCATGGAACCCATTGCAGAATCAATGCGCAGCTCCATATCATCATCTGTGATGTTGATGATGATCGGTTTTTTATCAACCTCACGTACCAGAAGTGTGGCACGGTCGATACAATCCAGGAACTCTTTTTTGTTGATCTTCAGTTTTGTCTCATAATCACTGGAAAGCATCTGGTCAAT
>OGYX01001707.1_pt1 | contig 15142 bp, 7 predicted proteins | sample 1576601 | NCBI WGS metagenome assembly OGYX01 (sample SAMEA3541561, study PRJEB24748) | human gut metagenome | biome: human gut; feature: human-associated habitat; material: faeces | place: China | collected 2012 | reverse complement strand
TACACGGCTGAAGCTGGCTTCCGAGAGTTTCAGATATTCATCGTCGCCGAACATAGCCTTTGCCATGGTAGAGGATAACAAACGCAGACTGTGGATTATGTTCGAGAATATTATCTGTAAGTTCTCTCCGGAAAAGCCTGATTTCGAAGTGTATGACCACTTTAATGTCAACTCCAATTTAATTCTTTCCGAAGTACCTCCGGTGGTAGACCGTTCGGGTAACATGTATGTAGGCTGCAATGAAGGAGCGTTACGCATCGATCTGGAACAGTTGAAAAAGACTGCTTATGCACCAAACATAGCCTTTACAAGTTTCAACATTCAGAAACGAGGAGGAATCTCAGTCAGAAACTCACTGGTAAACGATACGCTGACACTGGAACCCGATGAACGTAACATTACGGTTTCGTTTGCTGCACTCGATTTTACCAAGCCTGCTTATCTGGAATATGCTTATCGGATAAAGAATTTGAGTGATGAATGGACGTATATCGGAAAGAACCGTTCGGTAAGCCTTGTAAATCTGTCGGCAGGAGATTTTGATCTGGAAGTGAAATCGAACAACAGCGACGGAGTATGGTCGGATAATATCAAGGTATTGCATATTCATGTGAAACCTACTTTCTGGGAAACAGGTTGGGCATGGGTCTTGTACGTTATCTTGTTTCTGCTGGCTTTGGCCCTGGTTTCGGGTATTGTAGTGTATATATGGGGGTTGCGTAAAAAAATCGGTTTCGAGAAACAGCTTACAAATATGAAACTCCGTTTCTTTACCGATATATCGCACGAACTCCGTACTCCGCTTACGCTTATCGAAGGTCCGATTGAAGAAGTACTTGAACAGGAAAAGCTTTCACCCGAAGGACTGGAGAACATGCAGGTGGCCAAGCGTAATACAGAACGTATGCTTCAGCTCATCAATCAGCTGCTCGACTTCCGTAAGATCCAGAACAATAAGATGAAGCTTTATATAGAGCAGGTCGACATCGTATCTTTGGCCCACAAGGCATACTCCGATTTCGTAGGCATGGCACATCAGTCGGAGATAGATTTCCGTTTTGTCGCACCTCAGGAAGAAATCAAGATTTATACAGATGTAGATAAGGTAGAGAAGGTGGTGTTCAATCTGCTTTCGAATGCTTTCAAATATACTCCCAAGGGAAAATCTATTTCGCTTATCGTCGAGATGCAGGCGGATAATGTACTGATTCGGGTAAAAGATGAGGGAAAAGGCATCGATATCGGAAAGCTGAGCAAGCTGTTCGACCGTTTTGAAACATTTGGAAGCGAACGCTCGGCGGTTTCTACAGGAATAGGACTTTCGCTGGTACACAATCTGGTAGAGATGATGCACGGCAAGATTGAAGTTGATACGGCGTTGGGACAAGGAAGTACTTTTACTGTTTCATTGCCTTTGAGGGCTGAGGCTTATCGCAATGACCAGAATGTAGAGTTTATATTGGATGACGGCAGCCGGGATGTTTCTTCCGAAGTTCAGATGCCCGAAGAACTGGAAGATCAGAAGGATATAACGATATTGGTTGTAGAAGATAATGATGAGCTGCGTCACTTCATTGTTCATATCCTTCAGAAAGAATATCGTGTACTGGAGGCTCCGAACGGACGAATCGGACTGGAAAAAGTTCTGGCAGAAATGCCCGATGTAGTGGTTAGTGATGTCATGATGCCTGAAATGGATGGTATTGAACTGCTGAATGCTGTCAAGACAAATCATAATGTCTGCCATATTCCTGTTATTATCTTGTCGGCAAAGGCTTCGCTGGACGATCGTATAAAGGGACTGGAGTATGGTGCCGACGGATATATTACGAAGCCGTTCAGTTCTGCTTATTTACGTGCACGTCTGAAATCGGTATTGTTGCAGCGCACTCACCTGAAAGACTTCCTGCTGGCAGGGCGTAGTCTGGACGAGGTGACCGTAACGGCAACTGAAGAAAAGCAGGAACACCGGCTGGAGGATCTGTCGCCTTCACTTCCGCAAATCACTCATTTTGATGAAGAGTTTATCAAGAATATCATACAGAGTGTAGAAGATAACCTGAATAATCCGGACTTTAAGATAGAGGATCTTGCCGACTCGATGGGAATGGGACGTTCGATGTTCTATCGGAAGATAAAATCGATTCTGAGTGTTTCACCGATTGACTTTGTGAAAGATATGCGTGTGAAACGTTCGGTGCAGCTACTGGAGTCGGGAGAATATACGGTATCGGAAGTTGCCTATATGTGTGGATTTTCTTCTCCCCAGTATTTCAGTCGTGTATTCAAGGCTGCAATGGGATGTACGCCTACGGAATATAAGGAAAATCATTCCACGAAATAATTACATTTCGTGGAATGGTTCTCCGTTTACAGTTACATTTTCGAAACGGATATTTTCAGCTCCTGTTACTTTGTTGATTTCCGGCTTTTCTACTCCTTCGAATGAGCAGTCTTTCAGGTAGATGTTGCGTATCTGAGATTTATCGTCAAATCCGTCAAGATGAAGCACATACTGGCTTTTCTTGCTGGTAATATTTTCCAGGTGGATATTCTCGAAGAGAGGCAGATACGGACCTTCGTCTACATGCCAGTATTTTTGCTCTATACCCAGAATAGATTGTTTACATTCGCCTACGGTGATATTCCGTACAAAGACGTTTTCTACGTTTCCACCACGCATAGGGTTGGACTTGATACGGATAATACGGTCCAGTTCGGGGCTGTCCATCTGGCAGTTCTCTACCCATACATTATGGCATCCTCCGGTTATTTCGCTTCCTATGGCTACTCCTGCATGTCCGTCCTTCATGCGACATTCACGTACGATGATGTTTTTGCAGGGAATGTTCCAGTAACGTCCGTCTTCATCGCGTCCCGATTTTATGGCTATGCAGTCGTCGCCCGTGTCAAAGTCGCAGTCTTCTATCAGCACGTTTTCGCACGATTCCGGATCGCATCCGTCATTGTTCGGACCGTGGCTTTGCATTTTCACACCTTTTATGGTTACGTTTTCCGACAGCAGTGGATGGATAAGCCAGAACGGAGAACGGTTGATGGTGAATCCTTCCAGCAGAATGTTCTTGCATTTATATAAATTGATGAACTGCGGGCGGATACCGTTCGCTTTTTCAAAGATGCGTTCTTTTACGGGGATAGAATCTTCTTTCATCTGGTATAGCAAGGTCTTTTCGTTGACCGTTTCTCCGTTTTCTGACTTAATGCCACGGATGCGCTGTTCTGCAAACCAGTTGTCTGTACTAGCCTGTCCGTCTAGCTTCCCCTTTCCGGTAATGGCAATATTGTTTTCTCCGTATGCATAAATCAGCGGAGATATGTTATGGCAGTCGATGCCTTCTATACGTGTAAGTACGGTTTCGAACAGATTGTAGTCGGTTGTAAATTTCAGAATGGTACTGTTCGACAGGTGAAGGTTGACGTTCGATTTCAGGCGGATAGGAGCCGTGAGAAACTCGCCGTCGGGAACGAGTACGGTTCCTCCTCCTTGTGAAGAGCAGGCTTCGATGGCCCGATTAATCGCATCGGTGTATAGTGAATCTTTTCCGTTGTAATAATCGGTTATCACATACGTCTTGTCGGGAAAAGTTGGAGGAGAAATCTGGTTGTACACCTTTTCCATCTCCTTCCATGAACACGGTTCTGATGTCTGGCAGGATATACATGCAGCGGCTGTCAGCAGTAAACCGCTTAAAATTGAAGTTTTCAGGATATGCATAAGATACAATTTTGAGTGTTGTTCACAAAAATAGCCCGTATACCAGAAAGCCTTGTATAGTATTTATGCAATTCGTTGTACAATTTCTCTGCGAGGTATATTTATGTACGATTGACTAATGTTTGTACATCATAAATCAATTTGTGCAACTCCGTATACTCGCCTTTCCCTAAATTTGCTTCCGAAACAAGTCCTAAATTACTTAACATTTAATATTATGAACAGAAATTTTAAAAGAATCCTCTTCAGTGCATGTCTGCTTGCTGCTTTGGGAGGAACAGCATGTTCGGATGATACACCAGAACAGCCAGCTGGTGGAGGTACAGAGAGTGGAGAAACCGAGGAACCAGGAGGTGAAGATAATCCTGATGGACCTTTGCAGATGGATCCGGTAGAGTTTGCTGCATTTCCGGGTGCAGAAGGGTATGGAAAGAATACCGTAGGCGGACGAGGAGGAAAGGTTTATCACGTGACCAGTCTGGACGACGATGCCAACAATCCGGCAGAGGGAACATTACGCTGGGTATTGAAACAGAAAGGTGCAAAGACTGTTGTGTTTGATGTCGCAGGAACCATTCATCTGAAAGCCGACTTAAAAACCAATAACGATAATCTGACTATTGCCGGACAGACTTCTCCGGGGGGTATTTGTCTTGCCGATTATGCTTTTGTCATCAATTCGAATGAAGTTATCATCCGTTTCCTTCGTTTCCGTCCCGGAGATGACAGTGGAAAAGAACCCGACGGACTGGGAGGTATGGATAAAAAGAATATTATCATAGACCATTGTTCAGTGAGCTGGAGTGTGGATGAATGTCTCTCGGTGTACGGTATGGAGAACTCTACCGTGCAGTGGTGCATCGCAGCTCAGGCACTTCGTGTATCGGTTCATGGCAAGGGTACACATTGCTACGGAGGAAACTGGGGTGGAAACAAAGCTTCCTATCACCATAACCTGATAGCACATTGCGAAAGCCGTGTTCCTCGTCTGGGCCCGCGCCCCAGCACACAGCTTAATGAGTATGTCGATATCCGGAATAATGTATTCTATAACTGGGCAGGAGAGGGCTGTTACGGAGCCGAAAATCAGAATATAAATATTGTAGACAATTATTATAAACCGGGACCGGCTACTAATTCGGGTAAGGAAACAGACCGTATCCGTTACCGTATAGCCAAGATTGGTGTTCGTACTCTCGATTATGTGACTGAAGACGATGGTTCTTACAACGACTGGTATCCTTCCTTGCATAAATGGGGAACTTTCTATGTAACGGGAAACGTGGTGGAAGGACACGATGATGTTACGGCAGACAACTGGACAAAAGGTATTTACGCACAGCAGGAAAACGGCAGTAAGGTAGATAATCTGTGGACTGAAGAAACCATGAAGGCTATCCGTAAGGAGTCGCCGGTAGTCGATCCGGTAATGACAACCGAGCATTCGGCACAGGAAGCTTATCAGGCGGTATTGAACTACGCTGGAGCCTGCAATTATCGGGATGCAATCGACGAGCTTGTCCTTTCGGATGTCAAAGAAGGAAAAGCTACGTGTACGGCTTCAGGAAATAAGCCTGGATACATCAACGAACCTGAAGATGTATTGCAGGCATTGTCCGAACTGGGTGACAATCCTTATCCGGAACTTGCGAAAGATACCTCGCGTGATGTGACCGATACAGACGGTGACGGTATGCCTGATGCTTTTGAAACGGCATACGGGCTCGATGCCAATAATCCGGATGACGGTAATGCGAATACACTCGATCCGGCTGGAAAATATACAAATCTTGAAATGTATCTGCATAGTCTGGTGCAGGATATTATAAAGAAACAACAGCAGTAATTTCTGGAAATAGTTGTTGATTAAGGCATGGCGTTATTGGTTGCTGTACGATTTATCGTCCGGCTGCTGATGGCGCCATTGCTTTGTCTTGAAAAATAGTCCGTATGTCATGCAATATTTATTCATATCGCCGGTTTGCCTAAATAGTATACATTGTTTACTTAAATAATGCACGCCTTTTCTTCAGGGGTATCTTATTTTTGCGTTATCGAAAACAGCAGGAATAAAATCTGATAGTTATGAAACATCCGTTATTTTTATTAATCTTATTATTGTTTTTCCCAACTGGAACGATGATTGCAGCTGACGGTGGAACTGCTCTTCCGGCTTTTCCGGGAGCTGAAGGATTCGGAAGATACACTGTCGGAGGAAGAGGGGGTAAGGTATATCATGTTACCACACTCGAAGATGGAGAGCAGGAAGGAACTCTCCGATATGCTGTAAATAAGAAAGGGGCACGTACCGTGGTGTTCGATGTTTCGGGTAACATTTTTCTGAACCGTCCCTTGCAAATAGTGAACGATAGCCTGACCATTGCCGGACAGACAGCTCCGGGACGTGGAGTATGTATTGCACGTTATCCGGTAACTATCAAGGCAGACGATGTTATAATCCGTTATGTACACTTTCGGGTTGGCAACGAAATCAAGGGAGAACCCGACGGACTTGGAGCTACCGATCATCGCAATATCATTGTAGACCATTGCTCCATCAGCTGGTCGGTAGACGAAACTTGCTCAGTATATGGAAATGAGAATACTACCGTACAATGGTGTATCATCTCAGAAAGTCTGAATAACGGAGGTCATGCCAAGGGAGCGCACGGATATGGCGGTATAGTAGGAGGAGATCATGTCTCGTTCCATCATAATCTCATGGCACATCATGTGAGTAGAGTTCCGCGTATGGGACCTCGTCCGGGAACACAGACCAGAGAGTATGTGGATATCCGTAACAATGTGTACTACAACTGGGCTGGCAATGGCTGCTATGGAGGCGAAGGAATGAAAGTCAATATCGTGAATAATTATTATAAACCCGGTCCTGCCACACCTCATAACAAGGTGCGTTATCGGATTGCTTCTGTCGGTGTGCGTTCTAGAAAATATTGTTTTAATAAGAAAGGGGAGCCCAACATCTGGCATCCCATGCTGCATGTGTGGGGAAAGTTTTATGTGGATGGTAATGTAGTAGAAGGCTTTCCCGAAGTTTCAGCCGATAACTGGACGAAAGGTATATACGAACAGCTTGATACGGCAAGTGCCGACGGATACTTTTCTTCCGTCACACGCGATACGATACGGCTGAAAGCTCCATTGGAAACAGGTATTGTTACCACACATACAGCTGCCGAAGCCTTCGAGAAAGTGCTGGCTTCAGCCGGATGTTCCAAATGGAGAGATGAAATCGATGAGCGGATTGTAAGAGAAACTCGCACCGGTACGGCGACTTATATGGGAAGCATTGATAAAAAAGCTGCCAGTTCGCCTGGCATAATCGATTTGCCCGAGGATGTCATGCCTGAAGGAGCTTCATCGCCATGGGTAGACCTTTCCGGCGGAAATACCGATTTGCAGGCTCTTCTGGATACTGATGGTGACGGTATGCCCGATGTGTGGGAAAGAGAACACGGACTGGATCCCGAGAATCCGGCAGATGGACCAGCAGTAACGTTAAGTCGTGAAGGATATACCAATCTGGAAGTCTATCTGAATGAAGGCTTATAATCGGATATAAGATATGAAACAATAGATGTGAATATATATAAGGTGGGCGCTTTTTATTTGTTGGGGTGTATATGATGAATATCGTTTAATTTAATTGAAAATCAACACAGTACACAATCTCTATATAATTTGGAAGGCAAACTGATATGCTTATGAAAATGTAATGACAGAAAGGTTTAAGCACCCCGTTGATAGTGTCGGATACGACAGAAAATTTTGTACCACAGCCCGTTAAAGGATGCCTTCATAATCCTTTGCGCTTCTTGGAGTTTCTTTGGAAATACAGGAGCGCGAAGGATTTTTTTTGAAAAATACGGGCAGAAGTTCTGTAAAACATCAGCATTATTGAGGAAAAACATGAGCATCTTTTAGAAGAAACATCAGCATGTTTTGGGATAAGGTTTCAATGTCTTTTATGGTAACTTACTTAGTCTTTCAGATAATTTAATTAAAATCTGTGCAGCATTTAAGTGAAAATTTCTTTTCTTTATAGAACAATGTTATGTGAAACCAAACTATATGCGATATGAAGAAAGTACATTTGATGAGCTGGCTGATACTGTTTTTCAGTTTGTTTTCATCTGTATTGCAGGCACAGAGTTATAATGAACTTTGGAAAGAAGTAGAAGCAGCCCAAAAGAAGGACTTGCCGAAAACGGTTATTGGTGTAGTTGATAAAATATACACTAAAGCGAAAAGTGAAAAGAACATCCCTCAGATGATGAAGGCCTATATTGTGCGTGCTGAATCACGCATCCAGCTTACTCCGGACAGTGCACAGGCAGAGTACGATGGTATCCGGAAATGGGCAGAAAGCGAAACAGATAGGGTGGGGTGTGCCGCACTGAATCATGTAATGGGTAGCCTGATACTGGATAATCAGCAGTTGGGCACGGAAGATGATGCGATACGGTATTTCCGTCTTTCGCTGAAAGACAGAGAGGTACTGGGTAAGGCTTCTGCCAAGGATTTCCGTCCGATGACAACTTCAGGCGAACTGAGTGAAAAGTATCTGGATGATAATATGTTCGACTTGCTTTCCCGGCAGGCAATTGAACGTTTGTCTGTTTATCGTTTTAATTCCGACAGACTGAAATGTGTGTCGGAAGCATTGTCACTGTACGACGGACTGATTGCTTTCTACGGTGAAAGCAACCGTCAGGCAGCTTTACTGACTAAGGAAGCCCGTTTGTTGTACTGCTGGGAAGGGGCGGGAAGTAGCATCGTACGTGAAGCGCTGACACCGGAGCAGGTAGCGGAGGAATTGCGTAAGCTGGCAGAAGAATACAAGGATCTGCCGGTCTGTGCCGATGTATATGTAAAGCTGGCCTATGTCTATCGTATGAACAATGAACTGCTTAAGTCGGTTGAGGTGGCACGAGAAGGAATTGAAAAATATCCTAAGCACGAATGGGTGTTTCAGTTGCGTTCATACATTGATTTTGCTTCCAGTCCGTATCTTTCAATGAATATTCCTTTTGTATATCCCAACTATGAAGCGGATATGAACCTGACGTATGCCAATCTGAAAGGAGTGTCTTTCGAATTGTATCGTCTGAATATATCTCCTGCTTCTTCATTGATTCGCGGCAATCTGAAGGAAGAAACATTGATACAGAATTACGGTACAAAAGTGTCTTCACGTTACTACGCTTTGCCTTCTACCCCCGATTACGAGAAGCGTGATACGGTATTGCATTATACATTGCCCGAAGCGGGAATTTACATGTTAAAGCAAATTCCTCAAGGGAGTGCGAAAGGTATTGATTATTCGTTGTTGTTTGTTTCTCCTTATCAGTGCATCAGTATTCCTGTGTCAGAGGGACGCAAGGAGTTTGTTGCTGTAGATAAACTGACGGGCAGACCAGTTCCGGGTGCAGAAGTGGTAACGTATCGGTTGAACGGAAATGAATACAATGTACTTCAGGTATATAAGACCGATGGTAAAGGCTGTGTTACGGTAGATGTTCCCCGTTCGGGCAGGATTTATTACAATGTCCGTATGGCAGGAAATGATTTCACTGCTATTTCAAGTATAGGAGGAAATGCTTCGTTTGTCAGAGAAACAGTGCAGGGATGGAAGAAGAAGGTAAATCTGTTTACCGACCGTTCGTTGTATCGTCCGGGGCAGAAAGTATATGTTTCCGGTATGGTTTACGAACAGAACGGTGATTCTCTTCGTGTGATAAAGGGCGAAAAAAGTTCTCTGAAACTGTATTCTTCCGAGCGTAATGTAGCCGAATATACCGTATCGACAGACGACTTTGGCGTATTGTCGGGTGAATTTGTGCTGCCACAGAACCTGCTTCCCGGTACTTATTATGTATCGATGGATGGAGCTTCTGCTATTATCAAGGTAGAGGAATACAAGCGTCCTACTTTCGATGTGGTCTTTACTCCGTACGAAGACACATATAATATGGGCGATTCCGTTGTGGTGAAAGGAGAAGCAAAGACATTTGCCGGAGCACCAGTCCGTATGGCAAAGGTAAAATATACGATATCCCGTTCGGAATATATGTGGTTCCGTATGGGAGGTATGAATAAGGTAGAGTTGGATAACGGTGAGGTGCAGACGGATGCTGATGGAAATTTTAGTGTCCGTGTGGTGCTTACTGCCCCGGAAACAACTGGAAGGGATATGCTGGAGCGCCGTTATTATGTATATGAAGTACAGGCAGAGGTAACCGATGGAGCGGCCGAAACACAGACAAACACCTTGTCACTTCCGGTGGGTAAGCAGTCGTTGGGCTTGCAGATACGCGGACTGTCGGGTATGGTCATGCGTGAGAAACAGGAAAAGGTGCAGTTTATGGCATTGAATCTGAATGGAACTTCTGTACAGACAGAGGTCGCTTACCGTGTGTTTGCATTGGATAAAGCGGGCAAGAAAGCCGGATTGCAACTGGAAGGCAAGGCGGAAGCTCAACGTTCGTTTGTTCCTTCCGAACTGCTTGCATTGCCTTCGGGCAGATATCGCATTGAAATTTCTGCAACGGATACGCAGGGACGAGTATGTACGGCAGAGCAAGATTTTACATTGTTCTCGCGTCTGGATACACGACTCCCGTATCCTGCTGTCGACTGGTTCTATCAGGATGGAACCGAGTTTAACGAATCGGCTCCGGCAACTTTGTATGTGGGAACCAGTGAAAAGAATGTGTATCTGCTGGTCGATGTGTACAGTGGAAGCAAACGGATAGATTCTCAGCGATTGACACTGAATGATGAAATCAAGAAATTCAGTTATCCGTATCAGGAGGTGTATGGCGATGGTATTACCGTAAACTTTGCTTTCATGCGGAATGGCAGCCTGTATAGCAAGCAGGCGACAATCATCCGGCCGGAACCGGAAAAGAAACTGACATTGAAGTGGGAAACTTTCAGAGATAAGTTGCAGCCGGGCAATAAGGAAGAATGGAGCATGTATATTACAGATGCGGCCGGAAATCCGGTAAAAGCTAATGTGATGGCATCCCTTTACGATGCTTCGCTCGATAAGCTGTATCAGCACGACTGGCGTTTTAATCTGTGGTTCTCTCGCCCTGTTCCATGGATTTATGCAGGTATGTTGTCGGCAAACCAGGGAATCGGCATGTTTGCAGGTTTTCCATACGTAAGGACATACACCGGACTGAATCTGCTGAATGGTGAGTACAGTTCTTTGCTGGTCTTTTCCGGAAATGTTTATATGCGAGGCATCAATCTGGCTGGCACATCAACCCGTATTCTGGCGAAACACGATGCCGGAAATGCCGTAGAGGTGAAATATCAGCCTGTCATGACTGTTGAGGAATCGGCGGTAGTCGCCTCTCCGGATATTGTATCGTCCGGCTTTAAAAAAGAAAGCGGCAGTGCTGGTGTAGAAGAAGTCTTGCAGATTGTAGAAAATGATGCAGCTGTCGAAGGAACAGATGGTAAAGAAACGATGATTCCGGTGCGTGAGAACTTTGCCGAAACAGCCTTTTTCTATCCGAATTTGCGGACTGATTCACTGGGTAGGGTAAGTATCGTCTTTACCGTACCGGATGCATTGACCGAATGGAAGTTCACAGGACTGGCGCATACACAGGATGTCGATTACGGCATGCTGACGCAGACCGTGAAGACGAGCAAGCCATTTATGGTGCAACCTAATATGCCGCGCTTCGTCCGCAAAGGTGACCGAACCGTTATTGCTGCTTCGCTGGTCAATCTGTCGATGGACAAGATTGAAGGGAATGCCGGTATCAAATTATACGATCCGGTGACAGAAGAAGTGGTTTACGATTATCAGCAACCGTTCAGTGTGGCAGAAGGAACAACGGGAGTCGTACGGTTTGACTGCCAGATTCCTGATAAATATGATATGGTGGTATGCCGGATTACGGCCGAGGCTGGAGAATATAGCGACGGCGAACAGCATTACTTGCCGGTACTGACCGACAAGCAGTGGATGACGGAAACCATTCCTGTCCAATTGAGTGGAGAAAGCATGACGGAAGTCGGAACCGAAGACTTGTTCAACAAGCAGAGCAAAACGGCTACCGAACGACGGCTGACAGTGGAGCTGACTGCAAATCCCGACTGGTATGCTGTTCAGGCGTTGCCTGTTATCGGCAATCCGGCAGAAGAAGATGCATTGTCGTGGGCAACTGCCTATTATGCCAATTCACTTGCTGAGGCTATTGTGAAGGCAAATCCCCGCATCAAACAGGTGTTTGATACCTGGATTGCTCAGGGGGGAAGTAAAGAAACGCTTTTGAGTAATCTCGAACGCAATCAGGATTTGAAGAATCTGTTGCTGGAAGAAACTCCGTGGCTTTCTGAAGCAATTGAGGAAGGTGAGCAGAAACGGCGTATAGCCTTGTTGTTCGATCTGAATTCGATGGACAACCGCCTGCGTACTTCGGTAGAACGTTTGCAAGAACTGCAACTTTCCGATGGCTCATGGAGCTGGTATAAGGGTATGACAGGTAGCCGGTATATTACAACGCAGATTGTGGAGATGCTGGCACGTTTACAGCACATGAACGTGACGCTCGACGGAAAGGTCGCTCCGATGTATACACAGGCTTTGCGCTATTTGCAGAACGCAGTGAAAGAAGATTATGAAATGATGAAAAAGGCGGAAAAGGAAGGTGCGAAAAATCTTGTTCCCAACGGGCAGGTGGTACACTATCTGTATGTTTGTGCCCTCGACGGGCAGGCTGCTTCGTTGGCAGATAAACAGATAAACGCCTATATGACGGATAAGCTGGAAAACCGTTCGGCTGAGTATTCTATCGGGGAGAAGGCGATGATTGCTCTCATTATGCAGGCTGATGGCAGAAAGCGTCAGGCTCAGGAACTGGTTCAGTCTGTTAAGGAGTATACGGTAAGCACGCCGCAACTGGGAGTCTATTTCGATACACCGAAAGCACCTTATTCATGGAGCAATTACAGAATCCCTGCACAGGTGGCTGCTATGGAGGCTATCCGGCAGATTGCTCCCGATGCGGATATGCTGGCCGGTATGAAGCTTTGGCTGCTCAAACAGAAGCAGGTTCAGGTATGGGAAAGCGGTATTGCAACAGCAGATGCGGTGTATGCTTTCTTGAATGGCTCCGGTAAGCAGTTGCAGGTGAATGGAAAGATGAAGGCAGTAGCCGGTAATATCGAGGTACGTACTCCGGACGATGCTTTAGGATATACCCGAAAGACGCTGACCGGAACGGATACTCGTGTGGAACGTGTTGTCGTTTCGAAGTCGGGAACCGGTATAGGCTGGGGAGCTGTATATGCGCAGTATCTGGAGGATATGGATAAGGTACTTCCGGCAAAAGGTAACGGCGTTTCAATAGTACGTGAGTATTGGCTCGACGGTAAGCAGGTTTCGCGGAAGACTGCCTTGCATGCTGGAGATAAACTGACTGTACGACTGACGGTAAAGGCTGATCGCGACATGGACTTTATCCGGATAAAGGATGAGCGTGCGGCATGTATGGAACCGGAAAACCAGTTGTCCGGCTATCATTGGAACAACGGTCTGGGATATTATCAGGTGAACCGGGATGCTTCGACCGAACTCTTTATCGACCGGATGCCGAAGGGTACATATATGCTGGAGTATGAAGTTTATTTAGACCGTGCGGGAAATTATCAGGCTGGTGTGGCAACCATCCAGTCGGTTTATGCTCCCGAATTCAGCGGACACACAGGAGGACAATCTCTGACAGTAGAATAATTCATTAGAAAACAGTACAGGCTGATGTATTTTCCGGTATGGAAAAATCTGCATCAGCCTGTATTTCTTTTTACCGCTGTATCGGCAAATTTATATTAATTCACCACCAACCTTTGTTCGTCTTTGATTTTCTCTTTATCTTTGTTCACTCTAAACAAGTAACACACTGAAAGATGAAACGCATTTTATTTCTATTCAATATATTGTTTGCCGTAGTTTTGGTTGCTCAGGCACAGCCGAAAATAACATTCGACAAGAATGTGCAGGAGTTGGGATATGTGCTTTGGCGCAATCCGATGACCATTACTTATAATTTCACGAATACGGGTGACAAACCGCTGGTTATTTCGAAAGTAACTTCTTCCTGCGGCTGTACGGAGGTCGACTGGACTAAGTCTCCGATACCTGCCGGTGGAAAAGGTACGGTAACAGCCGTTTTCGACGCAGAGGCTATCGGACATTTCTATAAAGAAGTCGGTATTTACTGCAACGCTTCTTATCGTCCTATTTATCTGGAATTTAATGGTGAAGTAACAGCCGATGCCAGAAATTATTCGTTTACCCATCCTTTCGGGTTTGGTGCAATCCGTCTGGACAAAGATGAAATAGAATTTAAAGATGTCAATAAAGGCGACCATCCTGAATTTAGTATTCTGGTAGCCAATACATCCAATAAAGCTTATTCTCCGGTGCTGATGCATCTACCTCCTTATCTGAGTGCAAAGGCAGTTCCCGAAGTGCTGGGAAGAGGTAAGAACGGTAAGATTATCGTTACGCTCGATACGGAAAAACTTCCAAAGTTCGGTATTACCCGTACATCGGTGTATCTGTCACGCTATCCGGGCGACAAAGTGGGAAGCGACAACGAAATACCTGTATCGACAGTCTTGTTGCCGGATTTCTCCGGACTGACCGAACAGCAGAAGAACAATCCTCCGCAGATTTCGCTTTCTACTACACAGTTGGAGTTCCCTCCGCTGAAACCGAAACAGAAAAAATCGCAGAATGTCATCATTACTAATACGGGAAAGACCGATTTGGTGATTCAGGATATGCAGGTGTTCAACATCGCTCTAGCCGTCAATTTGAAGAAAACGGTACTGAAGCCGGGTGAATCTGCTAAGCTGAAGATTACCGTACTTGGTGAGAACCTTTCGCGTGTGAAAGGTACTCCCCGTGTACTGATGATTACCAACGACCCGAATAAACCGTCGGTTACCATTCGGGTAAAGGCAAAAATCGTACAGCCTTAAGATTTCTCGTAAGGCTATTATTATCAACTTAAAATACTAAGACTATGGAACACCCTGAGAACAGTGAGGAGTACAAGGGATTGACTGTTAACAAGGGTATCGAACAACCCTCCAGTATAAATCCTTATTTGAACCTGAGAAAGAAACCCAAGCGCCGTCAGTTTACCGTAGGCGAGTACGTGGAAGGTATCGTAAAAGGCGATGTAACCGTACTTAGTCAGGCTGTCACGCTGGTAGAGAGTGTGAAACCCGAGCATCAGGCAGTCGCACAGGAGGTTATCGAAAAATGTCTGCCGTATTCAGGCAATTCTATCCGTGTGTCCCTGCTCTCTTTCAAATAATTTTTATTGACTTTCCATGGAATTAATCGCCCAG
>OGYX01001704.1_pt1 | contig 15158 bp, 18 predicted proteins | sample 1576601 | NCBI WGS metagenome assembly OGYX01 (sample SAMEA3541561, study PRJEB24748) | human gut metagenome | biome: human gut; feature: human-associated habitat; material: faeces | place: China | collected 2012 | reverse complement strand
AGAACACCCCAGCGTTGCCACTCTGGTCGATATTGCCGACGCCCTCTGCATTTCCGTTGATGATTTGTTGATTCATAACTTTTATGCCGTCGTAATTTCCGAGCGAAAAACGATCCAGTGTCAGGACAATCTTTTCATAATTATCCTGAATGCTCCGCAGCGGTCTCATCTCTCTCTCAAAGGTTTCTTCCGCCGTCATATCAGCGGTCACCTGATAATAGGTAAGCACGCCTTCCTTCTGTGTCACAAAGTCAACTTCAGTAGAACCATATTTTCCGATATTGACTTTGCCGCCCCTTCGTGAAAGTTCAAGATACACAATCTGGATCAAAGAAAAATGTCATCTTCTTTTGGGTGTAGCTGTCCAATCGAATCGGTTCGCATCCTATCCCCATCTGTTCCAGTTCTGCTACAGTGGCTTCCACATCCTCCACCCGGAATGCTAGGTGCCGCAGTCCGCAGGCTTCCGGTCGATTCACGCGCTTAGGCGGGTTCGGCTCTGCGAAGATCTCCAGTTCAATCGCATCAGCACCCTCACCAACACGCAAATCCAGTTTCCAGTCATTCCGTTCTTTACGGAAGTTTTCTCGTACAATCGCAAATCCCAGCTTATTCACATAGAAGTCTTTCGATTTCTCATAATCTGAAACGATGATTGCCACATGATGAATCGCTGCTAATTTCATATTCTAGGTTTCACCTTTCCTTATATGTACCATACTTGCCGAATCGTTGCTGCCACCAGTTCCAAAAACACAGCCACGCTGCCAACCACCTGCGGAATCATAAAAATCACAAATCCTCCGATCAGCATTTGAAGTGCTTCCATAGTCGAAACCGTCCTCACAGGTCTGGATATGGAAATAGGCATCCGGCAATTCGTAGGCCAGTTCCACATCCTGCACGGCTAACGCCCCCTGTAACGGCTGGACAACGTGGTTCTGGATATACGGGTTATCCCAGCCCGGAACCGTTTTGTAGTCCTCTACGATGGTATCAAGGCCGTTCTTGCACTGTAAAACATCCAGTGAACCCGGCAGCGGATCAGGATTTTTCTCCACACCCAAGGCTTTCATATAATGGTACGGAAGTGCCTGATAAAATGTGCGAAAGCTCCCTGTTTACGAGAGGTTTCACACACTTTGGTTCATTTCGGGGAAAAAGAATGGCACCGGAACGAAAGCTCCGATGCCTGTACATTTTCCTGTTTCATTTTGCGCCGTTATTCCTCTGACCCCCGGCCTATGAATTTTGCGGTTTTTCACAGAAAAGGGGCCACCGGTCTCCGTGTAACTTCACCGTAGAGAAGTGACCCCGGCCCCCGGTTGACAAAAAAAGAGCGAATCAACGCATTATCAAATACGTCAATTCGCTCAAAATAATACTTATTCGGATGTGTTTCAGTCACTTTTGTCCATTCAAAGAAGTCCTGTTTATTACACACTTTCGTTTTATTATTCAACTAAACGTGCCACAAAATGCAAAAATATTTTTGAAGCTTTCAAATTTTTATCTTAAATTCATCCAGTTCATTTTTTCACTTATGAAATCTCCAAATATAACAAGTTCCTTTTTTAACAAAACCAAGCTCATTAACTCTTAAGCTTCAGTTCCATCTCGCAAATCAATGATTTCCCATTCATGTTCAAACACTTTTTTAGCTTTTTCGTATGTCTTCGCCTGCATTGCCACGCACAGCAGCTTTTTAGGCCTGCTCATACCAACATAGGCCAGTTTGCGACTATAATCATATAGTGTAGAATTTCCTTGTTTTCCAACACCAAAACAGTGGAGAATTCGGCTTAAATCCGATGCTCCTTTTCTATCAGTCTCAAGATACAGAGTAGCATCGTGTGTTTCACCTTTGACTCCGTGAATGGTGTCAAACACAATCCGACGTCCTCTAGTTGGATCAATCAATACGTTTTTTTCAAGCAAATTTGTATAGCTTATAACAGCAGACTCGTCAAGAAAGTGCTCCGGAAGGTCGGCAAATATATCAGTTGTCTCTGGATTGTTGATTTTCAGTAATTCGTTTATCTTTTTTCTCATCACTTGATTTACTGCTTGTCTATCATTTTTTTGCAAAGTCGACATTTCATACATCCATTGACGATATGGCTCTCTGTATTTATCTTCGAGAACTTTTTTGATTGTTGCTGAAGTATAATCTTTCCCTGATGTGGGATTCCTTATTCCAGTATAGTGAAATACTCGACACAACAGTTTACGCACGATTTGTTCTGTCTTGTATAATTTTCCGTTAGATAAAGATTGAACAATCTCGTCCACCAACGTCCAATAATTATACTCGCTTTTCTTTTTTGCCGTTCCATCAAATTCAGACCAATAGCTGCCAATTTTCAACCCAGACGCATTCTCACTTCTGATTGCACCAATAGCTTTGTATATCCCATTTTTGTCAGAAAGGCCATAGGCCTCCAACGCAGAGATGAATCCAGTGATAACTTTGTCAATTTTCTCAGGAGAAAAAATAAGCAACACTGGTTTAACGCCCGTTTCTCCGACAAGTGTCACGATGCCTTTATCATCTTTCTTCAACTTGCAAACCACATCAGCAATTTCTTGACTAAATCTACAAGAAGTCATCAGTGATAAGAAACCCGATTGAGGTACCCAGTCTGGCGTTGTATCTTCTTCCGAATTATAGATTGCTTGATCTGAATCCCCCATCTTAAATACCACACATTTTGTAGAATCAAATATTGAATCTATTGCTTGTCTCTGAATATTATTGCAGTCTTGATACTCATCAATAAACACATACTGAAATCGTGATGAAAAGAAGTCTGTATATTCTGTTGGTAATTTATCAATGGCAATTTGGGCACATGTATAGGCATCTTGATACCGTATTATGCCCTCTTCTTTGAGAATATCTATCAACAGCTTTTTGTACTGTTCAGCAGAAAGTTTTTTAGCACTCGCTAACGGTTTGTGCTGTTTCCCTATACAAAGGTCTCCATCTCCTCGTATGTACAATGCCTGTATATAATCTATTTTTGTATTAAATTGATTTCCAGGCTTGAAGTTTAATTCGATTATATATTTTAATGCAGAATACTTCTTATTACATTCAATTTTGCTCAGCATATGCTGAGCGTAAGTGAAACCATCAATGACCTGCACATTTCGTCCGGAAACATTTCTTAGGTATGGCATAGTCACAAATCTGTCAATGAAGGATTGAATTGTTCCCATATAGTTCGGATAGCCAAGAAGCCTATCCGCATAATCGGAAAGCCGGTTTTTGATCTCATTGACGGCGACATTTGTATGAGAAAGCACACAGATTCCTGCACCGTTTTCGAGTGGCATTCGATCCGCTAACAATTTCAGTTTTGCGAGAAGAACCGTTGTCTTTCCGCTGCCGGGACAGGCTGCTACATCAGTTGAATGCCAACAACGTATAACGTTCCTTGCATCTTCCGGAAACTGTGCGCCATGCGGCAAAAGGATTTCTTCTACGGCTTGAATATCTTGGCCGGAAATCTGCCATTCCATCATAGAATCCTCCTATCTACACCGTTTCTCCTGCTGCATATTTGATGGCATTCACAATATAGTTTAAAAATGTATCATTCTCTATTGCAGATTTCAATGCTGCCTCTTTGCTTTCGTCGATTTTGAATCCATACAAGTCGAGATCAAACATCTTTTCTTGCGCCAACCCATCTGGAATTATGGATACTTCCCAACGCAAAAGCGAAGCTAAGCACTGGGCAACGATCGCTTTCAGGCTGCTTTTTCCATCGCCATTAAGCATTAAACCATAAATATGGTATGCCCTCTCAGCAGCGGAGAATCCCTTCCACTCCTGCGCTTCTGCTTCGGCGTCACGATTTGCTTCATCAATCTTGGCATCAGTCAGCGAAATATGCTCCTGCGCATTCAGAATTTTCTTCCCGTAATGAACCGCCTTATGGAAAACATCCGAAAGGCTGCTCAGGGCGATGCAATACTCCAGCGTCCATCGAGGTGAAGTAAATCCTCGGATAGACCCAGTTGTATACTTACTATTTTTTTCTTCTTGCTTCTGTACAGATTGAGTTTCTTTTTCGTTGAATTCCTTATTGTGTGTTACCGGATTGATAATATACTCCGGTTTTACATCACAATCCGTTACTACGGAAACCGGTATCCCAATATCTGCACCGTCTTTTCTCTCCATAATTCTACTATATCGAAGAAAAGCCGTGCTTCCAACATTTACAATAGATATACCGTATTTTTCCAATGGATAGCCTAGAATATCTGCAATGACAGGTATCAAAATATTCTCTGCATCGCCTTCGACCATTATGATACCTTTAGCAAAAAACAAATTAGCTTTTGTCGAGTCGAGAAAACGCTGGAGAAACAGGTAATCACCCCTTTGTAGCCCTGTTCGCCCCTCCGCCAAATCATATCCAGTGCCATTTTTCATTAAAATCAAATTCTTGAGGTTGATTTTTGATGCCAGAATAGGGCTATGTGTGGATATTATAATTTGAACATCGTTCTCGTTATATTCATTCTGGAGATAACTGATTAGCCGGAGTTGCGCTTGCGGATGCAAATGGGCTTCCAATTCTTCGATTAGAGCCAGTTTCAGGCCACCATCTGTATCATCCTTAAGGAGCAACAACTCCGCCGCAATAAATAGCAGATTCAATTCCCCAAGCCCGGGGTTGATCTCAGGAGCATTCAATGACAGGGACTCCAGTATAGCTTTTAGCTGAATATCCGAGGTTTTTAATTCTGCATCACTGGCTTGGCCTTTATCACTAAACGACTCTAAATTACTACGGATCGTCTGGAGAATGCGTTTTCCATCCGTATCACCTATAAAATAATCCTCAATGCGTTTGTTCGCATCTCGAAAAATATCGAGAACCGCATGTTCTTTTTTATCTTTGAAAACGGGGTGATTTAGAAGTATTTGCGAGATTCTGGAACCACGTCCGGATCTCATTTCCCGTTCGGCATCACGGAGCGGTTTCAAATAAACAGCTTTCAGCAATTCTCTTGCTTTTCCATCCATCGAAATTCCATCGTCTATATCGCCCACACGCAATTCCTGATAAATTTTATGTCCTTCTTTCCATGCGCGATAATGAAGTTCAAGCGTATATTCAATGCCATTCTCCGTTTGGTTGAATGAAAGATATTCGATAAAGTTCTTTGCTTCGTTCTGTGTAAAACCTGAAATCGTACAATCGATCTTGAACTCTGAGCACGCATCTTCGCCAACAGGCTTATAAAAATCCTCATCTGACGGCCGGATATACTCATTGCTCTGCGTCAATAAGACTAATTTTAATGCGTCAATTACGGCGGTTTTTCCCGAATCGTTTTCGCCAATCAGCGCGTTTAATCCCTTGTGAAAAGAAATTTGTAATCCAGGCTTGTTGTTCACCGATTTAAACTGACGAAAGTTATAAATTTTTAATTCTGCTACAATCATACTCTCACTTCCTTTCGACTATATACTTGCAATGAAGCTATAGCCTGCTAGAGATACACTGCTTATGGAGCACCCGAAGCAATGTGATCTTTTCAAAATTCGTAAAAGCTCCAATCGCCTCATTGACTTTTTCGTCTTCTACTGCTCCCCAATACTGAACTGTCTTTTTTAGAAATGCGTTCATTTTTTCTTCTTGGTGTACATTCTTCATATCTGCTACAATTGTTGGATCATTACAAACTATTTTGTGCACCCCTCTTAAGACAGTGTCCATTTGAGGTGGCGTAAAACATGCTATTGCAGCCATCAACTCATCGTCATCCTTTGCCATCAAATAGAACTCCATCTTTTGTGAAAACTGCATTGCTCTACTTTCTTCAGAAAGTGCTTTCTTGTACCGAGTATATATTTCCTGGGCAGGCGTTCCTTTAAGATATCTGCTCCAGATATTCACAGAATCAGCTTTTTTACGCATTTGATTGTCTCCACTTCATTGAATCCCTTATATGCACTCAAAGTCCACTTAAGTCCACTTCGTAAGTCAATCCTTCGGAGAGTTGCTCCTGCTTAAAGAAAATCGCCATATACCAGGGAAGATATCAGTTTGGCTTCTTCCTGATGGGCACTTTTTCGCAGCGTTCCATAATCATCAATCTGAAATAAGTTTTTTCAAAACACTTGCTAATAATCGGTATCTGTGCCCCAATTTTAAACGAGGTGTTTTAGGCTTGAAATTTTACTCATTCCAAGAAATTCACTCGGTGGTTTCATCCTCCTTGATTTCTACAGGTGGCAGCTCTATACCAAAATTACTGTGTCTCTCTAATGAGTGCAGTCCCGTTTTAATGAACGCCCATGAGCTACGGTAATCATCACATACGGAGAAAGATGACCCTTTCATAAAAAGAGTAAAGCCATCTGGATCATCCCCGTACTTCAAATCAAATTCCTCGGCACACCGAACCTTTTCCCATGCGGAAATATTCGTTTTCCCATGAAGGACATGATCAAGATTCAAGGAAAAATAGTACATACTATATGGAATGCCTGCGATTCTAGGGCAAGCAGAAAGTCGGTCGACATTCTTCCGCTTTCTCTTATTCCGATCCAAAATGCCCACACGGTTTGGTGTTTGAATTTGAGTTTCTGTGTAATGCGGTGGAGCACCATCTGCCATCATATTATCCTCTACAACCGCATTATCCGGAACAAAAACTCCATCCATATCGGTAAGGTGAACGATGCGGCAAATGTCGCTCTTCTTATAGATTTCACCCATAAAGGCTTTGACTTGATCCCATACCGCAGCCACAATTTTATCCGACGACGTAAAATCACGAGTCAGCACATCACCGTGAACAACTTGAAATTTCACCGTTGAGGATGAAAAAATACGGTTCAGAACTGTGGAGAGGCTGGTTTCATCTGTTGGACCTTCTACAATAAAGAGCATAACCTTCTTTTTAGCCATGGGACACCTCCGAGGACGTTTCCTCTTTCATAGAGATATTCTCCATACGCTTACCAACAACTCTCATTGCGTGGGCAATTTCAGACACATTGGTTTCCTCATACAGTGCTGCGTCATTATCGCTCCCAAGGATCACTTCACGCAGGTACATAGAACGAAGATTATTCGTGGCTCTCACACTTCTGATGCGTGTATAACGGTCATCATTTTTTGTCGTTGTAAAAACAATAGAATCGCTATCCAATGTTTCCAGAGGATAAAGATTGTGGGAAGTAAAAATCAACTGCCCCTTGCCCGAATTCTGGATAATGCGCAGCAATTCTCCAAGCAGATACTCATAGATACCAGAGTCCAATTCATCAATCGCAAGTGTGATGGATGGATTATTATATGCCGCAATCAGCAAATGCAAGATGGACGTGATTTTCTTAATGCCTTCAGATTCATACTTCAAAGGCAGTCGATGCGTTTCTCCATTCGCACAGAGAAGTTCGCGCGCCAGCTGAATTTTTATACCCTGATTTCCATCTTCCATCAGCTCAGTGCCAAGTTCTACAAGTGTCAATTTCACACCCGGAATGATTTTGCAGAGAACCATACTGATAGTCGATATAACCTGCTGGACAATCTCCAAGAGATTACTCGGAATCGTCGTTGGTCGGTCAATTGGCAGCGTAAACATACCACCCGCCGTTTCTGTTCTGAAATTGACAGGAATTGCTGCATCTAACGAAATAAGTCCATTATTGCGGTTTAGAATAACAAAGAAAGATGTCTTTGCGAAATATGCGATCTCAAATAATGGTTCAACGTCGTTATCGTTTTTCTGTGCGGCATCGTGGAGCATCTTTAAAAATTCAGGAGAGAACAAAAAGGAACGATGCTCCTTTTGGCACAACAGTTTAGTGACACGAAGTTCATTCACCTTTGCACTCTGTTTTGTACCAAATAGAGAATCCAATTTAACCTGCGGCAGAAACACGGCGTTCTCCGCCTCATGGGTACACTCAAAAATAGTCTTAATTCGAGAGGTCTTTTCCGGAGCACTGCTGGGCGTAACACACTTGACCGATTCATCAATCGTGTCTCTGCTCAGAATAGCAGAATAGATAAACCGTCGCCTGTATGACACGCTGCCTTTATCCAGTTTGAGAATACTAAACTCAAATTGCAGCTCTGCCTGCTCCTGTCCATAAGAAATGCAGTCAGACAATTCAGTTCCTACTTTCTGACCGCACAGCAGCGTCTTCAAAATCTCCAGCGCATCAATAAACGTAGTCTTACCCGATCCATTCTGACCATAAATTCCAAGAACATCTGCTTTGGGCGCAAAAATATCTTCACCATAATTGCAGGGGAAACGAATTTCTCCGGATTCCACGTTTCTGAAATTTCTGATAGCAGCCCGTTGAATCCGAACAATCGGCATTTCGCTCACAGATACCACCTCCGATTTTAGTATACCAACTTCTTCGGAAAATAGCAACACGAATTTCGAAAATCGAATATTAAATTCAGTAATCTTGTTTATATTTCAATTTCCGTTCCCCGCATTAGTCACAATCAGCTTTGTCGCGTCGTCTTTGGTCACACTCCACCCACTCTTCCAGTGTGAGCGGCGTGTAATCCGAATACATGCAGAAGCAGTTGATCATCTGGCACGGCACTGGCTGCGCTGTTTTCTGATGGGCACTTTTCCGCATCATAGCTCTGGTCTCTGTACTGAACCGATCCACCAGCACCTGATCTTCCGACTTGTGGATATGCCCATGCAGCATGTAGGTCAGCGGTGTTCCATCTGCCCCACGCCGAAACTGGCCGTTATAGCAGAATACCGGATAGTGCATTAACACGATTTTTCGCTTATTGTCATGAATCTCCGCATAGTCCTTGACCCATTCAAACCTGGAAATGTCAAAATCCTTGTCTCTTAAGTACCTCTCATCGTGATTTCCTCGAATCAAGTAGAGCCGCCCCTTTAGCCGACACAGTATTTCGTTGGTTTCCTTTCCATTGCCAAGAGACAGGTCGCCAAGGATCACCACTTCATCCCGTGCGTGCACTTTTTTGTTCCACTTTTCTATCATCACTTCGTTCATCTGCTCGACAGATTCAAAATCGCGGTTATCCATTTCCGTCAGCAAATTTTTATGATAAAAGTGGCAGTCTGCTATGTAGTATCTCATACCTGCCTCCAACTATTGCAACAGCCCTTGTTTCGCCATAGGCGAAATTTCCGTTTTGCAATTTCATTTTCATTTCGTTTGAAACGAAGTTGCCTAAGAGTCTATTATACGGAGAAGGGCGCGCCATCCGGCACGCCGCATCTCCTGGCTTTTACGCAACGTTTCCCTGCACTCGTGCGGGTTTCAGGTCTCCACACCGACCATATGCAGCAGTTCACATGCCGCCAAGAACCTGCTGAAACACTCGATAATTCGTATCATACTTCGTTGGGCAGTACACAGCAAACTCAATGGTTTCAAAACGCATCCGGTATTCTTGTACTACCGTTTTCATCGCCTGTGCCACAACCGCCGGCGGGTTGCGAAATGCCCCGCAGCCAAATGCTCCGAGAATTACGACTTCATTCCCTTTTGCCCATGCAATTCCCAGCACTCTGCGCATCCGTTTTTCATGCAAGGCTTGCAGGTCTTCCCTACTGATATGTACGGCGGCATCGCCGTCCCCGGCGTTCATTTCGTTGCTGGGACGCTCCCGCAAGTTGGGTGCAGCACAGGTCAGGACATTTACCGAATACCACTTTTCTTCCGGCAACAGTTGTGGATAATCCGCGTCCGATTTAAATACTACGACGCCCGGCGTATAAATGCAGTCATCGTTATGCAGCGGATCATGGGCACGCCGATGGGGTGCATAGAACTGATTCCACATCCGCTGTTCTTTCAGGTTCGGATAGAGTGTGGAGCAGCGGCAGATTGCCTCTTCCTGTGCAGACGAGCCCTTAATCACGCCACCGCCCGGATTGGTAGCCGATGCAAAATTCAGAACGCACACTTTCTTTCCTGCATATACGTAAGGTGCTGCAGCCTCCAGCGTGCGCTTTGGGCTTATCACAGTCTGCGCTGATTTTTGATAAACCCGATGCTCTGGGCCATACCAGTTCCGTCCCATGCCCGTGAAACACTCTTGCGCAGCACTGGAATTCTTGATTGCAGAGATCAGCCGTTCGTTACTGCTGTACAACCGCTGCGCATCTTCAAAAATCTCAACATTCTCCTGTCGTCCCATTTTCACACCTTCTTATGTTCAGTTTCACCCTTCAGCCACTGCGCTGCAGCCTCCGGCTCTCGCATCACCCACAGGTAAAATTGCCGCACCAAATCTTCTATCTTTATTTTATAGCCTTTGCAGATTTCTTCAAGTACCATCTCATCTTTTTCCGGCATAGAAATCACATGGATCGCAAAAATCGTAATGGGAAGCGATTCCAGATATTTTTTCTTCCGCTTATCCTGTTCGGATCCATAATAGTTGGTGCCTGCATCACCCAGAATGATCAGAACATCGTCTTTGCTGGTCTGCATTTTTTTGCAAAACCGTTCTACATTTCGGAAATCTCCGTGGGTATCTCCTGTGATATAAATCATGTGCTCACCGCCTTGCAATTTTCAATTCTAACATATATAATAATAGGGACAGGACTCCCCACACCTCTCGTTTTCGATGTGTCCCATGGGGAGACATTTTTATTTATGGCTAAGTGTTTTTAACTTCCCGATTCATAACAGCCTGCAAATAATTGGGTATCGCTTCTTCCAGCGTTGCACCGTAGCTTTGCAGCCGTTTTTCCAAATCATGCTTTTTCTGCTCGGACATCCGGAAGCTGTAAATGTAATTATTCTGTTCTGGATCATATTGAATATCTATCAGCATATCACTCATTACAGTTTTCTCCCTTACAGAAGTTTGCATTCTATTTCTGGCTGCCAGATGGTTTTGGCTGCAACCTGCTCCGATTTCTCGTCATCGGACAAATGTACGGCATCCGTAATTTCGTACTGCATAATACAATCAACATAGGAAGTTGACCTGCCCTGCGGCACAATGCCGATCATATCAGTTTCTTCAAACCGTGCCGCCATCTTCAGCCCATCGTAGATTTTTATCGGCAATCCCACTTTGCGCATGGCAAGGTAGCTGTGGATTGTATCTTTGCTACGATGAAAAGTGCTGCCGGAGAGTCCGTAGTAAAATCCATTTGGTGATTTCATAACCTGCAGGTGCATGCTATATTCCACAGAACCGGATGGTATGATTTCCCATGGATGGTGCCCGTTGAATTCATAGCATGGCCCTTTTTGATCGCGCCATTCGGCAAATGCGGCGTCATCATCCAATGGCACACCGGACAAGCCATCATCCCGTCCGTCTGCGAACATATAATACAGCTCTTTCGGCGTTGTGCCATTATACCGCAGGTGTTCCTCCTTGGCGTCCCTGAAAGGAAAATGCACCCGCTGTTCCATCCGAACGGCTTTATAGCACACTGCGCAGGCCTCATAAAAATCACGAGCTGTCATATGCCGCATGCAGTTTCCCGGTATATAATCCGTCAAAAACTCATCCTTGCAGCGCAAAAATTCTTCAATCTGCCAGTCTTTAAATGCGCCGCGGTAATCTGCACGGTCTTCCGGGTAAATATCCCAATAGTCCTTCCGGGAGATTACGCCGTATTTATAGTCATCCGGCAGCTTTTCCTGAATCTCAGTATTATAAGTACCTGCGCGCAGCTTGTCCAGAACACCACTTGCCATTTGAATCAGCCAATCGATCAGTTCGATTGCATTGAACGGGTTTTCGTCCTCATTGGAATCATTGATGCTCAGGACGGGTTTCCCATTCAAAAACACGCCAAAGAACTCCCCTTTTTGGCAATCCGTGTGATGGACAGATACGAATTTGTACCAGTACGCTTCTTTCGGGTATTGCTCCTGCATGGCTTCCGCAAGTTCTTCTTCGGTAGCATCTTCGTCGTAATACGGTTGAAAATCTTCGATGCTGCCGCGCTTCGCTGTAATCCAGAACTCACGGCGGTTATCCCTACCGACAGGGGCAATCTGGTCGGTAAGGTGGAATAAGTACATCAGGGCGTGCCGACTCTTTTCACCCAAAGTTCGCGGTGTCCAACTGCATCTACACATGACACCGATCCAGTAGTCCACATCAAATGCGTTCATCCGTCAGCCTTCTTTCCTTGCGACATCATATTCTTTCCGTAAAATGTTGCCGCACATCTTCTGCTGGAATCCAACCATTTTCCTCGCCAGCTGTCTGCCCTATTGCCAGATCATCCATGAGAAGCTACCGGGATTGCTCCTCGATGATATCTCCTAGCTCTTGGATTCGGTCTGCCAGATAGCAGCATAGATTTTTCAGGAATTGCGTGTCCTTTTCTGCCAACAGTATGTCGCGCTCTTCCTTTGTCAGATCGGTAAAGCACACAGATTGCCCCACGCCGTTCCTCATAATACGGAAATAGCAGCCATCAAGTTCTCGATTCATGGACCAATCAGCTCCTTTGTTCCCGGAAAGCCACATAGTTCTGCCATTCGATCGTATAATTCGGCGCTCAGCACGATGTACCCTTCCCCCGCTTGTGTGCGAATCACCGCAGGGTTTCCGAATCTGCGGAAGAAATCTTCCTTTCCTATGTTCTTTGTGAATTCATCTTCTGTCATCGTTGGCAGGTACATAAACTTATCGGTTTTCATTTTCCTCACCGTTTGCGCCATTCAACGCCTTCTTTGCCCGCACCGCCCATTGCTGTGCCTGCTCAATGTGCCAGTTAGCGGTTGCCTCGTCCAGATCATATTCTTTTACAATTATTTTTCGCAGTATATCTGCTTGTCCACCGGCTAGTAAAAAGCCTTCTGCGAAATTCATCGCACCAATTTCGTTATAGCCAGACATCCTACATTCTTCCCCTTTCCCTGCACGAGCGGCGCTGGAAGCCATTTTTTACATTATTCTTCTCCAAATTCATCCTCGTCCGAGGTCTGCTTTCCGCCATAGAGTGTTTTCAGCGAAAGGCGGAACTTACTTTTCTTATTGTACTCAATGATCATCGCCTCGGAATAACCCAGAGCACCGGGGCGGCGTTCTTTGGCCGCACGGATAATCGCCTTTACCGACACTCGGCCAACATGGTCTTTGAATACATCCTCTTTTAAGGAATCCCCATACGCCACAACGATGCGAGCAATGCCCATCAGGATACTGCCGGAAAGAGAGTTATTTTCACCTTCCCATGTAGCGATTGCAAGCCGGAGGGTCGTATCCAGAACAGCCTGCCCGTATTTGTCATAGATACGTTCCAGTGTAGATACTGCACTGATGCTGTTTTTCGCTTTGGTTGAGGTGATTGCCAGCCCGTAGGACTGCACAATGGCCTCGATCATCTTCTGTTTGGGGTCATCCGCTTCGATGTGTGCCTTGAAGGTCTCGAAAGAGGACAGCGCCTTGACGTGCTTTTGCTGGTCGGCAAAGATATGGGCTTCTTCCTTATATTTCAGGTCATCGTATATCATGCACCACACTGGGGTATCACGGGAGCCAGATTCGCTGGCGATGATTTCGATGGTGTGCTGGCCGTCAAACACATAGTTGATGCCGTCCCGGCGGCTCACTTTCACCGGATTGATCTGGTAGACGTCAAATTCTTCCAGTGCCTTACGGATATGATTTTCGGACAGCGGGCGCTGGTACTCCTGATTGGAAACCAGATTTCGGATGGGGATCAATTCAAAGGACACATCCGGGATGCAGCGCCGCTGCGCTTCTGTCAACATATCTCCAGGAATCATTTTTCAATTACCTCCAGCGTCTGCGTGATCTGTTCTTCCAGTCTGCGCAGGATCATGGCAAGCTGCGCCTTGGTCGGTTCGGACACCAAATCGATATCTGTCTTTGCCCGGGTTCGTGCGATGGCATTCATCCATGTGGGAATCGTCAGCGCCAACCCACGGAATTCCATGTCCGGGTCAAACACTGGCATCTCCTTGATGCCCATTTCCAGCGGTGCGGCCTGCTCCACCTTTTTTTCTTTCTTCTCGCTCTCTGCTGCTTTTTTACGCAGCTTTCGCTGGCGCATTTTTATGTCATCGTGCAGCAATCTGCGGCGTGTGCTGATCAGTTTCGCAGGCTCCATTTCCGAATACTTTATGACTTTTCCGTAGGTAAGTGGAATTTTCTCTGCAAGGATAGCTACAAACATCGCCATGTCCTTTTCGGCAATCCGATCCAATTGCAACGCCAGGGTTCCATACTTCCGCACCGTACCTGGATTCATGCCGGTTTCTTCTGCCAGTGTACCGCATACTGCGCCCACCCGATCCAGTTTTTTTACATAGGTAATATGTACCTTTTCTGGATTCTGTTTGTACATCATTCGTTCTAGAACGTATCTCTTCCCAAGGAGATACCGAAACGCAGCGGAATTGGGCTTTGCCGTTGCAAGATGTTTTTTGCAAGTCCACAGCAGCGCCTCGTCCTTGGTGGCAAAGTCCATTTCCACTGCTTCGTATTCTATTTCCTCGTAGCTGCAAATTTCATACCGCTTGTGCCCATCCAGAATGCAGCCATGCCATACCGCAATGGGCTCCTTGCAGCCTTCATGGAGCATGCTGTTTTCCAACCCACGTTCCTCCTCCGAGGACAGCGGAACGCTCAGCCGCTTGAACTCCGAGTCGATTTGCCAGACCTGTTTCATGTGTTCTCCCTCATTCCGCTTCCGTGATGGTTTCGATATCGTTCATGTCAAATGCGACCGCATTCTGTTTCTTCAGCAGCCTTCCGTGCAGCAGGCAGGAGTCCTGTGCACCAATCTGCGGTGCCACCGTACAGATGCCGTCCAACAGCACCTTACTATAAATGCAGAACATATTGTCCTCTGTATACCGGACGCGCATAGCCTCCTTGTCACATTCTTCTGCCGCCAGCACCACCAGTTTTTTACTTTTCGGATGGATGCCCAGTGACACGAATTCCGGGTTCCCGATGGCTTTCAGCGTTGTCCGGTGGACATAGATGCGATTGTACTTGGCACTGATGCGCAAGCCAAACTCATTTTCCTGTTTCATAAGGGATCACCCATACTTCCCTGCTGCTGCGGTTGTGTCTGCGGATGCACCTCGGTTTTCTTCCCGTTTACCGTGATGACCGTGTAGTTATCAAAGGTCTTGACTGCTAGAGAACGGC
>OGYX01001693.1_pt1 | contig 15233 bp, 10 predicted proteins | sample 1576601 | NCBI WGS metagenome assembly OGYX01 (sample SAMEA3541561, study PRJEB24748) | human gut metagenome | biome: human gut; feature: human-associated habitat; material: faeces | place: China | collected 2012 | reverse complement strand
CTCTGAATACAGCCATTACAAGACCTCCTTTCCTTTGAAAATGGGTATGAAAAAAGGGCATCCACTGGTTAAAGTGAAACGCCCACGGCAAGACAATATTGACTTTTCTTAAAGCTGAGACAGGATTTCTCCAATATCTCCATTGATACAAATGGACTTCTTTCTGATTTCGTCAGGCGCATACGCCTCTCCATAATTGAGACAGGCATAAGTGGCATCTTTCCAGTCATGAGCCATGCGCCAGAAACTGTACTTCACTATGGTTGGGGTGTTGTAGCCGACACCCAGCTCCAGAAAGAGAATTTTCTGCTCGCTTCGAGTTCGGAGAAAATTTTCGTACTGCTCCGCTGCCTTGTGCCAGCCTTCGTCCTCCACAAAGGTATCATCGCAGCGGAGATTCATGGTCATGGGCTTGCCGCAGTGAGGGCAGACGGGTAAAAGTTCTGTCGGTACTTTCATATTCTGCTGCCGCTTGACCATTTCACGAATCGCAGCTTCGTTATCAAAGGTTTCCTGACAGCACGGCTCACTGCACTGGAACAGGCCGTAATCGCCCTGCGTGTAAAACAGCCGCTTTTTATCAAAGCCTGCTTTCTGAAAACAGTGATCCACGTTGGTCGTGATAACGAAATAATCCTTGTCAGACACCAGCTTCAAAAGGTCATCGTAGACCGGTTTGGGGGCATCCATATAGCGGTTGATATAGATGTATCGGCTCCAATAGCTCCAATGCTCCTCCGGCATGGCAAAGGGATAAAAGCCGCCGGAATACATATCTTGGATGCCGTACTTTGCCGCAAAGTCGGAAAAGTATTTTTCAAACCGTTCGCCGGTGTAAACAAATCCGGCTGAGGTGGAAAGACCGGCTCCGGCACCGATCACCACGGCGTCACAGTCCTGCAATGCAGCTTTCAATCGCTCAATCTGCTCTGAGCAGCTTTTCGTATATGGCTTTGTCCAAATCCTTGAAAACATTGAAGATCACCTCCTTTACACTGGTATTTCTAAGTTATCAACCACCACTTCAAGTGGTGGTTTAATATTAGCCCTCCAAAGGGCTATTACTACTGCTCGCCCCGAAGGGCGGTATCGCAAGCACTGTTACTGGCTCCGCTATAAAGCGGTACTACTGGAATCCTCTCTTCTTGAGTCTTCTGCTTGCTCTCTTATATATTTCTGTACGACTTCCTCTGTTATTTTCATCAAAAGGATCTGTCTCAGGACGAACCAGTTCCCGGGATATCCGATGATCCTTTCCGGTCTTTTTAGCGCAAGAAAACCAAACAGCCATCACAGCCATTTGGTTTTCTTAAAATTACTTCTTCTTTTTTACTTCTTAGATCCTTCTGTTCTCATGGATTCCCAGCACTACTGCACATACTGCTGCGATCACAAGTCCGATCCAGAAGATGAATGCGTCTGCAGCACAGTGCTTTTCCGTGACGAACAGCAGGACACCTATCAGGATATATACTGCAAACAGTATGACTTCCACTACAATGTATAATTTCTTATTCGGTTTCGTGTTTTCCATGTCTGTTTTCCTCCTTAGGCTTCTTCTGACTCATCACGGAGCTTCTTCACACGTACTACGGTATAACCCAGGATTACAAGGAGCCATACAATGGGGATCCAGTGGAAACCACATTCACCAAACGGTATATGGCTGTCACTGTCCGTACCATTCTCAACGCTGTCGCTGTCTGCATGGATGCTCTCCTCTTCCTGTATGCCATCTGCATCACTTCCGTCTGCATCGCTGCCATCTGCATCACCTGTCAGGCTGCTTTCATCCGCAGCATCGTTCAGGCTGTCATCCTCTGCCGGATCCTTCTGCCCGGCATTACTGTTGCCGGTACTGTTTCCTTTATTTCCTTTATGGGCATTATTTCCGGAATCATTGCCGGCTGTATTACCTGCATCTGGTGTATTACCTGTGTTACCTGTACTTCCGGAATTGTTATTCCCATTGGTATTGGAGTTATCACCACCGTTATTGCCGCCGTTGTCTCCGGAGTTATTTCCGGAGTTATTTCCGGAGTTATTTCCGGAGTTATTTCCGGAGTTGCCTCCGCCGTTGTTACCGCCGTTTCCTCCATTGCCATTGTTGGAGCCGCCGCCATTTCCGCCGGGTCTGTTACCGTTACTGCCGGAGCTGCCGCCGTTTCCATTGTTTCCGCTGTTGGAGCCACCGCCGTTTCCGCCGTTTCCTCCATTGCCGTTGTTGGAGTTACCGCCATTTCCGCCGTTTCCTCCGGTGCCGTTGTTGGAGCCACCGCCATTTCCGCCGTTTCCTCCGGTGCCGTTATTGGAATCTCCACCATTGCCACCGTTTCCTCCGGTGCCGCTGTTGGAGTCTCCACCGTTTCCGCCGGATCCTCCATTGCCGCTGTTGGAATCTCCGCCATTTCCACCGTTGCCGCCGGTGTTGTTACCACCGTTTCCTCCGGTTTCGCCTGAGCTTCCTCCATTACCGCCGGATCCGCCGTTACCCTTGTCAGAGTCGCCGCCATTTCCGCCGTTGCCGCCACTGCTGGTGCCGCCGTTGTTATTATTTTCCCCTGTGGAGCCGCTGCCGCCGTTTCCTCCGTTTCCACCGTTGCCGTTGTTGGAGTTTCCGCCGTCTCCACCATTTCCACCCGATGTTGTTCCACCGTTATTATCGGTCTTTCCAGGCTGTGTGGTCTCGGTTCCTGTACCGCCGTTTCCACCGTTTCCGCCCGGGTTCGTGTTATCTCCTGTTGCGTTTCCGCCGTTTCCTGCATCACCGCCTTTGACAGTTCCGCCAGGATTGATGGTGATGGTCTTATCGCCTGCGCTGATTCCGGTTCCACCGTTTCCACCATTGCCAGGGATACCGGCTGCGGAATCTCCGCCTTTACCGCCGTTTCCACCGGTTACCGTTCCACTGACCGTCGGAGTGAGCCTGCCGTTACCATCGATACCGGCTCCACCATTTCCTCCATCTTTGCCTTCTGTGCCGTTTGCACCGTTACCACCGGTCACGTTTGCATTGCTTCCGATGATAATTCCGGCATCTGCTGTATCACCACTGGCTCCGATACCGGCTGCTCCAGCTGGATGTTTAGCAGAACCGTCTCCACCTTTGATCGTACCGTTTACGATTTCAAGATTCGTTCCCGGATGTTCGTTGCTGTTAACATCCTTGACAAATTCCAGTCCCGGTTTTGCCTCATTATTATCATCTGCCTTGTCACCTGTGATGGTCTTATCATTTAAGTCGATCTTGACCTCACCCCATGTGTCAGGGATCTCAACTGTGTGGTCGATGTCTTTCTTCACGATGACCTTGTAGTTGCCGTCAGCATCCACTACAACATCTACATTATTATTAGATGCTTTCTCATCCTTATCGGTTTTTCCATTTGTCGTTGTCTGGTCACCGTCATCCGCAAACTGCTTTGCGATATCTTTTGCATCCACGAGGGCTGTTTTGCCGTTTACAGAACCATATTTCTTATGACTGATCTGATATGGTGTTGCTTTCTTCAGGCCTGTGATGGTTGCTTTTCCATCCCCATCCGTAAATATGGTTGATTCATTACCTGTCGGGATTCCCTGGGCATCCAGCTCCTGATACTTATAAGTCTCATTTGCTCTTCCCTTGAAAGTCAGCGTATATGCTGTCTTTCCCGTAATGGTCGGATTATCATCCGTCACTTCCACTTCTACGCCTGTCGTCAATCCTGATGCTTCAATCATAAAGGTCAAAGCATCCACGTATGTTCCCTTAGTCTTTTTCTTTAATTCCTCTAATTTTGTTTGTTCCACAGTCACCATATTACTGATGTCTGAACCGGAATGATCATAAGCAGTCACATTTGCGAGTGTCACTGCCTCTGTGTCCGTAAGCTTTCTGACATCGTTCACATGAATGACAAAATCATCTGCTGCAATAACGCTTCCATCTGCCCCCTTGATCACGTTCATCCGGTATACCGAGATTAAGTTCACGACATCCGCAGTCTGTGCAGTCATCACAGTTGTTTCATTATAGATCTTTGTTCTGTCTGTTTTATCAACCCATACAAAGAGGCTCTCATTTTCAGCCTTTGACTTATCTGCTTCTTCCTGCATTTTGGTAAAGATTGCTGCCGGAATCGTATCTCCATCAATCACTGTAATATGCTCTGTCTTATTTAAGATATTGCCCTTTTGATCTTCAAAAACGATCTCATGCAGTTTTTCAAAGTCCACCGTAACATTCCATGCCTGATAAACTTTTGCGAATGTATGGGAATAGGTCTTCGTTATACCATCCCATGTAATTTCCCCACTCTTGATTGCCGCATCAATATCAATTGCCACATTATTAACCGTAATGCTCTTTAATCCGTAACCATCCTCTGGCTTAATATTGACCTTCAATGCTCCATTATTCTTCACAATCGTCTGGTATGTACTGTTTCCTTGATCATTCCACGCCACACCATCATTTCCAGTCACAAGTTCTCCATGTGTCACTTTTACATCTACGCTCTGTCCCTCTTCAAATGTAATATTTAATGCCTGTGGTTTGCCTACCGCCTGTGTTGTGTAAGTATAGCTTGTTCCATTTCCTATGAAAGCCTGATTGGATACATCAGTATCATCACTGCCATCCACGTTGCTCCAATATGCCTTTTTATAAGTAGTGGCTGTTCCTGTTGTATCTTCTAACTCCAGCTCTACTGTTTCATTGTCTTTCACAATGACATGCTGGAACTGGTCCGCACCTGATTCTTTTGTTACAAGCCCTGTATCTTTCACTTTTGCCGTACCACCTGTCACATGAACATGTACGATATGGGACGGTGTGAATACAGCTTGCAGTGTCACATCTGAAGTTGTCGGTGTGTACTTTAATTCATAACTCTTTTCTTTCCAGTTAAACGTTTTTGCTCCTGCAAATAAATCTGTATTGTTTGTTGTCTCCTTCAATGCTGTCAGGATAGAGAAACTTTCTCCCTTCTCCCCGGTAAGATCTGAATAATAAAGATTTGAAAAATCATTTGGCGTAAATATAAGGGTGAGTTCCTCATTGCGGTTTACATTGATGCTGCCATCCCGCTCCAGTTTGTATTCATTACCAGATGCATCTACCGCCTTGAAGCTTCCCTTTGCATTTCCTGCTACAAGACCTGTTACTTTTAAGGTTGTCATCTGCCGTTTTGCCGCAGCATTCACTGTAATGTCTCCACTGACATTTGAAATCGTAACTGTAATGCTTCCATCTGCCGGATCTACCCTGCACACATCTCTAAATGTCAAATTCTTAACAATCCCTGTATCGCTTTCCTTCATAGTAACGATAAAGTTGTCCTGATCCAGATCATAATCTGCTTTTGGACTGATTTTTACAGTATAAGTTTTTAAATAACCAACATCAGTCTGATCCTTACCACTTGTAATCTCAGCATTGCTTCCTATGGTTACGGTTGCTTTAAATGTTCCAAGATAAAACTTCTGTTTGTTTTCCGTTGCAACATATTCAATACCATCTACTGTGACTTTCTCTCCCGCAACAGCTATTACGATATAATTCCTGTCCGGATATCCTGTATTTTCTGCACTGCTCTGGCTGACTGTTACGCCGCCTGCCGGAGCTGCACCTACGGCATGTCCAAAGATTGTACCTTGTGCGCCTGAAGGCAGTTTTACGTCCACCTTCGAATCAGCTGTACGCCTCTTAACAGTTACGGTATTGCCTTGAGATCCAGTTCCTTTCAATACTACTGAATTCGCGTTGTCCACCTCAATGGTTACCTGCTGATCTGCTGCGACTTCAGCTTTTGTTACCTTATCATTATTCTTCATTCCCTGTGGAATGTTGACATGTGTGAACTGACCTTGACCTGGATTCTCATACGAATAGGTCACTGCACCTATTTGTACATCTCCATTCGTCTCTCCCATAAAATAAGGGGAGCCTACATTCTTATCTACTGTTACCCATGAAGTGCAGGTTGGAGTCGTTACTGGATAAGTCTGCCTATCGGTTGGATTGAATACCTTAAGGGATGCATTATTAGAAAGCTCTAGTTTTCCATCCATCAGGGTTACCACGCTGTCCCCATCCACGGCAATCTTCGAGGAAACTGTCGTCTTATAGAATCTGGTGGCATCGTTATAATGCTCTAACGTAACATCCTTTGCTGCCTCTACACCGTCTGCCGTGGTCGGGGTTATTTTTCCAGCTTTAATGATCTTGACCGTGTCACCGGATGCAGCATCTTTTAAAGCCTGTTCAACAGAAGCATATTTCTGGGCTGCTGTTGTCCCGCCTGTAAAGATCTGTGCCTGTTCCACACCATACTGTGCCGTAAAGGTCATGATCCCATAAGCATCCTTATACTTCAGCGCTGCCACTTCATCGTCAGAATATAACTTATTGATGTCTATATCACCATCCGGAGTACCGGAAACAGCTAATTTCCATCCTTGAAATTTTTCGTTGTTATTATTGGGTCTAACAGCAGGGATCTTCTCAATAACCTTGTTGTTGTTTATCACAGGAGGGTATACCTGCTGCGTTCCCAACACTTCATTATCATAAAACACATACTCCTTTTTGCCTGGCTCTGTGAAAGTTCCATTTCCGGATTCAAACTCGACATTTTGAATAACAATGGAGCTATTTTCTAATGTTGTCAGCGAAAAAGATAATAAAATATCATTCTTATTTTCCCAGCTCAGAGAGATGCCTGCATCTTGTGAACTTTCTGTAATAGGATTACTCACAAAAAAATTACGATCATCGTAACTAGCTGCTGCCCATTTGCATAATTCTGTGTAACTTTTTACTACCAGTGTCAGCTGATCTGGCTGATAAGGATCATTTGGTTGCTTACCCACAAAATCAAACTGATGTGTTTTTCTATTGTCAGTAGCTCTCATGTTAAGTCTGTCATAATAAGTTCCAGTATAGGTTCCCACCCCCAGGCAAACATCTGTACAGATGCTATAAGCTTTATCCACTGGTTTTATGTTCAAAAATATCGTAGAACCTTCAAAGTAAAAACGGATAGGAGATTTTTTATTATTATACTCCATGTACTCCCTTGGAGTATCTGCTGATGATTCAGTCAATGTAAACCACTGCCCATCGTAAGAACTAGCATTCCACGCCCCATTATAATAAAACCAAACATCAAAATTACCTTCACCTACAAACTGTTGATATCCCGTTGCATACATCACCTCATCATTAGAAATATACCAAGATGAAACATTTCCTCTAGTATCAGCAGGTATTTTTTGATTACCTTTATATATTTTTTTATCATAAGGATTACTTGTATCTAGATATACTATCCTCACAGCTTCGCTATAATCATCATCACTAAATTTAAAACGATACCACTTACCATCTACACGACTAGCCCCTGTCAGGGTAACCTTTTTGTCTATTACCGTTACGCCAGGAACATTCTCCCACGAATTGTCCGTTATATCAGCTTTTCCAAGGTTGGCTTCCTTCGTCCACTGTAATACCGGAGTCCCCACATAAGTATCATCTTTCGGTGCTTCCAGTATGATCCAGTCATCGTTCTGATTCATATTAACGCACCAAGGATAATTATGATTGATGGTATTGCCGGCTGATAACAATGCGATTCCCGGTGTGACCACAACACGTCTGGTGAAGGTAGTAATTCCATCCGGGATTACAAAAGTATCCTCCGCCTGGTCCGTGTTGGCTGTATTGTCATTTTCTTCTTTCTTATCTTCTACATTATCATTTTCTGTATTGTTATCTTCTGTATTTTTGTTTTCTGTTTTATCATCTGCATTTTCAGCAGAGCTGTCCATACTCCAGGTAGCGCCAAGTACTTTTTCACTCTGATCTCCATCCGTCTGATCCGGATCAGAAGTATCCGCATCGCCTGTATTGTTCTCAGAATCCGGATTCTCTTCCAGCGGATTAAGAACAAATGTCACCTTGTACTCTCCCGAAAGCATAATGTCAAAATTTCCATCATCCTTTATATTCAGTTTGTACTTATTTTCATCATAAACAAGTCCTGCCGCAAGGTCATAGTCTTCCTGCCCCTGCTCCAGGTAGAGTTCCGGAACTTCAAACTCCCCGGTTTCTTCCACGGCTACTTTCACAGTAACCCTTCTCTGAAATGTGATGACCTGATTTTCCTGCGTGTCATCCTGTCCATTTTCCTGTGTTCCTTCTGTTGTCACAGGCGTAAGGGAATAGGTCACTTCGTAGGAGCCGATCTTGTTAATATCGAAACCACCAAGTTCTACTACTTCCAGTGTATATTTTACATCATCATAAACAATTTCATCTGTCAGGTCGTAGTCTTCTTCTCCCTGTGTCAGCACCAGTTCCCGTGCTACATACACGGGTTCTTTGTCCTCAGAAGCCGCTACTACATGAACCGTTCTTGTAAAGGTGATGACCTGCTTTTCCTGCGTATCAACGGTATTGGTGTCATCCCCTTTTGTTACATCAACGGCTTCCGCACCCACGGGCTCTGACTGATAGCTCATATCTACACCCGTTCTCGGCCTGGATACACCCAGTACACCGGTGTCTCCGGTATTCTCTTCACTCTGTGCTGCATCCTCTCCGCTGACCGCATCTGCAGTATCTTCTGCATTGCTGCTGTCAGAATTCGTATCTCCCTGTCCGGCATCCGTGCTGTCTCCTGCATTGCTGCTGTCAGAGTTCGTATCTCCCTGTCCGGCATCCATGCTGTCTTCTGCATTGCTGCTGTCAGAACCCGTATCTCCCTGTCCGGCATCCGCACTGTCTCCTCCATTGCTGCTGTCGGAACTGTCGGATCCGTTATCAGAACCCGCATTATCAGAGTTATCGCCGGTCTGGGTGTTATCCCCTCCCTGATTGTCTCCACTGTTCTGGTCTTTGTTTTCATTATCCGAATTGGAAGCATCCCCCGAATCTCCCGGCTCCAACGTTCCATCATCCTTGGAAGTCAGGGAATAGGTTACCTCATAGTCTCCCACGGTATTGACATCAAATCCGCCATCATTCACTACAGCCAGTTCATACATGCTGCTGTCATAGGTAATGTCTTTCATCAGATCATAGTCTGTGGCTCCCTGCGTGATGGTAAGCTCCGGTGCATCATACAGTGCACTTTCCCCATTACTTCCTTCTAAAGCATCCACAAGATTGATGGATCCGATTACCAGCACTGCCGACAGGATTCCGGCAAGCCATCGTTTCGTCTTTCCTTTACGCTTTTTCATACGTTCTCTCCTTTTGCATCGTATTCATTAAAATCTATGTAAAATCAACAGGTACCTTTGCGTACCTGAAAATGTTCCGTCAGTTCTTTTAAGATCTGTGCCTGATTTGCCAGTTCCGAGGATGCGGCTGCATTCTGCTCGGATACGGCAGAACTGTTCAGTTCCTCCCTGAGGGGTCTTGATCCATTGTTTTCCTTTTTCATCGGTTTCTCCTTCTTATCCTTATTTATTCTTCCAGGAAGTTCCTTTTTCCGTTTTCCTCAAGGAAGGTGAGAAGCTTCCCATAGCTGAGAGGCGGTGCGATGAGATACCCCTGCAGGTAATCACATCCCCAGGATGCCAGGGTTCTCGCCTGGTCCAGTGTCTCAATTCCTTCTGCCGTGACCTGGATGTTATGACGGTGTGCAATACGGATTATCTCTTCGACCAGATCCTCTGCCATCCTGCTTCCCTCCGTTCCCCAGACCAGTTCCTTATCGAGCTTCAGGGTCTGGAACGGGATCTGGGACAGCCGAAGCAGGTTGCTCTCCCCTTTGCCGAAGTCATCTAACGCCAGCCGGATCCCCTGGCTGCTCAGCTGTTCCACCATGCATCTGAAATTCTCTGCATTCCTGACCTTGCACATCTCGGTGATCTCCATGCAGACCTCACTTCTTGATACTTCATACTTTCTGAGTATCTGCATGATGTTAGGTACGGTCTCCGGAACCTCACAGACCTCCGGGGATAAGTTGATGTTGATCCTCTTAAGTCCGTAGGCTCTCAGCTCCGGGATCCTTCTGCAGGCTTCCCGGAACACCCATCTGTCGATCTCAGCGATCCATCCTTCTTCTTCCGCTTTTGCTGCAAGCTGATCCATGTTGTAGTAATTGCCGTTTTCATCCTTCAGACGGAACAGGGCTTCCGCTCCCCAGATCCTCTTTTTCTCCACGTTGTAAAATGGCTGGAAAAAGCACTCCTTTTCCCCATGGAATGCCTTTTCGCCGATACAGCCATCCTCCTTCAACAGTTCCATGCCGTTCTCCTTATTTCTCATGTTGGTATTTTTCTTTTGTACGAAAGCTCCGGGCAGATTCCCGAATGGTCACTTTACCGATGACAGCCGGAACTGTGCGAGAACCTTCCCGGTAATCTCCCGCCTGCGGAATGCTCCAAGCTCCCTGCTGTCTTCTGACCTCGGGCGGTTATCCCCCAGACAGAAGTAGCATCCTTCCGGTACGGTATAGGGCAAGGTGATCCAGTCATCCCTGTCCTGTTCCCCGAACAGGATTTCCGTTTCCGCTGCCCGTTCCCCATTTCTGGTCAGGTGTCCCAGGTCATCCAGATCGATCACATCTCCCGGCTTTCCTGCAATGCGCTTTACAATGTCCCGTTCCAGATCCTGCCTGTGGATGACCACCACATCTCCATAATCCGGCTCCCGAAAGAGCCGTCTCTGGTACAGAAACAGATCTCCATCCCGGTAAGCGGGGCGCATGGATCTGCCGTGTACCATGCCGATGCCAAACATCCAGTAGAGCAGTACAAGTACCACGCCCAGGTGTGCACCGATGATCAGAAGCTCCATCCTGCGCTGTTTTCGTTTCTGCAGTTTCCGTTTCTTAAACTCCAGTTCAAATTCCAGCTCAGTCATGCGGTACTCCTGCACTTTCCAAAGAGTCTGTCTGCACCCCGTTTTCCGGGTCAAAGTCCAGTATCACATTGATGATCTGCCGGAAGTCCTGTAACTTCCTCCGCAGCTGCTCTGCCCGATTGTTTACCCCTTCCGCTTCCTCTTCTGCCTGCGCAAGGATTTCTGCTTTCTCTGCCTCCAGCCCCTCCTGGAACTCTTTCTTTATCTGCTCCAGCTCCGCTTCTTTCTGCGACTCCATTTTTAACAGGGCAGCTTCCCGTTCCTTCATCTGCTGTTCCCGCAGATGGTAAGCGGAAAGCTCGGTTTCCCGTTCAATGGCATTTTCCGAAATCCTGCTCAGCTTTTCTGCCAGCTCCTCATATTTCTTCTGCATGGTATTCTGCTGTTCCATCATCCGCTGGTTTTCCGATTCCAGGGAGTCCACCTTCATCAGAAGCTCTGCCATCTGCGTGGTCAGTGCTTCCTTTTCTTTCACCAGTCTCTGGTTCTTCTGGAGCAGGACACGGTGTTCTTCCTTCTTCTCTGTCTCCATCGACCGGATGAGCGTCTGCAGCAGTTCGCAGGTAGCTTCCTTGTCATAACCACGGAATGCTGTTTTCATCGAATCCAGCTGATCCATCAGGGTCTTTTCATTCACGGTCTCCACTGCTTCTTCCCCTGCCTGTACTCTGGCAGTCTTTTTGGTTTCCTCACTCATTCTGGTTTCCTTTCCGGTTTATCCTTAAGTATCTATTTTCATTCCTTACAGACAGCGTTCTGTCCTTTTGATCATGTTTCCATTCCTTGCATCCAGGATGATATCGTAAGAGGTCAGGTCGGCATACGCTTTCAGAAGGTACACCGGAATTCCTTCTTCATAGGAAAGAGCAGGAAAAACCCATAAATGGATCTTTTCTACCCGGGGTAACTCTCTGCCGGCAATCTGCATTGCCGTTTCTCTGCTGATCCTGTTCAGATGTTCCTTTCCTTCCATACGCATCATCACGTCTTTCGTTTTGTACTGAATTTCGTTACAAAATGTTTGCCCCCCCCGAAAAAATCGGGAAGGGGAACATTTTAAAGGAGAATTCTGTTACACAATTCTTTTACACACATTATTCATAACGGAGGGCTGTTACTGTGGACTACCACTGAGCGAACGATCTGCTCCATGCAAAGACAAGCTGCCGAATATTGGGGACAAAATTGTATGCGGGCAATATTTCCGGTCAATACCACATAATCTGCATTATGTGGTAGAAGCAGACAGGGATTGTCTTATGCAAAACGCCTTAAAAATACGTTTTATACAGTGAACGTATTGTGAAAATAGATCCTTTACGGATTCTGTATCAGATCTGCACAATTTTCTGCGAAAAAAGTCGAATTATATCATTGACATACAAATTTATTTTTGGTATATATGAATCGCAGAGAGAAATTATGGTACTTTTGGACAATGTTTCCAGGTAAGGAAACATACCATTATGTATAGACACAGCTTTTGGATACGATTCCTACCACATAATGCAGATTATGTGGTATTTTTGTTTTTCTGCCCCGATTTTTCTCACATCTGCTCTAATTCTTCTCTTATTCCGCTCTGATTCAGACCTGATCGGTAAGCTTATGTTACTAATCCCAGCACCTGCATCCGTCTTCCATGGTTCTTAACAGTGGTCATGGTATAGATCCTGGTCGTGTTGACATTGCTGTGTCCCAGTATATCCGCCAGGTAAAAAAGATCCTTCCATTTTTCCCAGAACACCCTGGCAAAAAGGTGGCGGAGATTATGGGGGAATACCTTATCCGGACAGATTCCGGCTGCGGCACCGATGGCTTTCATCTGCGACCAGATATTACTGCGGTCCAGTGGATTCCCGAAGCGGCTGACGAACACACTTCCCTTACAGATCCCTTTTTTTCTGCAGTATTTGAGCAGCTTCTCCCTCAGCTCTTTCACCAGATACACCTGTCTTTTCTTTCCCTTGCAGGAAACCTCTGTTTTCCCGCTTTTCACAGCGGCTACGGTGATATATTTCAATTCACTGATCCGGATCCCGGTCGCTCCGATGGTCTCCATGATGAGTGCGGTCTGCTCCCGTCCCATCCGGTAAGCCTTTTCGATCAGCTTTTTGTATTCTGCCCTGCTCATTTCCTTTTCTGTGGAACGGAACATCTGCTTCTGTACCTTTACCGTCTTCACCCGGCTCTGCGTTTCTCCCATAAAGTCCAGAAATCCATTCAGGGCTACCAGCATGCTGTTTGCACTGCTCGTTTTGTAATGCTCCTGCAGCCATGCCTTGTAGGCGATCACTTTTTCCTTGGTAATGCTCCGGTTTTCTCCCATCCACTGCAGGAAGGTACGGATATCCCGCAGATATTTGTCAATGGTGGCGATGCTTTTTTCCCGATCCGCCAGATATCCCCTGTACTGCTTCAGTGTCTCTTCGCCGATTTCTGTCATTTTCACCAGTCTCCTTCCGTCCGGTTCTACCCGGGTCTTCCTGTCCACATTATGGTATACCGGATGGTGGATTCCTATCCTTTTTCCAGCAATAACGAGTTTGCCTGCGGACTCTTTGCGCATGAGCAGTGTTCAAAGCAAAACAACCTGTACACTCCTTAGAGTGCACAGGTTGTTCCTGTCTGCGTTCTGTCATGCTGTTTTATTCCGGGGAATGGAGCGGGAAGATCCTGCTCACGGTGCCATCCAGACACACCGCTTCCCCACGGAAGCTAAGCGGTACCGGGTGGCTGCTCCTGTTATTGACGGTCAGCGCATTCTTCGTTACCTTGATATCCAGGGTGCTTTTCCGGTAACAGATGCGGAATTTCACGCTTTCCCACGTTTCGGGGAGACAGGGATCGATCCGCAGGGCATCTTCCTCGATCCGTACCCCGCAGAAGCCCTCTACCACACACTGCCAGATGCCGCCCATGCAGGCTGCATAGATTCCTGCCGGTGCATTCTCTCCATCGGAGCTCAGATCCACATCGCAGCACTGGCGGAACAGCTCATAGGCTTCCTGTGTCCTTCCCAAGGAAGCTGCCATCAGGGAATGGGTGGCAAAGCTGTAGGACGCTTCATGGAGCGTATGTTTTTCATAAAACTCATAGTTTTTCTCCCGTGCCTGCCTGCGCTGTGTCCCAGCGGCTTCTTCCGGGAGTTCCGGGAACAGCTGCAGCAGCAGGACGAGGTCTGCCTGTTTATGCACCCGGAAGCTCTCAAGCTCCAAAACGGTATGTTCCTTCCGTATTTCGGCGGCTGCGTTTTTTCCAAAGCTCTTGTAGTAGCTAAGATCCATCTCCTGCAGCTTCCCGTAACCGGCAAACTGGGGAAGGATGCCATCCTTTCCCACAGGCGGCAGATATATTCCTTCCGCCGCCCTGCGGATCTTTGGCAGCATCTCACAGATCTCCCAGCGGTTATTCAGCTCTTCCAGATATTCCGGATCCTCTTTTTCCAGTCTTTCTGCGATCTGCACCGCCAGGCGGAGGTTATTCCGTGCCATGTAGTTGGTATAGGTATTGTCCGTCAACCGCTGTTTGTACTCATCCGGTCCGATCACATCACGGATATGGCATACCCTGCCATCCTCGTCCCATTCCACACGGTCTGCCCAGAATACTGCAGTAGCCAGAATGATCTCATCGCCCCACTGCTTCATGAACTCTTCATCACCAGTAGCCTGATAATATTTCCATACGGCATGGCTGATATCTGCTGAGATATGCAGTTCCTTTTTCCCTGTATAGATGGAGGTTCTCTCCCCGGTCTGCGGATCTGCCATGCCTCTTTCCGGGGTGGTCTCCCCATACTCCGGTCTGGCAGCCTCCCAGGGATACATGGCTCCCTTATATCCGTTTCGGTATGCCTTGGTCTTCGCTCCCTGTAAGCCCCTGCCACGGTAGATGAGCAGACGCTTTGCCTCCGCAGGTTCTGTCAGGAGAAAGAAGGGGAGGATACACATGCCTTTCACGTTGCTGCGGATCCGGTTCCGGTAATAGGCCACGGCCTCCATCCCCTTATCCGTAAGAATGAGCCATTGGGATCTGGCATCGTTCGGGTTCGTCATCTTGGTGATATATCCTCTCCGGATGAGGCTGCTGGATGCATGGTGTGCCGTCTGTCTCCCGACACGCAGGTAATCACCGACCTGGGTGATGGTCCTTGGGTGGCTCCCTTTTCCTACGGCGGACAAAAACCGCATATCCGAGCTGTTTAAGTCTGCATACCGGTCATTGGCCGCAATACGGTCTTCCATCTCGATAAAGTTATAGAATAAATCTGTTAACTGCTCATTGATAATCTTTGTACGCAACTACTTCTCCTGTCTGTCTTAACGGACCTTCTCAGCATCCCACTCCATTACGGATCCGGTCGCTGCAT
>OGYX01001683.1_pt1 | contig 15285 bp, 15 predicted proteins | sample 1576601 | NCBI WGS metagenome assembly OGYX01 (sample SAMEA3541561, study PRJEB24748) | human gut metagenome | biome: human gut; feature: human-associated habitat; material: faeces | place: China | collected 2012 | reverse complement strand
CATATGCTTCTGCACGTCCAAGGATGATACAGTTAACTACGATCAGAGGAATATATACACCAAGTGATGCATAAAGACTAGGTACAAAACCTTCCAGAAGGAACTGTACCACGGTAACAAGTGTTGCTACGACTACGATAAATGCCGGCATACGAACCGAATCCGGAATGATCTTACGCAGCATGGAAATCAAAAGGTTTGAGAAAATCAATACCACTGTGGTAGAAAGTCCCATACCAATACCGTTGATTGCGGATGTTGTAACCGCCAGTGTCGGACACATACCAAGCATCATAACAAAGGTCGGGTTTTCTTTTACAAGACCGTTATAAAGTCTTTCTGTACATTTATTCATTTCCACTACCTCCTAACGCTGTCTGGTAATATCCAAGTGCTGTGTTGACAGCTCCTGTGACTGCACGGGAAGTGATGGTTGCACCACTCAAAGCATCGATCGGCTGTCCGTCTCCGCCATCTTTGGATACATAGAATTTTTCAGCCTGCTGTCCTGCAAACTGGTTGTAAAAGCTTGGTTCTTTTGCACGCATACCAAGACCTGCTGTCTCGCTGATGGAAAGGAAAGAAATGCCATTTACCGTACCGTCACTCATGATACCGACTGTGATCTGGATATCTCCGCCGTAACCATCTTTGTCGGTTACTGTTATAACATAACCAGCTTCGCTTCCATCCATAACAGCAGAATAGACTTCATCTACTGTTGCATTCGTTCCCATCTTTTTGATTGCTTCTTTGGCAGCTTTCTGATCTACGTCCATTGCCTCAAAGGAATCTGCTTCCGGATAAACGGCCTGACAGGCTTCCTGTTTCTGCTTTGCCTGTGTCTGTGCGATTGGACCTTTTGTCACTTCGTAAGCAGCTCCAAGTACCAGACCAGATACAACGGTGATTGCTGCAAGGATCAGTGTATTTTTGATAATCTTATTCATTATTTTTCTCCTCCTTTACCGAAAGGCTTTGGAAGAGTAACTCTCTCGATCAGCGGTACAAGAAGGTTACTGAAGATGATCGCATAAGATACACCTTCTGCTGAACCACCGAACAGACGGAACAGACCAGTCAGACATCCAAGAAGGATACCATATACGATCTGCCCTTTTTTAGTGATCGGGGAAGTTACATAATCGGTTGCCATAAACCATGCTCCAAGCATCAGACCACCACCACAGAGTTCTGCTGTCATGTACTGAACGTTGAAGAATCCAATTCCATCTACAAATCCACCGAAGATTCCGATGAAAAGTGCAAATGTCACAATATATGTACCCGGGATACGAAGATCAATGATTCCTTTGAGAATCAGGATGATCGCTCCGATCACGATTGCGATAACGGATGTCTCACCGATGGTTCCGGCAATATTTCCGATCAGCATGTCCATGCTGTTCACACCGTCAAGTGCTGCATTTCCTGCTTCGATATTAGCACGGATCGTTGCCAGTGGTGTTGCACCGGATACGCCGTCATATACGAAGCTTGTCATTCTTCCTGTGAAGGAAATAAGAAGGAAACATCTTGCTCCAAGTGCAGGGTTCATGAAGTTCTGTCCCAATCCACCAAAGAGCTGCTTTACAACCAGGATCGCGAATACACTTCCGATGATTCCCATCCAGATCGGGGCTGTCGGCGGAAGGTTGAGTGCAAGCAGAAGTCCTGTAACTGCGGCACTGAAATCCTTGATCGTAATCTTTTTATGCATCAGTTTTTCGTAAATGTACTCCGTAAGAACTGCTGCTGCTGTTGTCACAATAACAAGCAGCCATGCATGTGTGTCACGGAAGTTGTAAATTCCAAAGAAAGTTGCCGGTAACAGAGCGATGATAACCCACAGCATGATATTGCCGGTTGTCTCTTTAGAACGGATATGTGGTGAAGATGATACTTTTAACTGTTCACTCACTTTTGTTCACCTCTTCCTCTCTATTCTATTTTTTCTTTTTGTTGGCAAGTGCGGTTTTTCTCATCGATCCGATTGCCTGCTTCAGTTGTCTCTTAGCCGGACATACATAACTGCAGGATCCACATTCTACACATTCAAGACCATTGAATTTGAGGAACGCTTCTTCGTCATGGCGTTCTGCAAAATCAGCCAGTCTTGAAGGAATAATGCGGCTTGGACAGGCGTCAACGCACCGTCCGCAGTTGATACATGCTGTCGATTCACAGGCTGATACTTCATCTTTTGACATGCAAAGAATAGATGAAGATGTCTTGGTGATCGGTGTATCGGTCGTATACATCGCAAATCCCATCATCGGTCCACCTGAAATAACTTTTTCACAGCCTTCTTTGAGTCCGCCGGCGGCTTCGATCAGTTCGTTCTGGTTGGTTCCGAAGAGTACTTTGTAGTTACCAGGATTTACAACTCCATCCCCTGTTACAGTAACGACACGTTCCATAGAAGGAATGCCTTTTACTACTGCATTGTAAATGCTGATGATGGTCTCTACATTGTCTACTACACATCCAGCATCTGCCGGAAGCATGGTAGAATTGATCGCACGTCCTGTATTTGCAAAAATCAGCTGACGTTCTGCGCCCTGTGGGTACTTGGTCATCATCTCTCTGACTTCCATACGAGGCTCGTCCTTGGTCAGCTCTTTTAATTTTGCGATACAGTCCGGTTTGTTATCTTCGATTGCAAATAAACCTTTCGCATTGTCAAAAAGCTTCAGGATCACACGCATACCTTCTACCAGAAGTTCCGGATTCTCCAGCATTCTTCTGTAATCGGCAGTAATATACGGCTCACATTCCGCACAGTTTGCAATGATATAATCAATCTTGTCTGGCTCTTTTGGTGAAAGCTTCACTCTGGTAGGGAAACCTGCTCCACCCATACCTACTACGCCAGCCTCTCCAATGATATTCAGAATCTCTTCTTTTGTCAGTTCAGAAAGAGGTTTTGGCTGTGGATATTCTACTTCTTCATACTGACCGTCATTTGCAATGATGATACTGTTCACTTTAGAACCTGTCGGATTCACACGTGGTTCAATCGCTTTTACAGTACCTGATACGGATGCATAGATCGGTGCAGACACGAAGCCCCCCGCTTCGGCAATTTTCTGCCCTTTAAGCACATGGTCACCTTTTGCTACTACTGGCTTAGCCGGTGCTCCGATATGCTGGGATAACGGGTATACAAGATCACCCTGTGGCAGAAGTTCTACGATTGCCTTGTCTTTCGCAAGACTTTTTCCGTCGTTCGGATGAACTCCGCCTTTAAATGTCAAAAGTCCCATTTTGATATCCTTCCTTCCTGTTTTCTCTCTTATAAATATACTAAAATAAATCCTACAATTCCAGTAACTTTCGTCATTTTATTGTATATTTTCCAGTACATCTTGTCGTTTTTTTAACACAATAGTCTCCTTACGAAAAAAAGAGAGGCTACTACGACCTCTCTTTGTGAATTTTCTGACTATTCGGTAAAATTTTTCATCTTACTTATCGAGATCACTTATGGATCCGAAAACTTTTTTCAGCTGTAGTTAGTTATGTCTACCACTTTTTCAAACAAAAGATAGAGACTTCAATCAGTCTCTATCCTTGTATATCTTATTTAATTATTCTTCAGTTTCTTCCTGAGCTTCTGCATTTTCAAGTGCTTTCATGCTAAGGCTGATCTTCTTGTCAGCTTCGTTAAGATCTACGATCTTAGCTGTAATCTCCTGACCTACAGAAAGTACGTCTGAAGGTTTCTCAACATGTGCTCTTGAGATCTGTGATACATGAAGGAGTGCATCTACTCCAGGAGCAAGTTCTACGAATGCACCAAAGTCTGTCATTCTTGCAACTTTTCCTGTTACAACTGTACCTACAGCGTACTTCTCAGCTGCGTTAGCCCATGGATTTGTCTCCGGGAATTTTAAGCTGAGTGCAACTTTTGTATCATGGATATCTTTAACAAGAACTTTAAGAGTTTCACCAACTGTGAATACTTTCTTCGGATTGTCAACTCTTCCCCATGACATCTCAGAGATATGAAGAAGTCCGTCTACTCCGCCGAGATCGATAAATGCACCGAAATCTGTTACGTTCTTAACTGTTCCTTCGATCACATCACCGACTTTAAGTTTAGCAAAGAGTTCTTTCTGCTTTTCTGCTCTTTCAGCAACAAGAAGCTGTCTTCTGTCACCGATGATACGGTTTCTTCTTGGATTGAATTCGCTGATAACAAATTCGATTTCCTGATCTTTGTACTTAGAAAGGTCTTTTTCGTAAGTATCTGATACAAGACTTGCCGGGATGAATACTCTTGCTTCATCTACAACAACGCTTAATCCACCGCCAAGAATCTGAGTAACCGGTGCTTTCAGGACTTCTTTGTTCTCGAATGCTTCTTTTAATCTTTCGTTACCTTTTTCTGCAACAAGTCTCTTGTATGTAAGAAGAACCTGTCCTTCTCCATCATTGACTTTCAGTACTTTAACAGTCATCGGATCACCAACAGAAACAACAGTTGTAAGATCTACACTGTTATCATTGGTATATTCACTTCTGGTGATGATACCGTCTGCTTTGTATCCTATATTTAAGATGATTTCATCTGGCTTAACATCAATTACAGTACCATCTACGACCTCTCCATTATGAATTGTTTTAAATGACTCGTCTAACATTTGTTCAAAAGTTAATTCTGACATTATTTTGAACCTCCTCAATTATATTGTTGGGCGTGGATGCCCCTGCTGTAATACCTACTGTTTCCACGGACCTTAATTGATTCATATCAAAATCGTCAAGTGTCTGTATATAGTACGTATTGTGACATTCCCTGCTGCATATTTCATACAGTTTCTGGGTATTGGAACTATGTTTGTCTCCGATTACAATCATAGCATCCACCTCTTTTGCAATGCTCCTTGCTTCTGTCTGACGCTCTCTGGTTGCATTACAAATCGTATTTAAAACACTTATATCATAACCCTTTTCTGAAATAATTTCAACTAAATCTTTGAATTTATTGTAATTAAATGTCGTCTGCGACACAATACAAATTCTTCCGGATGTAGTATTTTCAAATTTTTCTGCTTCTTCTGCATTTTTTATAACGGTTACATTTTCTCCTGCCCAGCCCCGGATTCCTTCAACCTCAGGGTGATCCGGATTACCAATGATAATGATCCGGCTGCCTTTTTTACTTTCTTCGGCAACAATCTTATGGATTCTTTTCACAAACGGACAGGTTGCATCTACATATTCGATGCCTTTTTCATCCATTAGGTCACAGATTCTCTTTGGAACACCATGAGAGCGGATAATCACCAGTCCTTCTTCCAGACCTTTCAATTCTTCCTCACCGCGCAGGACTTTTACGCCATGTGCTTCCATGTCCTTTACAACCTCTTCATTATGGATGATCGGACCATAAGTATAGATCTGTTTTCCTGTCTGTTTTTCGACCTGCTCATATACTGTATCGACAGCGCGTTTTACACCAAAGCAGAATCCGGCACTTTTTGCGCGTATTACTTCCATTTTTAGTTTCCTCCTGTTGTTTTTATTTTTCTGATAAGTGATTCTTTTTACATACTTAGAAATTTGAAACATGCATAGCGCAGATTCATCCGCATCTTCAGATTACATTTTTCGCCCGGAACAGTAAGTTTTTTCATGAACCGGTTCAGTGTACGTTTCTCATATTCTTCCATCAATTTACACATATGTCGAAAATCTCCCTTCGTCATACACAAATTATAATTTCTCACAGTATCCGAATAATCTGCTCATATATCAGTATTTCTTTCGGTCCAATATTCTTATTATCATGATAATGACCAAAGAACCACTTCTTAAAATTTACCCGCTGCTTCACTAACTCCAGATAATCTGTCATGGAATCTGCTGAAAAAGTCTTATCTACAAATTCTTTCTGGGTACTTGTAGCACAACAATGACTGATAATAAAATCTACCTCATTGTTATACTGAGATAAATTTCTTAATCCTTCTTCCATTTCCTCTTTTGAAGCCATTTCTTCCTTCCACCACGAAATATGATTCACACGATAAGGCAGCCATTCCTTATCCAGTTTTTTCTTTTTCTTCTTAAAATCCGGGGCTTCGGGATCTAAAATCCCACCGTCTATATCATGACTTTTTGCTCCGCCGAATACAAAAAATTTCTTTCCGCAAAGTTGAAAAACCTGTCCTCGCATAAGATGGATCACCGAAGGTCTAATCTTATGTACATTTCCACCATTCCATTTTTCTATAGGATAGCTGTAAAGCCTGTCAAAATTCTCATGGTTCCCCTCACAAAAAAGAGTTGTAAAAGGCCGATCTTCCAGCCAGTCCATCCAATGCTTCTCATGTTTATTTTCTTCAAAGCGATTCCATACTCCGCCAAAATCACCGCAGATAATGACATAATCATCTTTTGTCATTTCATATTGCTCCGGGAAAATTTTAGTATTGAACCTGGTAAAATCAGCGTGACAGTCGCCGGTTACATAAATCATCCTTACTGCTCCTCTTTAATCAAATATTTTACGGGGACTTCTTTTGTTAACCATACTCCATTTTTTGATAAGAAAAATGAATATCCATCGTCATACATTTCTTTTGTTTTTACGATATAAAGCACTGGTTTTCCGTGACGTGAGCCAACTTTCGTAGCTGTAGTTGCGTCTGATGATAAATGCACATATAACCTACCCTTTGGAATCAATCCTTGTTGATCAATGGATGCAACATATTTTTCTCCAGTTCCATGCCAGAGCGTTTCAGGCGGTATTGCTGCTGGTAATTCTACATCAACAGGAATCGAATGTCCCTAATTTGCCCGAATCTTTGTTTTATCTTCATTAAAGGTAAATCTTTGCTTATTATCTGTCCAAACAATTTCTTCCAGCAATTTCTCTATTAAATTCACGTGTTTTCGAAATTCCGGCAATCAGCCCGTCTACATTTGCCCAACCATGTTCATCCAATTGGATTCCAATTGTTTCTGGTTTATGGCGCAGGATTAAACTTACAAATTTACTTGTACTTGTTAAATTCATTTTCATTCTCTTTTTTTTTGGAAAATTCATATCTTTATATTACCATAATCAAATATACTGCACAATAAATGACCCAACTTATTTATACCGATTTTTGTATAAATAAATCAGGTCATTTTCTTATCACTCTTAATCAACGCAAGCCGTGTAATTCGTTAACTTAAACTTGATAATGAACGCATAACTAAATCAATATCTTTATTTTCCAATTCCTGAATAATATGTAAATATGTTTTCTGTGTTGTTGTCATACTCGAATGTTCCAATCTTCTTGCTACACTAGCAATAGATACGCCTGTAAACAGCAGCAAAGACGCATGCGTATGCCGCAAGAAAGAAATACATTGACGATGAAACCCTGATTACTCTAATCGATACATATTACCTTGAAAGCGGCCGTTCTGAGCGTACATTACAACCGACACAAATTACAGATTACATAAATGCTAATGGTTATCCAAAATATCAGGTCACGTCTTTACGTAGAAATGAAAAGGCGAAAGAACATATTCAGGCTTTACTTGCGGCTTCAAAAGAAAAAGGGGTTTCTCTTCTCATATCATATAAAACACTGGATGTTCAGGCTTTCCTTGACCGCAACAGTACAAGACAAAAAATGATCACTGCACTTACCGAACTGGACACATACTACAAAAGTATTTGTGAGAATGCGCTTTCCATGCAAAAAGAAGCTGTATCCTATAAGACAAAACTGGATTCCACTTCTAAAAAAGTAGAAAATCTAACTGATAAATTGCAATCATTATCAAATACAAACAAAGAATTAAAGCTGCAAAATCATGAACTATCGCAACAGTTAGATGCTCATAAAAAAGTACTTTTACAATATGTTTATCCAGATGTAGCAACAGAACTCTTAAAAGAACAGGGACTTATCAAAGGAGATGTAGAATCCTGTATCAAAAATCAGGCTTTATCCGAACAAATAATTTCTCCGACAAGTTCCATTCTTCCTATAGAAACTGAAGATAAAATTCCAGAAAAGCAAGCTAATCATTCATCAGAAAGTAACATTATACAAGGACTTTTTAACAACTTGGAGGGAATATAAAATGTCAGATTTTAAATCAATTGCTGATGTTCCAGAAATGCTGGAACTATGGGATTTTGATAAAAATCCTGAAGATCCAAAAACGGTTTCTTATATTTCGCATCTTCCTTATTACTGGAAATGTAAACTCTGCAGATATGAATGGTCTACAACACCTCATACCCGTTCCCGCACAAAAGGAAAATGCCCTGCCTGCAAAGGGACCGGAAAAAGACCCGATACCGTCAAAGATATACCGTTTTTAATGGAACAATGGGATTTTAATAAGAATACTGTTGATCCTGCAACGATTCTTATATCTTCTAAAAAGAAATTCTTTTGGAAATGTAAAAAATGTGGGAAAGAATGGCCAACCAGTCCCCAATCAAGATATGATGCCAAAGGAAAATGCCCAAGCTGCGATAGCAATAAATCCGTTCAGCCTGGAGTAAATGATGTATTCACTCTAGTTCCTGGACTAAAAAAGATCTACGATTTTGAAAAAAACGAAGGTTTTGACATTGAGCATCAGGGATGGTCATCAAGAGAACCTATCGCCTGTAAATGCCCTGATTGCGGTCGCGAATGGTCAACTATCATAAATTCTCAAATTCGAAAAAATGGTGATTCTTACGAGCTTGTTGGCTGTGATCATAAAAATCGAAATAGGCGTAAATATATTCCGACTGTTTCTGAACGACCAAATCTAATGCACTTTGGGGACACAGAGAAAAATAATTTAGATCCTGCTACTACCTCTTCTGCCACGGAAGATCCTGCTTACTGGAATTGTCTGGACTGTGGATACAGTTGGTCCGGCTCAATACGGGCAAGAGATCGATCGAATAGCGGAGAATGCCCCTGCTGTAAAACTCAGAAAGTACTAATTCCCGGTGTGAATGATGCACTCACTTTGCTCCCTGATTTAAAACGGCTATACAATTTTAGAAAAAATGAAGAACTTGGACTTGATCCTTTTTCTTTTCGATTGGGCGAACAAAATATATATTGCTGGTGGAAATGTCCGGATTGTGGTTATGAATGAAATTCAACAATATCTTCCCGACTCGATAGAAAAGATGGGAAAATTATAGTTCGCCAATGTCAAAACTGCTATTATAATGATCCAAGCAGAATTACACCAGTTGCATCTATGCCAAAACTGATGCGCTTTTGGGATTTTAAAGAAAATAAAAAACATGGTCTTGATCCAAATCTGGTTTCTGCATATTCTCCTTTACCGGCAAATTGGCACTGTAAAAAATGTGATTATCGTTGGCCTGCCACTATCCGGAGCAGGGCAAGAACACCAGATGCCTGTCCATTTTGTGATTCCCATAACGTAATTATACCTGGAAAAAATGATGTTTTAACTCTTTTACCAGATTTTGCAAACTTTTATGATTTTGACACAAACGAAGCAAATGGAATTGATATTCGTAAACGTGGTATTTCTTCTTCCCAATCGGTACATTATCGATGCAAAAATTGCAATTACGAATGGGATGGTCCAATCGCTGGAAGAATCGGCACAGATATACTCGGCAATAAATTTGTATTTGAATGTCCTTCTTGCAGAGACCGTTCTACAACTACCAGACGAGTTCCTTATAGTTTGGCATATCCAAAATTAGTAGACTTATATAATACCGAACGTAATATATGCCAATTAGATGATATTACCACTGCTCAGGCACGGAATAGATTATTTTATTGGACATGCCCGGATTGTCACACAGATTTTACTGCATATATTGCAACCATAATCCACGCACTCGAAAATATAACTTCTATTTGTCCAAAATGTTCTGGAACAAATTCATCACCAGACGAAAGTTTTGCCAGCGAATACCCTGAATACCTGGATGCCTATGCCGATACAGATATAGATCCATATACCGTAGCTCCTTACAGCTCTATTATGGTTACATGGCAATGTAAAAATGGACATATCCGTGATGATTCTTTTTGGCGAATTGCTCACTCTGGTATCGATTGTCCTATTTGCAAAGGTACGAAGCTTGTTAAAGGCGTCAATACTTTTGCTGATTACTTTCCTCAATATATTCCAATGTACTCTCCAAATAACATATGGAAACCAGATGAATTTTTTTATGATTCCAGGCGGTGGCTAAAATGGATTTGTAATATATGCCATGGAGAATATGGTGCTTATGTTAAAGAAATAGTAAACGAAAAAGAATGCCCATTTTGTTCTGATAAGTATCCTCTTCCTGGATTTAACACTCTTGCCGTAAAACATCCGGATATCGCTGCCATATGGTCTGATAAAAATGAAATTTCAGCAGACGAAACGCTTGTAAATGGCAATTACGCTATCTGGACTTGTCCTGTTTGCCATGGCAACTATAATGCTCCTATTAAAGATGTTGTAGACGGGAAAGCAAATTGTCCTTATTGCAACGACAGAAAAGTTCTTCCCGGTTTTAATAGTCTGGCGGCTAAATATCCTGATATTACTTCTATGTGGTCCAACAAAAATGAGCTTTCCGCTGATCAAGTTCGTCCGAATTACAAATCTGGTATTTGGAACTGTCCTGTCTGTCATGGGAATTTCAATGCAGAAATAATTGAAATGGTAAATGGGGAAGCTGATTGTCCTTATTGTAATGACAGAATGCCTCTATCTGGCTTTAATACTTTAGCTGCCAAATACCCTGATATTGCCGACATGTGGTCAGATCAGAATGAACTTTCTTCTGATCAGGTACTTCCTAATACTAATATAGCAAATTGGACTTGCCCTATTTGCCATGGAGACTATCCTGCCCGAATTATTGAAATAGTAAATGGAGAAGCGAATTGTCCTTATTGTAATAACAGAAAAGTTCTTCCTGGCTTTAATAGCTTAGCGGATAAGTATCCCGATATTTCCAAGATGTGGTCGGATCAGAATGAACTTTCTCCTAATCAGGTACTTCCTAATACAAACACTGCCGTTTGGATTTGCCCTACTTGTCATGGTGATTATCCTGCTCGGATCATTGATGTTATAAATGGAGTTACCGATTGTCCTTATTGTTCTGGTCGTAAAGCACTTCCTGGAAAAACATCCTTTGCCGCACTTCATCCTGATTTAATGGAAGATTGGGATTATATTGCAAACTATTGTCTCGTAAATCCTGACGAAATATTAGATACGTATTCACAGAAGGTTTGGTGGAATTGTAAAAGAAGTTCTGAGCATAAATATCCATTGAGTCCTGCTGATAAAGTTTTCTATCAGAAGAGACACCGAGAATCCTGCCCTTATTGCAAAGGACGTCGCAGAAAAAAGAAGTTTTTTTAGGTTAATAAAATAGTTTCAAAAAAAGAGATTTCCAAATGGCTTTTGCCAAATGAAAATCTCTTTTATTTTGTACGTTTTTCAATTTTTTGGTAAAAATCAGTATTTAACTTCTCACGGAATTATGTACGTTTTTGATGATTTCTTAAATTTTCTCAATTTAACTTTCATCGGAATAATGTACGTTTTTGCCGATTTCCGCGAAAAAATTTTTTTTACTTACCTTTAATTTTTACTTACTCTTATATCTTACCAGTATCTTCTATACCAGTGGTATGCATAATCAACACTTGTATAACATACGACCTCGCCCGGCTGCGGTGCATGAATCATCTGTCCGCCTCCTGCGTAGATTCCCACATGTCCTCCGTAACATACAACATCACCCGGCTGTGGGTCTGACACTGCCTGTCCGCCACTTCCCTGACTGTATGAGTTACGTGTAATTGGAATACCACATGCCTGATGTGCCAGGTATACAAGACCTGAACAATCAACACCACTTCCCGAAGTACCGCTCCATACATAAGGAACTCCAAGGTATGCTGCTGCTGCACTTAAAATAGCGCTTCCGTTGCCATATGTACTTCCACCGTTATCACTACTGCTGTTATTATTACTTGTATCCGGAGTCACTGTCGGGGTACTTGGTGCACTCGGTGTAACGGTTGTGTTGTTATTACCATTATTATTTGTTGTATTACCTACAGTCTGTGAACCACTGTTGCTTGTCGATGCAACGGTCGAATTTGACTTTGTTGACTCAGCTGCTTTTGCTGCCTTTGCAGCTTCTTCTGCCTGCCTCTTTGCTTCAGCTGCTGCTACAGCTGCCTGAAGCTGTTCATCCAGATCTGCGACTTCTTCTTTCTTAGATTCCAGCGTATTACTCAGCGTCGTCTGCTCTGCTTCATAATCAGACTGCATAGACTCCAGATTCGCCTGATCTTCTTCAAGCTGTGCTTTCAGATCTGCAATCTGCTGCTTGGTATCAATATATTCCTGAAGCTGCTTTCTGTCATAACTATGTACGTTCTGAACATACTCTGCTTTGTTAAGCAAGTCTGAGAAATTCTCAGCACTGATCAGAGTCTCAATCGCAGTCGAGTTGCCTTCTTCATACATATACTTGATACGCTTCTTCATATCTTCGTACTGCTGATGTTCTTTTTCTTCAGCAACAGTAAGATCATCCTGTGCCTGTGTGATCTGCTGACCTGTTGACACCAGATCATCTTCCAGCTTACTCATTTTTTCAATTAGTGTCTGCAATTCTGACTGAAGAGAATCCACTTCGCTCTGTGCTGCATTTTTACTATTCTGCAGATTGCTGACATCATCTGCAAATACTGGCGTAACTACCATTGAACTTGCAAGAACAGATGCCAAAAATACTTGTTTAAATTTTCTCATAATCACCCATCCTATATTTTTTTACTAATTATTTTCCTAACCCTGTAGTCGATTATATACCATTTTCCTATTTTTTGCAATACAATTTAACATTTTTGTAACATTCTACCAGGGTATCATAATATACCCTGAATTATTCATGGAACAATATCTGAACCGATAAACTATACCATGATATTAAAAATGCTCCATGCAGTTCATGACATCGCTCAATTTTTCTATCAAAAGGGCGTAAAATCCCTATCGTAGAGTCCAGAGCAATTGTTAAGCTGTCAAGGTTCGTTAATAGTTGCTACTCCAATTGTGCATTTAGATTACCAATATTAGAAATTGTCTCATAGAATTCATTTTTATAAGGGCAACTACTGCACAATTTGAATGTGATATATCTTGCTGAACGAACTACTTTTGCAGCAATCTTCTGCAGCTTTAAACGGACGGTATCAATACGTTGCTTTCGCATATTTGCTGATAACGCCAATCATCTAAACCAATTAAATATGTTATATGCAAGAGCGTGTACTTGAAGTCTGTTGGCATTTACAATTCGGGGATGACTGCTTACGGAAGCAAAATCAAAACCAGATTTACTCTCTTTAATAAAGTTTTCCATCAGTCCTCGCTTACAGTAAATTTTGATAAGATACTCTGGTGATGAATCCATGTTTGTGACAATGAATGTGTACATGTAAACCATCTGGTTTTCCGGCTTTTCAACCTTGCATACTACACGTCTTTCATAAGGCCATGGACCAGCTTTGTACATGAATTCACTATAAACTACAGCATAATCGACTTTGTTATTTCTAGTGATTTCATCAAGCTCATCCACAAGATGGGATGCTTTTCCACGGAGAATACCATTCTCCTTCAGCCGGATTACATAGTTTGTGTCATTTTCCTCGCACTGCTTGTAAAGGCTAGGTGTAGCAAAACCGCTGTCACCACGAAGCAGAATTCGGATTGCCGGATAATCATTCAGATATTCATCAAGTATTGGTTGCAAGAAATCAACCACTCCAGTGCAGGAATACTGTGTTCCATCACAAAGTTGGATTTTTATCAAATCCCCGGTCAATCCATCATAACAGACAAGCGGATGGTATCCATTGCTTTGATAGTGAAAGTTAAAGGCGCTGCCTTCCTGTTTACCGTATGCGTCAAGAAGAGTGGAATCCAAATCCAGAATGACAGCCTGTGGCATCTGAATACTGTAAACTCTTTTTCAAAGTATTCTGCCAATCGTAAGGAATTGGTTTAAAGTATCTTCATCCATACGATTAAAGAATCTTGATACCGTAGGTTGTGATGCCAAAGCATCTTTATTTAGCACCGCTTTAAATACTGGATCATTTGTAAGTTCATCTGAAGCACCATCTTCAAAGTAACCTGCAATGATCATATATATCATCTGAAGGAGATTCTCCTTGTCAGTGCGATATCTAAATGATGCAGAATCATTGGTCTTAAATGCGTGACTGAAAAGTTTATCAATGCCAAGTTTGCTTACGAATTCTTTGATAAGAAGTAAGCCTGCATCGGAGGATAAATCTCCTCCATCAAAATTAATTTTAATCTGTCTATTGCTTTCTAGTGATAAGGTGTTTACAATACTCATAAAGGGCTCCTTTGGGTTATTATTTAAGATTCGACACCTTAATTTTACCACAAATGGATGCTCTTTTTTTATTCACTTCATAGGCGAAACAGCAATATTCAATTAAAATACAGTAATCATGTGGCTTTCAGCCACTTCACACGGCATAGCTGTGAATAATCTAGGTATACTGATATTTTCGTTATCACTCCTAATAATCAGGCAACTATCCAATGGGGACACAAGGCGATGAGCAAGATGCCATTCAAGATAAAACATGCATCCTCCGTGCCAGTCAGCGTAGTGATTGACACGGAAGTGAACACTAACTAGTTGGTTGCAGAAGAAATTAAGGAATTTAGAATTCCTTGCGTAATCCTTATTATTTATGCTAAACTGACTTCATAATCAATAAATCTAGAATACTAAATAAGAAAGAAGGATTCCACTATGAATTTCAAATTCAACCATAACAACTTAAATGTACGTGACCTTGAAAAATCAATTCAATTCTACAAAGATGCACTCGGACTCACCGTAGTCCGCGAAAAAGATGCTGCTGACGGAAGTTTTAAGCTCGTCTACCTCGGTGATGGAAGCTCCGTTCATCAGCTCGAGCTCACCTGGCTTCGCGACATGGACCGCCCATACGACCTCGGTGACAACGAAATCCACCTCGCCTTCACCGTAGACGACATGGATGCCGCCCTCGCACACCATAAAGAAATGAACTGCGTCTGTTTCGAAAATGAGTCCATGGGTATCTACTTCATCGAAGACCCAGACGGCTACTGGTTAGAAATCATACCTGAAAAATAAATCTATTGCACATTTTCATTAAAAGCGTAGCCCGCCGCAAGGTGCATGCTTCAGCATTGTTGCCCTGCGCC
>OGYX01001679.1_pt1 | contig 15291 bp, 12 predicted proteins | sample 1576601 | NCBI WGS metagenome assembly OGYX01 (sample SAMEA3541561, study PRJEB24748) | human gut metagenome | biome: human gut; feature: human-associated habitat; material: faeces | place: China | collected 2012 | reverse complement strand
AAAATGAAAGGAGAGAAACCATGCAAGACCTGCTAACAAAATTTGCCAACCTGACGATTCAAAGTGACTTCATCTTCAAAAAGGTTATGTCGCGCAAGCGCATCTGCAAGCATCTGTTGGAGGAGCTGCTGCAAATTGAGATTGCGGATATCAACTATCTGGAGGCAGAAAAGACGCTTGAGCCTGAGTACACCAGCCGCGGCATACGCCTTGATATCATCGTAGCGGACGACAAAAACACGCATTATAATCTGGAGATGCAGGTGAAAAACAATAAAAATCCCGATACGGACACCTACGTTCTGCCTAAGCGTTCGCGCTATTATCAGGCGCTGCTTGACATTGATTTGCTGCAAAAGGGACAGCCGTATGACCTGCTGCCGCCGACATTTATTATTTTTATCTGCGTTTTTGATTTCTTTGAACAGGATAATTATGTCTATACCTTTAAAAAATGTTGTCTGGAAAATCGGGAGTTGGAGCTTTCCGATGAAGCGACCACCATGATTTTGAATACTAAGGGTACGCATGGCAATATTTCTCAAGACATCAAGAGCTTTTATGATTATGTAAACAACCACATTGTAACTACTGATTTCACCAAGCAGATTGACGATGAAATCAGCTATCTTAAATTAGATACGAAAGTGAGGCGAGAATTTATGCTTATGGAAGCACGTTTGTTAGATGAAAGACGTAAGGGCGAAGCTGTGGGTATTGCCAAAGGCAAGGAAATAGGCCTTGCTGAGGGTAAAGAAATAGGCCTTGCTGAGGAAAAACTCGCTACTGCTAAGCGCATGTTGGCTAAGGGCTGCTATTCTCTCGAGGTTATCGCTGAGCTTACAAATTTATCTCTCGCTGATGTGGAGAAGCTGAAGGAAGAAGCTTAAGCACGTAAAGCAAGCCTAATACCAAAATAAAAAATTAAACACCAAGCACTAAAAACCCATGTCCCGCCGAAATCGGCAAGACATGGGTTTTCTGTATTCTCAGTGCATGCTTTAAGAGCGTGCGCTATTTTTATTTTATTATCTTCTGCAGTACGCCTGCATCCGCAAGCTTCTGCCTTACTCCTTCTGATACAAATCATAATAACGCCCCTTGCGCGCCAGCAGCTCCTCATGGCTGCCGCATTCCGCAACAGCGCCCTCGTCAAGCACCACAATCTTGTCCGCATGACGGATGGTGGAAAGACGGTGCGCAATAATCAGCGTGGTGCGTCCTACCGCCAGCTCGTCGAGCTCCTTTTGTATCTGCTGCTCTGTAATATTGTCGAGCGCACTTGTAGCCTCATCCAGCACTACTACCGGAGGATTTTTGAGGAAGACACGCGCAATCGCCAAGCGCTGCTTCTGGCCGCCGCTCAGCTTCACGCCGCGCTCACCCACCTCGGTATCGTAGCCTGCAGGCAGCTTTTGAATGAACTCATCCGCCGCCGCTGCCTTCGCTGCCGCCTGCACCTCGTCCGCTGTCGCATCCGGTTTGGCGTAGGCTATGTTGTAGCGCACGCTGTCGCCGAAGAGAAAGACATCCTGCTGCACCAGGCCGATTTGCCTGCGCAACGATTCCTGCGTAAATTCACGAATATCGCAGCCATCCAGCAGAATTCTGCCGCTCTGCGGTTCGTAAAAGCGCAGTAAAAGGCTGGCAATCGTTGTTTTGCCTGCTCCCGTAGCGCCCACAAAGGCCACGGTTTCACCTGCTGCCACGCTCAGCGAAAGATTGCGGATAACAGGTCTGCCGTCCGCATAGGCAAAGCTGACGTTATCAAAGGTGATGTTCCCTTTGCAGGGCGGGCAGATTTTAGCATCCGGTGCATCGGTAATCTCTGGCTTTTCCTGCAGCAGCTCATAAAAACGCTTGAAGCCTGCCATACCGCGCTGATATACCTGAATGAAGCCCAGAAGCTGCATCAGTGGCTTCATAAACAGGCCCACGTAGAGAAAGAAGGCCACCAGCTCGCCGAAGCTCATCAGCCCCTGATTTATCAGCAGACCGCCAACGACTAATATCGCCACATTGATAAAGTTGCTGAAGAAAATCATACTGCCGACGAAATAGGATGTTATTTTGAAGGATTTTTTGCATACTTTCAGATAGGCATCCGCCTTTTCCATAAACTGCGCCATATCGCTGCACTCACCCGCGAAGGCTTTGATCAGACGCACGCCGTTAATGCTTTCCGCAGCCTTGCCCGTTACCTCGCCCATTGCCACACGATTGGCAAAGAAGGCCTTTTTCATGCGCAGGTTGACGAAAACGGTATGCACTGCCTTCACCAGAAGCAGGAAGGCAATAAGGCTGCCCAGCATAGGATTCATGTAAATAAGAATAACCATCGTGCCGCCCATCGTCAGCCCGCAGACGATAAGATCAATCGGCGCATTGCCTGCGAAGCCGTTAATTTCGCTCAGGTCGCTGGTGAGGCGAGACAGCAGCTGGCCGCTTTTGTTTTTATCGTAAAAGCCAAAGGACAGCTTTTGCAGATGGCTGAACAAATCGCGGCGCATGTCGCGTTCCATGGAATAGCTCATGGACTGCGCCCAATAGATGATGCTGAAATGCATGCCGAAGTTTACCAGATACATGGCAAGCAGTGCCGCCGACCATTCAAGGAGCAGCGGCAGATTCTTAAGCGGCAGCTGCTGTTCCAGCATCAGCTTCACTACATAGGGAAAGAACAGCTCGAGCAGTGCGCGCAGCAACGAGCCAATCACGAGAAAGAGCAGGATGCCCTTATATGGTTTATAATAGCTGAGAAATGTTTTGAACATAAAGCTTTCCTATCCTCTATTCATATATATTCTAAAGCGCGCACAACAGCCTTTGCCGATGCGCCTGGCGTAAAACGCTGCCGCGACGTTATATACTTTCTTTTATGATGATACAGTCTACACTATATAGCAGGTATAAAGTCAATAGGATGTGTTCTTAAATAATATCATAAAACGAGTTATTTGCCAACTGCTATAACGCAAGCGCTTCACTAAAAAACTGCCCTTCTTAAAATCGAAAGGCAGTTTTTTGTGTTGCTTAAGCCTTATTCGGCAAGCAGCTTGCCTGCTTCCGCCAGCTTAGCAATTGCTTCGTCATCGGGAGCACCCAGCGCCAGTACGCCGTCTGCTACAAGCGTTGCGCCCGCATCCTTAACGCGTGCTTCCCAATCCTGCATATAGGTTCCGCCCCAGCCATAGGAGCCGAAGAGCGCTACCTTTTTGCCTGCCAGCTTGCCTTCAAGCTCGGTGAAGAACGGCTCGAATTCGCATTCCTCCAGCACCTCTGCGCCCATTGCCGGGCAGCCCAGTGCCAGAGCGTCATAGCCTGCGGCCTCGTCAGCAGTGATTTCGCTGACATTTTTTACAACAGCCTCCGCACCGGCAGCGTTAATTGCTTCTGCGATAGCGTCAGCCATCATTTGTGTGTTACCGGTACCGGTCCAAAAAATTACAGGAATTTGTTTCATAGTTCAATTGCCTCCTTATAATGTAGCCACAGCTACCTTGAGCGACATGCCTGCCGCCAGCTTTTGCAATATAATATCACGAAAATGCTCATAGGCCGCAAAGATGCTGCGTGCCTTGGGCACATCGCCATAAACCTTCCAATAGCCGCTGTACTTGCAGTCCGTTCCCTTGTTGAGCACAAAGCCCAGAATATCCTCGAGCGGATAGCCGAGGAAGACACCGATTTCATGCGGGAAGGTCTTCTGCGTATTCAGCCGCTGCTCAAGCCTATGCAGGTAAGCTTCTGCAGAAGCTCCGGCTTCATAGCCTGCTGCAATAAGATACGCCTGATAGCCGGGATTACTCAGTGCCTGCGCCAGTTGCTCCTCATTATAGACCAAAACGAGCACACGCTTAGTACACGCGCACAGACGGCGGAAGACTATTCCCTGCTCAGCGAACTGAGCGTTGTACTGCACAAGCAGCGCGTCTATTTCTTCACCATCGTCAGGCATCAGCGAAAGCAGATTCGCTGGTTTTATGCCTGCCAATACAGGTGCGCAGTTATACGCCAACAGCTCGTCGAATGATGTAAATCCAAACAGCTTCATGAGCCTTCTCCTTTCGGTTAGATATTGCTAACTTCATGATTATTGTAGCACGCTTTATGATAGTTAGCAATAGGTAACGCAAGAAGTTTTTATGAAAAGGCGTTGAATTTTTCTTGACGCAGTCTGCTTATTGCTGATAATAGCTCTGGATTTGCTCCAGCAGGAAGTCTGCACCCTTTTCGCCCATAAACGGCAGGTGTGTTGCCACTACGCCATTCATAAACGGTGCACTGATGAGCACCTTCATGTTGCTTGCATCTGCCTGCGTAAGCGCCACATCGTCCGCGAAAAGCAACGTGTCGCGCAACTCACGGATTTTCTGCAGCCATTCGCCCTCCTCGGCGTAGGCTTCTACATCTGCCGCAGGTTCGGTAATGGCCTTCAGGCTGTGCGCGCACATTTTGTGCGTCACGGTGATGCCTGCCTGTTCCAGAAAAGCACCCACACCCTGCACCAAGTCATAATCGCCCTTAACAGCGGCCTGCCTTGGCTTACTGCCGCCCATCATAGCAAACATACTGAGCATGGACATGCCCTTTTCCTTCATTTTGATGCGCATCAGCACCATGGGCTCAGGAGCCTTACCAACTGCTGCGCCTACCTGCTCCAAAAAGCTTACGGTGCCGCTGTAGCCGTAGGGAACGGCATAAACATATGGCGTACCGAACTTTTCTTCAAGATATTTGGCAGCGGCGAGGCCTTCGTTGCCCAGCACAATATTTACCTGTGCCTTGCCCATAGCCTGCAGCTCGTCTACGCTGGTGTCGCAGCAAAGGCAGGCATTGCAGCGCAGGTCCAGCGCTTCACTCAGCAGGCTCTTTACCTCCCAGATGTCGCTCGCCATGCGGTAGCGCCACGCAGAGGCGCCGATGATGTTGTACACGCCCGCCTCCTGCGCTACATCCTTCTGTGGCAGGTTGCGCACGAGCAATTTGTAGGTTTCGGCCAGGCCGACGCTGTAATCACCGCGGAAGCCTCCCTGCTCGAAGGCTACGAGCTTGGCCTTAACCTCATTTTGCATATAACGGCACACGCCCTTGATATCGGTACCGATAACGGCAGTTACGGAAGAGGCTACGACGAAGATAACCTTCGGCGCATAGCTTTTATCCAGTTCGATAATTGCTTCCTCCAGACGTGTTACATCGCCCATAACAACATCGTCCTCGCTCATATGCGTAGTGAAGAGGCGGTTTTGAAAGCGCAGGCCCAAGCCTCCGTATAAGCCCATGCTGTAGTGCGTGGTGCCCGCAGGGCCGTATTCCAGCACGATAGCTCCCTGTACAGCCAGAAGGCTCCAGATAATTCCCATTCTGTCCGACGGTGTCGGTAAAAATCTTACTAAGCTCACAGTCCGGCCTCCTCTCTGAACTTTTTGGCATCAGCGACAGCCTTCGCCACTGCCTGCAGCATGAAGCTGCTGCATTCAAAGCCCAGCATTTTACCTGCCGGGTCGCTGTGCAGCAGTGCTATGCCCTTGCGGCGCAGGCGTTCACCGAATTCATGGCCCATATAGAACCACGGATGCAGTACATCATAAACATATTGCAGCGGTGCGATATTTGCTGCCTTGCAGATGTACGGGTCGGTTTGCGTCAGAATACTTTCGATATCCGCAAAATTAGCCTCACTCAGCTTATTGCTCTGAATCAGCTGCGGCACCAACCCCAAGCTGCACAGATAGCTGTTGAGCTCAAAGCAGTCATACTGCGTATTGCCGTAGATATAAGGCACGCCATTTACGTCAGGCAGCACCTTCTGCTCCAATTCCTTGCATTCCTCAAATTTAGCGCCAATCTCCGCAGGCAGCGGCAGCTCCAGATAATTAAACAGATGCTGATAGGCCTGCAGGATTTTTTCCGGTGCGGCGAAGCGGTTGAAGTAAACATACGGAATGCCATACTGCTCCTGCATAGCCTGCGCCAACGGCAGTGCGATATCATGCACGACGATGTTCACCTTCGCTGCGGGAGCACGGCGGATTTCCTCGGCAGTGCAGCCGCTGGGAAGCTGTACACCCAGCTTGACGCCTGCTGCCGCCAAAAATGCGTGCAGCTCCGTATCGGCAAAGTTGCCCATGCGCTGGCCCAGAACGTTGACGCTGCCGTCGCAATCCTGCTTTTGCATCATTGCGGCGCAGGCAGTGATGGCGCGCTCCAGACCGGGGAAATGGTCCTCGCACTTAAAGTGCTCGGTGTGCACCGCCATTACCGGAATGCTGTACTGCTTGGTCAGCTCTGCGGCAATGGCGTCATAATCATCGCCAATAACCTCAATTACGCAGGTGGTGACGAGCATCACGCATTTCGGCTGATATTCCGCCACTATTTCTTTGAAGGCCTTATGCATGCTTTCGGTGCTGCCGAAGGTTACGTCATGGCTGTCTAGTACAACGGAAACGCAGCGTCCCGCAATACCGCCGTAGCGCTCGTTGATAGTGAGGCTTTTGGTGTAATAGCTGCATTCGTCCGTGCCTACGATTACCAGCAGGCAATCGTCGATACCGCCTGCCACCATCGCCGCGCCCATCAGCGGACAGTGGGTGCCGGGGAACAGCGCTGTCGTGAGCTGAGGCACGTCCTTAATCGTCTGCACCTTGCTCAAGCGGTTCAGACGGCCCAGGATTTCGTTGCCGTCCATGCCTGCAGCCTGCGGCGGCATCCCCATTTTTTCGGCCATTTTACGCATTTCATCCTTCTTTTCGCCTTTCATGGCCTGCATCATGCTCATCATTTTACCCATGTCGGGCATATTGCTCTTGTCGCCGTTTTTCTGCTTTGCCTTGATGGCTTCGATAGCGCTTTTGGGCATGCCCATTTTTTCGGCCATCTTCCACATTGCATCTTCCTTTAATCCCATGTACTGCCTCCTATTCCTCTTCGTCCTCACTCATAGCCAGCACATGCTCGGCTAACTCGTTGTATACCTGTACCATCGGAGAGTCCTTGACAAATTCGCTGACGGTACCGCCCTGATTTTCGGCGATTTGGATATCGCCGCTGCGCGGAACGTACTGCACCACATCGGTGCCTATTTCTGCAGCAGCCTTAGCTACCAGCTCCTGCTCATTTTCGATATTCTTGGCGTTGAGGATGATGCCCTTTAAGCGTGCGTAGCCGCGACGGCCGAAGTTTTTGATGGCCTGAGCAATGTTGCTTGCCGCATAGAGGGCCATCATTTCGCCGGAGGATACGATGAATACCTCGCGTGCGTAGCCTCCGCGAATGGGCATGGCAAAGCCGCCGCAGACTACGTCGCCTAAGACGTCGTAGATGACGATGTCAGGCTTATAGGTTTCAAAGGCTTCCAGCTCGGCCAGCTTTTCGAAGGCGGAGATGATGCCGCGGCCTGCGCAGCCGATGCCGGGGGTGGGGCCGCCGGCTTCTACGCACAGGACGCCGCCGAAGCCTTCAAAGACGATGTCTTCCAGTTTCAAGGCTTCGCCTTTTGCTTTCAGTTGTTCTAATACTGTGGGGATGCGTTTGCCTTCCATGAGGTTTTTGGTGCTGTCGCTTTTGGGGTCGCAGCCTACTTGCATTACTTTGTAGCCTTTTAATGCGAGGGCTGCGGATAAATTTGAGGTGGTGGTGGATTTGCCGATGCCGCCTTTACCGTAGATTGCTATTTTTCTCATGTTTTTCTCCTTGTGAGTTTCTTTTATTTTTATTTATATTTATGTGTGACGTTCTTCCGTTACGCTTGTGTGCTATGATACTTTTTGCCCAGGGCGGCAAAAAGTATCCAAAAAAACGCCCTTAACGGCTGCTCCGCCGGATTCCGGCGACTAGATTCGCAAAATTTTTCACGTCGCTGATTTTTGCGTGGTGTGCATCCGCAGGATGCATCAACACTCCAGCGAAAAATTTCTGTGCCTGTCCATTGCTTGCGCAGTTCGCTTGACATCGATGTGCTTGCGAGCCCGTCGTCCGTTCCGGTCTGCGCAGCGCCAAGGATAACATTCTGATTGTCGGAGCGAAGGATTGACTATCAAGCGCAATGAAAGTTTGAGCGAAGTGTATTCTGCGCAGCGCCGAGGGTGGTGTGCTGTTTGTTTGAGCGAAGCAAAGACTATCATGCTTTACGATAGTTTGAGCGTAGTTTAAGTAAAAATTCCTAATTACAAAGCCTATTATTTATATTCTATTACAAATGGGAAGCCTTGTACGAAGTAGCAGCGTACTTTTTGGCCGGCGTCGTTTTTGGCAGCACTGAAGCGCCATTTGTAAAAGGCGCTGATGGCGTTGTTGTCCAAGGTGCTGTTACCGCTAGAGCGCACTACTACGGCGCTTTCTACGCGCCCATCGATGCCTACAACGCCACGCACAACAACGCGCCCGCCGATGCCCGCATCACGCAACGCCTGCGGATAAACCGGAGCTGCAGTTGAGACTACGCGCGGAGGCACCTTGGGATTACGCGCAATGCCTGGGCCCGCGCCGTCGCCAATGCCGCTACCGTGTCCCGCACCGTGACCGCCGCCGCTGCCACTGCCGCTGCCTGCACCAATACCACTGCCGCTGCCTGTGCCATGGCCTGTTCCGTGACCGCCGCCGCTGCCACTGCCGCTGCCTTTTTTTGCACCTGCAGGCACATGCTTCACTACATGCTTCACAACCTGCTTATGCTCTATCTTGCCATCAGGCAGAGTAATCGTTTCTTCCTCCACGACTTCCTCCACCTGCTCCTTGCCATCGTCGGCAGCATCAGCGACAGCTTCATCGCCGCCACCGCCGCCTCCGCCTCCGGCATCAAAGAACACAACGGTGTCAGCATCCGCAACCGGCGGCTGCATAGCAAAGACGCCAGAAAACGCCAGTGCGACGAACAATATAAAATGTATTATCAGTGAACCGCAAAAGCCAAAGCGCTGACGTGCCTTCGCCTGCAGCTTTTCTATCTGCTTCATCGTTACTTACCGCCATCCGTTGCCAGGCCGAAGCGTGCTACGCCTGCGCCCTTCAGCTTATCTACCAGCTTAATCACCTCGCCGTACTCCAGCGCCTTTTCCGCACGGATGACAACGGCGAAGTTTTTGTTCTTCTTCTGCTCCAGGCCTGCCTGCAGCGCCAAGGCCTCCGCATCCGTTTGGGCATCACCCAGATATACGCTGCCGTCGGCCTTCATCGTCACGGCGAAGGTGGTCGTAGTATCCGTTGCCGCATTCTTCGCCTGCGGCAGCTTCACCGGAATCGTTTTCAGGTCAATCATATACATCGTGCTCAGCATAAAAAAGACCAGCAGGAAAAACATAATATCGATCATCGGAATAATCATCAGCGGCGGCGTTTTTCTGTTACGCACATCTCGCAGCTTCATGATCTTGCTCTCCTTGTTTCAGCCTCCAGCAGCGCACTGAAGCACTGCTCCATGTCCGTAATCATGTTGTCCATACGGTGGGCAAAATAGGAATGTGCGCACAGGGAAAGAATTGCCACGCACAAGCCTGTCGCCGTTGCAATCAGCGCTTCGCCGATACCGCCGGTAATCGCCATCGGCGCGCCGGCTTCTACGTTGAAAATGCTGAAGGCACCAATCATGCCCACGATAGTGCCCAGCAGTCCCAGAAGCGGAGACATCGTTACTATAATGCCCAGGTAATCCAGCTTATCACGCAGCGTCGCCATAAAAATACCGGCACGGCTTTCGAGGAAGGCGCTCTTTTCGGCCTTACCGCCTGCAATTGCCGCCACATCGGCAAGCATCTGCGCGCACTGGCCGCTGCCCTTGCGCGCCAGCTCCGTCGCCACAGCAAAATCACCGCTGCGCACGGCGGCGCAATAGCGGGAGGCAAAGACAGCGCCGCTGTCCACGCTCTTATAATATATAAACCGCTCAATGGCGATTGCTATCACAGTTATAGAACAGGCGAGCAACGGCCACATAACCAGTCCGCCCTTATGAAAGTACATTATCAAATCTGTTATTGCCTGCATATTTTCCTCACAAATCTACAAATGCTGTCGTACTTTTACAGGAGGTGCATACTGCTCCACAAAGTACAGAAAGGAGCAGTATGCTGTATATTATGGAATCAAAACTCTAAATCAATTAAAAGGTCATTTCAGCGCCTACACGCCAGGTACGGCCGTCGATGCTATAGGTATGATAGGTGTCATACAGGAAGGATTTGTTGAAGATATTATCTACACCGGCATAAACGCGGTAATTTTTGTTGAACTGCTTGCTGACAGTCAGACCGGTGGTGCTGTAGGAATAATCCTGCTGATAGCCGTCGGTGTTGCTCTGATGATAGTTGAAGTAATATCTGTTATACAGATTTACGGTAAGCGGATTTTCCTTGGCATCGGTATAGGTCAGCTGGAGCAGGCCGTTGTGACGTGCTCTGTAGGCCAGACGGTCACCGGTTTCCAGATCCTTGGCATCCAGATAGTTGTAAACGCCTCTTACGCTCCAATGCTCGTCAAAGTTGTAGCCGATTTCGCTTTCCAGTCCTTTGATTTCTACCTCACCGCGGTTGATATATTCACTCCAGATAATATTCTGCGCCAGCTTATCGGGATCGTAATCGCCGCCGTCAATCATATTCTTAATCTTGTTATGATAATAGCTTACCTTGCCGCTTACCTTGCCCTTTTCGGCCTCAAAGCCAAAGTCAAAGTTAGTGCTTTCCTCCGGCTGCAGGTTGGGGTTACCGATGACATTTACCGGCATCGGTGCCATGCCAACCTTCTCCATTTGGGAATACAGTTCGTATAAGGTCGGTGCGCGGTAGCCCTTGCCCCAGTTAGCCTTTACACGGGCATTTTCGCTTAATTTATAGGTTGCCCCAAGCTTCGGAGATGTGTGAGTGCCGAAGGAATCATGGTGGTCAATGCGTACTGCGGGAATCAGCAGCAGCTTGTCGCCGATTTTCCATTCATTCTGCAGATATACGGCAGCGGTTTCCGAGGATACCTCAGAGGAAGCCTTGCTCTTGCCGTTGACGGTTACATCATGCAAATCACTGCCGCGGCCCTTCAGATGCGTACCGTCCATAATATCCTTTTTGTATTCGGCACCGAAGGTCAGGGTATTATTTTCATCCATTTTGTAGGAATCCTTGCCTTCGACAACAAGCTGTTTATAATTGTTTTGGTCAAAGTCAACAAACTTGTCGGCATTGGTGTTCAGATTTTTATACCAAGAGGTATTGTCCTTGCGCAGTTCACTGAAATAGGTGCGGAAATTATAATCATGCTTACCGTCCTTGCCGTTATAGCCTAAGCTGTAATCGGAACGGGTGTTGTTATAAAAGTGCGAGGAAAGCATGGGATATTTTTCCGGCATAGCCATATCGCCGTATTTTTGCTGCATCTGCGCCAGCATTGCAGGATACATTTTGTTATACATAGCCTCATAGGCTCCTGCATAAGCCGGCATATCGCTTGTCATTCCATTGTCGGCAAGAGCTTTCTTAACTGCTCTTGCCGCAGCCTGCTTTGCTACAAAAACAGCCATGCTGCCTTTGTTGGTATAATCGGAGCCCATGCTGTTCCAAGAGAAGCTTTTGAGCTGCTCGCGCATGAAGTTCATATCAAAATCAAGGCTATGGTTATCATCGAAAGCATAGCTCAGGCCGGTGTTCAAAAAGCGACGTGTGCCATACATGTTAGTGCTGCTGGCATCGGTAGAAGTAACTGCACCGGTTGTTTTATTTTTAGAGTAGTTTTTATATACACCGCTGTCAAGCTTGCGTACCTTTTCAATGCCGCCGCCGATTTTCAGGCTCAGCTTGCCCTGCTTGCCGGAGGAATACATAAAGCTTGTTGCTTCATCCTTCGTGCCGGTGTGCATGTTTACGCTGATGCTGGGAGTAGTAGATTTTTTGGTGATGATATTGATTACGCCGCCGATAGCGTCAGAACCGTAGAGAGCGGAGCCGTTGCTGCGGATGATTTCGATACGCTCAACATCAGAAATGTTGATACGCTTCAGCTCGTAAGCATTTTTGGAGCTTTGCGTATTTTCTGCCGCCATACGCTTGCCGTCGACAAGAATCAATGTGTGCATAGTGCTGTTGCCGCGCATCTGTACCTGATTGCCGGTCATGCCGTTATCCTGTACGTCAATATTATTTGCCAGGCGCAAGGCATCCTGTACGCTGTAGGCTCCCAGTTCTTTAATCTTCTGCTCGGTAATAACCTCAACGCTTTGCGGAACCTCTTTTTTCTCCAGCTGTGTCTTGGTTGCGGTAACAACGTAATCCGCACCGCTGTATTCATCGTAATTATCTGCCTCCGCAGCAAATGCCATATGGCCGACTGCGCTGACAACGCAGGCAGTTAAAAAAGCCAAACGTTTTTTACTCATCTTTCTCATAATCCACCTCATTAATTTTTATTTTTTATCTAACACCGTCTGGTCTGCCTTTAGCAGCGCAGGCAGTGTTGCAATTAAACTATATCAGAAGGTCATTTCTGCGCCTACACGCCAAACTCTGCCAGAATAATACATATCCGTCAGTTCTTTATCAAAGGCATTGTCTAAACCAAAGTAAGCACGATATTTTTCACCCCAGCGCTTATTTACAACAAAGTTGAAAGTATTAATGCTATAATTTTTTGGCTTGTTGTTTTCGTCATGAATCATATAATTGCTATACCATTTGTTCCACGCCTCAACGCTCCAGCCTGTATTAGCAGGATCGTCCCATTGCAGCTTTAACATAAAGGTATTCTTTGCAGAATAATCATTACGTTCTCCTGTTGCTTTATCAATAGAATCCAACCAGTTATAATTACCTGTCAGGCTAAAGCCATCGGACAAATCCTGCTTTATCTCAAACTCGATACCCTCAGCAGATGCTTCATCAACATTCACATATTTATAATTAAATCTGCCACCCATGTTTTTTAAGGTAATAGCGTCTTTCTTATCATTTTTAAAGTAAGTCAGCTTGGTATTAGTTTTGCCAAATTCCTGCTCATAGGAAAGCTCATAACCCTCAGATTTTTCCGGCTTCAAATCTGCATTGCCAATGTTTATCATACCACCCATCGTTCCATACAACTCATATACGGTCGGAGCACGGAAGCCCTTGCCATAATTAGCTTTGAAGCGGCTATTTTCAGTAAAGGCATAGGTTGCGCCCAGGCTAGGAGAAGTCTGTCCGCCAAATTCATCATGTTTATCTAAACGAATAGCAGGAATAACTAATAATTTATCACCTACACGCAATTCGTCATGTACAAAATATGAATACTGTCCAGCCTTTCTATCAACGCTGGAATCCGTACGTCCTTCTTTTTTATATTCAGCGCCAAAGGTTAATTTATTATTAGCGTCCAATTTCACAGTATCACGTACTTCAAACTGCCAGGATTCGTACTCAGAATGATTTACTTTGGTACTTGCAGCTGAACCACTATTCTTTTTCAAAATACCATAGTTAGTTACTAAAGTGAAATTATGCTTGTCGCGTTTGCCGTCATATGTCAAAGCCATACTTCTACGGTCAACTCTATAGGGAGAAGTATAATTCACTAAGCCTGTGCTGCCCATTGCGCCCTGGAAATATTGCGCCTGTTGGTCAGTATTTTCATAGTCCATGTACAGATTTAATTTGTCATCATCGGTCATGTCATAGTCCATATTGAAGCTATAGTTTTGTCGCGGGCCAAAATAACGGCTCATGCTGGCATCTTTATAGCGGAAATAGCGATCCTTAGTGAAGTTTGCATCTAAAGCTGCGCTAACCTTACCTTGCTTACCGCTATCAAAATGATAGTAGTTGCTCATGGTCTTGGTTCCGGTTGCAACGCCAATTACGGTAGAAGCTTTTGTAGACTTTTTGGTAATAATATTAATTACGCCGTCTTTAGCTTCAGAGCCATAAATAGCACCAACTGGTCCGCGTAAAATTTCAATGCGTTCTACATTAGCAACATTTAATCGAGAAAGCACATAGGTATTAGTATTTACCATACCACCAGAGCCTTCACCAGGAATACGACGACCATTTAACAAGATTAAAACATCAGTAGTAGAACCACCGCGCATAGAGAAGCTGTTGCCTACCATACCTGCATCACTAATTTCAAAGTTAGTCGCAGTTCTCAGAGCATCCTGCATCGTAATTGCACCCATGTTTTGAATCTCTTCACGAGTGATTACCTCAACGCTTTGCGGTACTTCCTTTTTCTCTAAAGCCGTCTTCGTCGCCGTTACGACGTAATCAGCGCCTTCGTAAGCGTCCATCTCCTCTGCTTCTGCAGCAAAGCCCATATTCGCAACTGCGCTGACTATGCAGGCAGTCAAGAAAGCTATGCGTTTTTTATTTAATTTTTTCATAATCTACCTCTTTCCTCAGTAAGATTTTATTTGGTATATTTCACACCCGCAAGGTCAGCGACCGCTAACCCATGGATAAAAAAATATCGGAAGAATTTATTTTCTGTCGAACCAAACGACAAAATCACCCGCAGGCTTTTCGCCCTTCTGTTTGCGCTCCAACGGTGTGATTACGGCAACCTTGAGCTCAGGGCGCAAAGCTTCCAGCTTTTGCGCTGTTCCCAGATGCGCATCGGAATGGAAGCAGCCGTTGATATGCAAAATCTGCATATTCTGATGTGCGTCGGCAAACGCAGCAATGCTCTCGGCCATTTTATCATCCTTCAGGCATTGTGCCGCATAAACTGCTGCTAAACGCGCTGGCGGCATTTTCATCGGCGCTGCCGGGGAGCTCATCTGCGCATAGAATTTATCCTTATACGCGCCCTCGGGAGCATAGGTATGCTTGGGCAGCCATTGCTGATACTGCGCCTCCACGCCCTCCGTCGAAGCGTTGTTTTTCGCTACGTGCGCCGCCAAAAAGCGCGGTACGTTAGCGGCAATAACGGGCATTTTCTTTTCTTTGGCAAAATTTACCAGCGGAGCATAATCCGTGCGGTAGTTAGGCCAGGGGCGGGCGGTGGCCAGGAAATCCTCCTCGCTCAAAGCGCCTGCCAGAAATTTATCCAGCTTATCCTGATTATCTGCCTCAAACATTTCCATAGACAGTGCCAGCTTAGCACCCTTTAATTTATGCATAGCCTGCAGCAGGTCTATTTCAGATTGGTGGATTTCTCCCTGATCGTGAAATTCACCAAAGAAAACTATGTCATATTTTTGCAGCCTTTGCGCCAGCTGCGCAGCGTTCAAATCCTTGCCGCTGCCTGCATCGCTGAACTGCGCCGCACCTGCGGCACCTGCGCCCAGGCACAGCATTGCCATGCTGAGAGCGATTGTTTTCATGAATT
>OGYX01001671.1_pt1 | contig 15320 bp, 10 predicted proteins | sample 1576601 | NCBI WGS metagenome assembly OGYX01 (sample SAMEA3541561, study PRJEB24748) | human gut metagenome | biome: human gut; feature: human-associated habitat; material: faeces | place: China | collected 2012 | reverse complement strand
CCAGAAATGACCTCGAACAAAGAATTACCTATTATCTGGAAAAGACTTCTCTTACAGAGCATCAGAATAAAAAAATGCGGCAATTATCTGGTGGTATGAAGAGACGTGTCGGACTCATACAGGCACTTCTTAATAATCCGGATTTTTTGATTATTGATGAACCTACCACCGGGTTAGATCCGGAAGAAAGAATCAGGATCCGCAATCTTTTGGTTGATTTTTCAAAGGATAGAACTGTGCTGTTTTCCACTCATGTAGTAGAAGATTTAGCAGCAACCTGTACACAGCTTGCCATTATGAAAAAAGGAAGTTTTTTATATTCTGGAAGCGTGAGTGGGTTGCTGGAAAATGCAAAGGGCTGTGTTTGGAATTGTACGGTACAAAATGCAGAAGAAGCCCGTTTGTTAGAAGCCAATTATTCTATATCATCTAAGCAGTATGTAGAAAATGGAATTCATATGAAAGTATTAAGCAAAGGAAAGCCAAATGAGAATTGTGTCCTGGATAATGATATCACTTTGGAAGATGCATATATTTATTTGACGAATAATCGAGAGTAAAGGATATTAGTGTAATGTGTCATGTATTATTTAATGGAAAATATCCAACCAATGAAGTATTTTCAGCATCAAACACCACATAAATAATAAATTAACCTTTTTGGTAAACTCAATCTCATTATCTAATAAGAAATATTCTTCTTCATTGAGATTTCAGGTCATGAAGTTAGTGATGTCCCGAAAACAAGGACGAATTTACTACCGAACCGACTGATAGTAAATTTTGATGCTACGGCAACCTCTGTAATTCTAAAATTTAAAAATATTGGTTTGGATTCTATTGACACTATAAAAGCAACTGTTACAATAAGAAACGTTAAGAAAAAAGTAACTGTTTTAAAGGCAAAACCCGGAACTACGCAGAAGACTGTAAATATCAACATGAAAAAAATGTCATGAGGATATTTCTGTATATACAGTTGCAGCAGATGGAGGGGATAGCATTGGTAGCAGCACAACAAAAGGATCCAGATATATACCATCAAATCTCTTAAATATGTGGCATCGTGGAAGCTTTTCATCAGTTGCTGCAAGTTTAAACTATCATTTTGGAAAACATGGCGTTGGTGCAACAAATATCGTTTCATATGCACAAAGTGCAAGAAATTTCAAGAGTAATTTAAGTGGAGCTAAGAGCTCAAAAGTAAATGGGAGCACTCCAAACGTTACTCGTTGGAAGAAAAATGGTAAATATATTGATATTTGTGGGAATAAAAACCTTGGCAAAATTATAAGTTATGGTAGACAATGAAAGGCGAATAAATGTCGTTAGTACATGAATTTGTGGCTGTATGGAAGCCAGTAAACAAAAAAATTTTATATTCTGAAGATATATATGAGTATATAAATCGAGGACAAATCAAAAAAAGAATATCTTTGGGAATTCCAGATGATGTAGTTCAAAAAAATTTGTATGATGTACATGGAAAACTACTCCCAAATATAAAATTTAATCAGTGGGGAATTTCCATATATGAGAAGGAGGATCAGCTCTACTGGATAGATTTTTTGAAAAGTATTTCAGGAGCGACAGAAGATAAAAAATATTGTCATGAATTGTTAGAGTTTATGATGACATCATATTTTAATAATAACATTGTTTTACATTTTGGCATTTAAAATAAGTGCTTATCAAGAACTAGGAGTTTGGAAATGTTTTTATGAAAATGCTTGGCAGAGATTGCTATTTCTTTTACTTATATTGCTTTTTATTATTGAATTGATAAGAGGTATATAAAAGAAACTTTGGATAATAGCAATAAAGAAAGAATGCATCTTTTACAAAACTAAAAAAAATACATCATAATATCGTCATAAATATACGGTATATTAATAGTTGCAGATGCTAATTAAGGTATCTCATTTTTAGATATTTTTCTTTTTCATATGCCGGTACGAAAGTATTGGCCTCCTTCCTTTTTAGGACGTATTATTATAATTTGCACAAATCTTAGCCCATAAGAGAGTGACGCTCTGCATATCCTCAGCAGAGCGTCACTCTCTTATGGAATCTTGTTTTTCATAGTATATTCCAATATATGATGCCTTGGAAATTTTCCTGATAGACGTAGAAATAGCATAGAAGTAAAAATGGTAAGCGTACTTGAAAAATGATAAAACAACAAGATACAGTATTCCGTTTGCGGTATTCTGTTGACGAACACAATATATTGTGTTACCATATAAATGGATTATTTTTATGCATGGTTTGCCACGCAGTAAAGTTTTTTGTTCCGGATATGCTGTTCCGGAAGCAACATTTAGGCGAATGCCTTTTATCAATCAATAGGAAGACATCAAAAATCAAAAGAAGATTTTTGGTGTCTTTTTTTGTTGTCCAAAAACGAAATGTGAAGTGTGCAAAAAAACAGGAAGGGAGGAAATGTAAAATAATCCATAAAAGATGAACAGGAAAATCAAAAAAGGAGGCAGAATATGGGACAGGATATATGCATTCGAAAAGATGAAAAACCATTGGGATATGACTGGGAATGTGGACATGAGGAATTATATGTCAGAGTGAATATGTACTACGACGGATCCCTGTATGTCGGATTATGGCAAAAGCAAGAAGAATGTAAGGAAAAACTGGAATTATTCGGAGACCTTACAATTGGAGTTATGGGATTCCTAAGGCCAGGGCAGGCAATAATCTCGGATTGCGGAGCAAAAGCAAAGGTTGCGTTTATTGAGAAGTATAAACTAGGAAAAGTTGTAGGTAAGAGGAAAATCAATTATGGCAGCTATTATGTTGCAGAGTTTAATCTTACACGACTTGCACAGCTCGATCCAGAAGGTACGGAAAGATATCTGCTCGAAAATGGTCTTGATCAAAAAGAACTTAAAGCAGATTAGGGTAAAGAGGTACATTTAAAAACCAGGCAATAAAGGTGGTGCGGCATGAAAGGCGACGAATATAAGGGATATTACTGTCTGCTGATTGCAATTTTGTGTGATTTGAATGCAGCGGAAGCCAGCACAATGTACGAATACGGACCAGCTCATCCGCTTTGCCGGAAAATACTGAAAAAGAAAGTTCGGAAACCGTCCATAAGAAAGCTCAAGGAAACAGAACAGGCAGCGGCTATGAAAGCTCTTCTTGATCAGGGATACAGCCAGGATGCAGTATCGGAAGCATTTCAGTGTTTTCCATCTACGGTCAGGCGCAGAGTAAGAAAATTAACAGAAAGGAAGGAAACGAATGACAGATCAGAAATTGATTGCAGGAATATTTAATGATTTTTTAGGACTTTATACGGGTAAAATACAGACCGGTATCCGTCCTTTGATTGAAAAATATAAAAACCATCCCATGCTGATGGGGCTCCTTTCCAATTTGGATGAAGCGGCAAAGATTCAGGCACCGAAAGCCATGAAAGAAATCTATTCTTTCTATAAGGAATATCGTGGCAGGGATCTGGAAGATGCTGACTGGAAGGAACTGACAGAAAAAGCCCGCCAGATCAGTGCAGGATGGGAGGAAAATGAATGGGTTCGCCGTATTGTACTGGAAATGATCAGCCTTTTGGATTCTGATGATGCAGAGAGACGCAGGATTGCATTGGAAGTAGAAAAAGAAATGGAAGCGGCTGAACAGAAGATGAATGCGGCATAAAAAGCAGGCAGAGGCAGGAGATTTTTTCTTCTGCCTCATGTTTTTATCAGGAAAGAAGGGACCGATTATGTTAAATGAGATCATAAAAACTGCAGAAGAATTAAATACAGCAGCATTGCATTACCGCCAGAGTGGGAATATGGATGGTGTGCGGGAACTTGCCAAAGCACATGCAGTTTCCAAAAAACAGACAGAGGAATTTATTCAAGGCAGCCGCTACCGGCTGGTTGATATACCGATTGAGGAAAGAAAGTTTGCGAATGCGTCTGAAAAACTGCGTGCAGAAATGTTTGCCTTAAAGGATGCAGGCTTTGCGGACATCATAGGACAGTATCTTGTAAATCTTGCCAAAACGGATTCTGCTTTAGATGCACAGGTGTTAAAAAAACATAAGATGCTTCAGAGATGTTTGGATTATGTGACGCAAAAAGCCTACAACATTGCACTGGAGGGAGCGAAAAAAAAGGGAGAGAACGGCATTCGGGCCAATACAGGCCTGGCACTCTCCGGCGACCAGGTTTTTCCCTGGGTACTTGAATATTATGCGAAAGATGATGAAAGAGAAATAGCAGAAAAAGAGCAGGAAGAAAAGAAAAAGATTCAAAAGGAATGGGATTCGGTAAATAAGAGAACGAAAACAATACCGAAAAACCAGGGGACAAAGAAAGATTCCGAGGTGCATCCCAAAGAAGCAGCGGAGCAGGAAGAAAAGCATATCAGCAAGAAAAAATCAAAAGATTCCGGGCAGATGTCCTTGTTTGACATGATGCAGCCGAAAGAGAGTTAAAGGAGAAGGATATGATCGCATATAAAGGATTTCAAAAGGATTTGAAATGTCGGGGCTTTCAGTTTCAGGAGTATGGCATAAATGAAACGGAAAAAGCAAACTGTAGACAAAATGGATTTCATTGTGCAGAAAACCCACTGGATTGTCTCTGCTATTATCCGAATTGGAAAAATTCCGTGTATTACATAGTAGATGCATCAGGGGATTTGGATGAAGATGGAGAAGATTCAAAAATCTCCTGCACAAAGATGCGCCTGTTAAAGAAAATTGAATTGAGAAGCCTGTTATTACACGGAGCTGCTTACATGTCGAAATATCCAAACCGGAAATGGAACTCCCATGTTGCAAAAGAAAGCGGGACCAGCTGCAACGGATTTTGCATTGTACGTGGAAAAGACCCCAAAGCCAAAGGACAAAAGGGCGATTTACTGTTACTTTTAAAGGAGCAGCCTGGCAACAGCCAGATCCTGGAAATTGGGGTCATCTGTATCGATGGTCAGAAATATCCGGAGGAAGCATGGATTGATGTGACTGGAAAGCTGGTGGAGTTATGAGAAAAAAGAGGTTGATGGAGTTAAAACCATTAAAAGTGATGAACAGACATATCGCCGATGCAAAGAAAACGGAAATATCTTTGAGTACACTGGAGAAACAAAGGGGTGAACCCGGAAAATATCGGATGTATTGTCGGGCAGCAGTAGAAAAAGGAATTTTAAAAGTGTATCTGTTTGCCGTAACGGATATTGAGGAGAATATAAACTTTCCAAGGTACCGTCTGTTTATCAGCAGAAAAGAGAGACGGTTTATAACCTATGATGAAAAATTAAAAAAATGGAGAAAGGCACTTCTTGAAAGTATCTTATGGGATGTAAGAACTAATTTGGGCAACATCTATGTAAATGGCTGTGATACAAAGATCATCCAAAAATATTTAAAGACAATGCAGCCTGCAATCCGGGCACTGGAAGAGTTTCAGGCGAATATCCGTAAAGAACAAAGGATACGTCATGATAAAAAACTTACAGATTCATGGGACCAGGTGATGAAAACTGTATCTGGACTGCCTAAAAACTGGATCGGATGGGTTTCAAAATATGGAATTACGGAACACTATATCTTCTACAAGTATCAGAAAAATGGTGCTACAGAAGGATATTGTACATATTGCAAAAAACATGTTCCAATCCGCTCACCCAAATATAACCAGAAAGGACAGTGCAATGTGTGTGGACAACCAATTACTTTTCGTTCTGTGGGAAAGTCTGGAAGATTTTGTACAAAGTGGTACAGAGTCTATCTTATCCAGAGGAGACGCAAGACTTCTGGTTTTGTGCTCCGGATCTTTTATGCCAGAACGTGGTATAAAAAGGGCGGCTATACAGATTGCGAAACTACCTGCCATGAAGAGCAAAGAAGAATCTTCTCTGCAAATGGAAAGGAAATTTCCAATTTCGTTTATGATCTGTTCAAACAACGGGAAATGCGTTGGATTTCGTGTAGAAGTTCTTGGTATTATACTTGCTGTGACAGTCAATATAAAGGAATGGTTTATCCATATACCCTGTCGGATCTGTCCAGGCATGAATTAAAAGAAACAGGTCTGCGTGAGTACGCCCTTGGTCAGAAAAAGATAGATCCTGGAAAATATCTTTACCTATGGAAGACGTATCCGGTACTGGAACAGATTGTAAAAGCGGGGCTTTTCCAGTTAGTTGATGATGTACTGGACCACAGGGCAGCAGATGCAATAAAAAGAAAAGGCAGAAAACCAACAGAATTCCTGTCCGTAGATAAGAAAGAGTTTCGAAGACTCCGAGATATGAATGGCGGGGTAAAAGAACTTAAATGGCTGCAACTTGAAAAGAGTACAGGAAAAACAATCGGGGATGAAGAAATATGCTGGATGGTAAAAGAAGGATTTGAACCAAACGACCTGAAGTTTGTTCTGGATCAGATGAGCATCTGCCAGATTCGACATTATCTTGTGAAACAATCAGAAAAATCCGGGGATGATATCAGCCATGTGCTGCAGGTGTGGAACGATTATCTTTCTATGGCAAAAAGACTGGGAATGGATATACATGATTCCATTATTTACCGTACCAGAGATCTTCAACTGCGCCATAAAGAGGCGGTTTTGAAGATAGAAGAAATGAAACGCGGAATCCGACGCAGGGAGCTGGAAGAAAAGTATGTCGGATTTCAGAAACATCTCATTGATTTGAAAGAAAAATATGAGTTCAGTGACGGTGAATATCAGGTTATTGCGCCAAAGAGTATCGATGACATCCTGTATGAAGGTGATACGCTTCATCACTGTGTAAATAAGACGGATACTTATTTTGACCGGATCGTTTCAAAAGAAAGCTATATCCTGTTTTTGCGGGAAAAAGAGAATCCGAAAGTACCGTTTTATACACTGGAAGTTGAACCAGATGGAACCATCCGGCAAAAACGTGCGGAATTCAACCGTCAAAATAAGGACATTGATAAGGTGACTTCTTTTTTAACATTGTGGCAGAAGGAAATTCAGAAACGATTAACCAAAAAAGATCGTAAGAGCACAGAAGAAAGCAGGAAGCTCAGGCAGCAGAACTATCAGGAGATACGTGATAAGCATGTAGTTGTCCATGGCGGAACATTTGCTGGGGAACTTCTGGCTGATCTTTTAGAGAAAGACTTAATGGACCTACCAGTGGAATCGGCAGAAAACGAAGAAAGCCCTACTGAAATAGCGGCGTAAATAAAATGGATGCGGCAGGGAGTTCCCCTGCTGCATTTGAGCAGAAAAGATAAAATGACATTATATGCAGCAGAAAATGAAGGAGAGGACGGAAATGAATAAAAAAGAATTGCGTAACATGAAATTGCTGGAAGCTACGGATGAACTGATAAAACTTGCAAAAGAAGATGTGCCAGTAAGAGATAAAGGATACTATACGGAGCAGCTGATTTATCAGAGGGGGCTATATTTACGTGCAGAAGTAGAAAACAATATTTTAAAAGTAGCATTTTATCTGGCAGAATATCTTTCCAGGGACTGTCGGAAACCTGTATATACATTATATATTGATAAAAAGAACGATGTTTTTAAAGGGTATGATTACCGGACAAAGAAATGGTCAGATAGTATGCTGGATAAGACCATTTTCTCAAAATGGTTATATCAGGAAAATTCTTATATGAAAGAGGCGGGTACAGCGTTGATCCAAAAGTATCTTGAAAGTGAATATGACGATGCTTTTTATGCACTGTATGTATATCAACGTGAGCAGAGACACCGAAGGCTGGGCATGAAATATGAAAAAATTCTGACAAGCTGGGATCAGTGTATGGATAGACTTCCCAAAATTCCGAAAGACTGGCTGAGATGGCAGAAAAAAGTTGGAATTACCCAGAATTTTATCTTTTATCATTACAGCCGCAGGAAAGATCAGACAGGATATTGTAGTTGGTGTGAAAGCGAAGTTCCAATCAGCCATCCTCACCATAATGCAGTGGGGAATTGCCCAAAATGCAGACATCAGATTCAATATAAAGCATTAGGCCGGGCCAAAAATATAGAAACCCAAAAAGAGACTGCATACCTGCTTCAGACCTGTGGAAATAATGTGTTTGTTTTGAGAGAATTCCAGCTTCAGATGCTCATAGTAAGCAGCTCATATAAAAAACCAGTATATTCTTTCTTTGAGCGCCGGAGAATCCTGTATGATGAAGAATTAAATACGAAAGAATATTATTTCGGCCGTCATCATTGGACAAAAGAAAACCAATGGATCCAGGGTAAATTACAGGTTCCACTGTATCCAGGTTACGGTGGCTATATGACATATGAAAAATATAATATGGGAAATATTTATGGGAAATCACTGTATGGCATTAAAAACAGGACATTCCGTAGGACAGGATTCTACGAATATGCAAAAACCAAAAAGTATTTAGATCCGGTAAGTTTTTTTGAAATGGTTAAAGAAAGACCTTATCTGGAACGGCTCATTAAAGCAGGACTTTATCATCTCGCAGAAGACATTATGGATAATAAAGCACAGATCTATTGTGAAGATTCCGGAGACCTTGGAAAAGCACTGGGAATTGATAGATTCCGCTTAAAAAGGCTGCGTACAAACAATGGGGGAGAGATTTTTCTTCAATGGCTATTACTTGAAAAAGCCCAAAACAAGTTGATCCGTGACGATGTGATTTCGTGGATGTGCCGGGAAAAGCTTAAACCAGCGGATCTTATGTTCATTATGGATCGTATGGCCCCTTTACAGATCAAAAATTATCTGGAAAAGCAGGCAGCAGAAAGTGGGGAATCCGTGAAAGACCTGATCAAAACATGGAAGGATTATCTTAATATGGCAATTCGGGTCGGAGTGAATGTGCAGGATTCTGTTATCTACCGTGCACGAAAGCTCATGCAGAGACATAATGAAATGATAAAAGAGATAGAAGCAAAAGATTTGATTTTAAGAGCCGGAGAGCTGGAAAAGAAGTATCCGGGTCTGAATCGTATATGCAGGGATTTGAAAAAATATGAATATGCGGACAAAGAGTATCAGATCGTTGTGCCGGAAAAAGTGGATGACATTTTGTATGAAGCAAAACTGATGCATCACTGCGTAAATAATACAGAAACCTATTATGAACGAATGAGCCAGCAGGAATCCTATATCCTGTTTTTGAGAAAGGCAGAACAACCAACGGAGGCATACTATACGCTTGAAGTGGAACCGGATGGGACCATAAGGCAGACACGTACTTTTTATAACCAGCAGAATGAAGATATTGAGCTTGCAAGGGATTTTCTTGTAAAATGGCAGAAACAATTAAAAAAGAAACTGGCAAAAGAAGATTATAAACTGGCTGTAAAAAGTCAGAGTCTCAGGAAAAAAGAGATTGACGAGCTCCGCAGCAAAGGCGTTCGTGTAAACGGTGTTGGGTATTGCAACAAATTGCTTGCTGAAATTCTGGAGGAAGATTTAATGGAGGCTGGGAATCGAGCACTGGAAGAACAGGCCGCATAATAGCAGATTGATATATCACAAAAGTAACTTTAACAGTAAAATGAAATTCCTGTGAAAATTTGGGGATATTTACAGAAACAGCTCTGAAATTCTCTTTTATTTAAGTATAAGGGATTTTATGGAATTCCTTAAATATACTCGAAACGGAGGATGAGATTTGGAGGAAAAATTAAAGTTGCTTTGGCTGATATTGATCTTTGTTGATTTTGGGCTTATGTTTGTTTCATTTCCAATCTTGATTTATGTGATTTTTTGTATGACATGAATACAAAAAGCCTTCTGTAAGTGTCCTTTTCCGGTGAAAAGACCGGAGGGGCATTTGCATGAATGCAACAGTTTATGCATGTATTCGCAGGAATACGAGTAAAATACTACCCAGCTGCTACTGTTTAAAGCCTGTAGTGAAATTGACATTAAGTATCTGGAATGATACGATAAAATTGAACATTTTGCAAGGCAGATCGCACAAATTTTATTCTGATACGAGGTCAGAATTTTATACTTTATACCGCGTCTGCGGATCAACCGATAAAGACACAAAAAGAGTAAAATGAACTCTTGGAGTGTCTTTTTTTGTTTGGCAAAATGTTTTGACATGTATCAGATCCAATCACGATAAAAGGAGGAAAGAAGTTTTTATGCCACGTAAAATCAGATCAAATTACATGGAGAAATTCAAATTTGTGTACAATGGCAGAACTTTTGAAAGTAAGCATAAATGCTGTAATTTTTATGGAATATGTTACCGTAGCGTAATGGCATATCAGAATCAATATAAATGTAGAACTGAAGAAGCGATTACACATTTTATTGAATTAAAAAAAAGTAAAGAGATCATATTCCGAAATCGAAAATGGGCCAGCATTAAGACCTGCTGCGAATTTTATGATTTAAACGAAGATTCTGTCAAGACCGATATGTGGAATCGAAAATGCACACCACAGGAAGCGATTGAACGGGCAATAGAATGGAAAAAGGCACATGAAATCACATATCATGGTGTGAAATACCCATCACTGCCTCAATGTTGTGAAGACCTGGAGATAAATCCTATATCAGTACGTTTGTATATGGAAAAAAATGGGGTTTCTTCTACACGTGCGATTACACATTATATCAAATCTAAAGAGAAAAGAGCCTTTGAATTCCGTGGAAAAGAATACAAAAATTTTACGGAATGTTGTCTTGCGTATGGATTAAAGCCAAAGTCAGTAAGTTCAGCAGTATTTAAAGCGAAACGTCCTCACGCGGATGTTATGGAAGAAATTATCTCTCATATGGAAGGTTGTATGCCAAAAGAAGTAACGAAAAAAGAAGAAATTCCTGAAAATCAGGTGATGTCTAAAGAAAGGCATCGTGCGAAAGAGGCTTTTTTTTATGAGGGAAATAAATATATCTCACTTGGACAATGTTGTGAATTCTATGGAATTAATGAATCTAGTGTACGCAGTAGAGCTTGGCGAAAAAAGTGTACATGGGAAGAAGCTGTGAAATATTATATTCAAAAAAAGGAAACAGAAACACCGAAAATGCAATTCTTTTATAAAGGGAAAAGGTATAAAAGTGTTTCAGCATGTTGTGCTGAATACGGCGTTAATGCTTCCAGTGTGCGTAACCGTGCCAAAACAACAGAATGCAGCATTGAAGAATCTTTGGATCATTTCATAAAGAAAGCCAGAATGGAAACACAGCCGGCGGTATTTATTTTTAGAGACAAAACCTATAGGTCTTTGGAAGAATGCTGTCTGGAATATGGAGTCAACGCTGACAGTGTATCTTCAAGAAAATATAGATTGAATTGTACTATGGAAGAATCATTGGAGCATTTTATTGAAAATAAAGATATGATTGCCGAAAGAATACAAAAATTTACATTTAAAGGAATAGAATATCGAAGTCTCCGGGCATGTTGTCAAAAATATGGTATTGATGATATATGTGTGAGACAAAGAGCACGAGATAAGAATTGTTCTCTTGAAGAATCGTTTACACATTTTATGACGAGAAAAAGGAAAAAAATGTTAAGTAACCCGGAATTTGAATATCATGGAACTGTTTATCCATCGCTTAAAGTATGCTGTGAGGAATTAGGAATAAATAAAAGCAGTGTAATAAGTCGAAGCCATAGGGCCGGATGCAGTTTACAGGAAGCAGTGGAGTATTATGTCAGCCAACAGGAACGTAGAACATTGGATTAATCTATAAGGCCAGCAGGCAGCCTTTTTTAGAATTTATATAATAGAGAGGAGGAACGGTCAATATCATCTGCCTGCAGATATTGACCGGTTATATATGTTGCGAAAAAAAACACAGCCGGAAGCAAATAACGATAAAATTCTTATATCCGTTAAAGAAGCCTGTGAGCTTACAGGACTTTCTGAGAAAACAATGAGATCATTGATGAATGAAAACTGTTTCATGGTACGGATTGGGCGCAGAACACTGATTGATAAGAAAAAATTTCAAAAATGGATAGATCGGCAGTCTTGAAAGCTTTTTTTTGTTGTGCTAAAATATATATCCAGTGTCATGCATTATCATCAGAAAGGATGGTGGTGTTATGGGCAAAAACTTAAAGGGTAAAGAATTAGGAAAAGGATTATATCAAAGAAAAGATGGACGATATGAGGCCAGAATTTTCGTTCGCGGTACAGGAAAAACGTTTTCAATTTATGGTACAAATTTACAACATCTAAAAAAAGAAAGAAATACCTACCTTGCTAATGTTTCCCCCGGAATTGCAGGATATGATCCTAGAATTTCTGTTTCAAAGTGGTATGAAAAATGGATGCTTATTTATGTGGTGCATTCTGTTAAAGCAACCACTTTAAGTAACTATGTAAATGGTTTTGAGCGAGTAAGAGAATATATTGGTTACATGAGGTTAATAGAGGTCCGTCCAACACATATTCTTGACATGATAAAGGGACTCGAAGAAGAAGGATATGCACGTACAACGGTAATACAATCATTAAGTGTAGTCCGTCAGCTTTTCAAAAAGGCATATGGTGGAAAAATGATACCCATAGATCCCGTAGCCGATATTAAACTGCCTAAAGAAGAACCGGGTGAAATACCTGATGAGAAGATAATGCAGGAACAAGAAGATGAAAAATGTCTTAGTATATATGACACTCATCGTTTCCTTGAGAGCTGCAAGAATACCCGGTATTATGAACTCTTTTTTATTCTTCTTCATACAGGATTACGTATAGGGGAAGCACTTGCCCTAGAATGGTGTGATCTTGACTTTAAGCATGAAAAGCTTCGTGTATATAAAACCTTAAACAGAGTTACAAAATATTATGATTCGAAAGGAAATGAACTTCCTGAAAGGTATTCTACTATTCAGATTACAACACCAAAGAAAAGTGCCAGCAATAGAAAGGTTCCATTAACGGATGCAGTGATTGCTGCTTTTATGAGCTGGAAGGAAAAACAGGATCGTGATAAAGAAAAACTGGGGAAAAACTGGGGAAAAACAAATATACTTTTAAAAAAATATCCCGGTCTGATTTTTACAACATCTTCAGGAAGAAGTTATCTTCCATCATCAGCTCAAACAGAATGCAGGCGGATTGTTGGGATTGTTAATAAGCATGAAATTGCTCTGGCAGAAAAAGAGAACAGAGATCCGAATTTAATGGATGTTCATCCTCATATTTTCCGTCATACTTTTGTAACAAGATGCATTCAATCGGGAATGGATGCCGCTACAGTAAAGAAAATAGCTGGACACTCTGATGAAAAAATGACTAATTATTATACACACATTGAAGAAGAACATATAGATGACGAATACGAACTGTATATTCAAAAATACGGAACAGAAACCTGATTTTGCAAATGGAGATAAAATTTTAAAGAGAGGTTTAAATACTTGAGTATAGACAAAAACACTAACGAGGGAAAAAACTATCGTAATAATGTGGTCAAATCAACATCTGGAACTTCTAAAAGCCGCATAAACACTGGGTTTCCGGAGAATATTAGTGTATTATCACCGATGATGAGGGAATATTGTAAAACAAAAGAAAGTTACAAGGACTGCATCCTGTTCTATCGACTTGGCGACTTTTATGAGATGTTTTTTGATGATGCAATCCTTGTATCCAAAGAACTGGAACTGACGCTTACTGGTAAGGACTGCGGATTGGAAGAACGTGCTCCGATGTGCGGAATTCCATTTCATGCAGCCGAGACATATATCAAACGACTGATCGAGAAAGGCCACAAAGTGGCAATCTGTGAGCAGGTGGAAGACCCTAAGAAAGCAAAAGGTCTTGTTAAGAGAGAAGTTATCCGTGTAGTTACACCGGGAACAACTCTGGATGCCACATCTTTGGATGAATCCAGAAACAATTATCTGATGTCGATTGTTTCTCTGGAGGATCATTTTGGATGTGCCATTGCAGATATCACCACAGGTGACTGTTTTCTTACAGAAGTAGATAAACCTCAGAAACTTCTGGATGAGATCAATAAATTTGTCCCTGCGGAAATTATCTGTAATGACGCTTTTTTTATGAGCGGAGTTGATACAGAAGATTTGAAGGACCGTCTGCGGATATGCATTTTTCCATTAGATAACTGGTATTTTGATGACAGTCTCTGCCAACGCACTTTGAAGGAACATTTTCATGTAAATACATTGGAAGGTCTTGGACTTCAGGACTATGACAGTGGAGTGATCGCAGCAGGAGCACTTTTTCAATATTTGAATGAAACTCAGAAAACAGCTTTGTCTCATATGGCAACGATTCATCCCTACACAGCAGATAAATTTATGTTGATTGACAGTTCCAGTCGTCGTAATCTGGAACTGGTCGAAACACTCCGTGAAAAACAGAAACGAGGTTCTCTTCTCTGGGTATTGGATAAGACAAAGACAGCAATGGGTGCACGTACACTTCGAGGTTATGTGGAACAGCCCCTGATCGATGCAGAAGAGATCAATCTCAGACTGGGAGCAGTAGAAGAACTGACTCAGAAGCCGATGCTTCGTGATGAGATCCGAGAGTATCTGAATCCCATCTATGACCTGGAACGTCTGATCAGCCGCATCAGCTATCAGTCAGCGAATCCGAGGGATATGGTTGCATTTGCATCTTCACTGGAGATGATTCCATATATCCGACAGATCCTTCAGGAATTTGAAGCACCGATCCTGAAACAGATTTTTGAGGATATGGATCCGCTGGAAGATGTGACGGATCTGATCAAACGTGCGATCACAGATGAGCCGCCGCTTGCACAGAAAGACGGCGGAATCATCCGCGAAGGTTACAACGCAGATGTCGATAAATATCGTCGTTCAAGAACAGATGGCAAGAAGTGGCTTGCTGAACTGGAAGCAAGAGAAAAAGAACGTACCGGTATTAAGACTCTGAAGATTAAATATAGTCGTGTATTTGGCTATGCACTGGAAGTGACGAATTCTTTCAAAGATCAGGTTCCGGATAATTATGTTCGCAAACAGACACTGACTAATGCCGAACGTTATATTACACAGGAGCTGAAGGATCTTGAGGATCTGATCCTTGGAGCTGAAGATCGTCTGTATGCGCTGGAATATGAATTGTTTGCAGATGTCCGTGACAAAGTTGGCAAAGAAGTCGTACGTATCCAGAAAACCGCCAAGGCGATTGCAGCACTGGATGTGTTTGCTTCTCTTGCACTTGTGGCAGAACGAAACAATTTTGTAAGGCCGAAGATCAATGAAAATGGTGTTTTGGATATCAAAAACGGTCGTCATCCGGTTGTAGAGCAGATGATTGAAAACGATATGTTTATTGCAAATGATACATATCTGGACAATCAGAAAAAAAGAG